>JUEG02000800.1_pt1 | contig 29546 bp, 29 predicted proteins | sample 432341 | NCBI WGS metagenome assembly JUEG02 (sample SAMN02953476, study PRJNA257561) | rock porewater metagenome | biome: terrestrial; feature: Opalinus Clay rock; material: porewater; isolation source: Opalinus Clay rock BIC-A1 borehole | place: Switzerland: Mt Terri URL, St-Ursanne ... | reverse complement strand
GAACCACCACGCTGTGAAGCACCAAAGGTCTCACCGACCGACACGAAATAGCCGCTGTCAACTGCGGCTGTGGCAATGACTTGTGACGCTAGAACATTGCCCTGCCCACCAACTCCGGTAACGATAATATTCAACACTTTAGCGGTCAAAGTTAGCCCCTCCTTCAACCTTGATTGCCCCTTGAGGGCACAGACTCACACATACCTGACAGCGATTGCAGACGACTTCATCAATCAACGCTTTCCCTTTTTGTGGATCCCAGATCGTAGCTGGACAAGAGAAGGTAGCACTGCAAAAGCGGTTGCAACCGCAGCTATCCCCGATGCACTGCTCTTGATCGATATAGACCCTAGGTCGAGTTGAAGCCTTGGCCGCCATTAGCGCACAAGCTTGACGGAGTACCAAAACTTTCGTACCCTCAGACTGAAGGAGATTATACACGACTTCGGTAGTCCCTTTGACATCATAGGGATTCTGGATCACAATGGGGAGTTTAAGCCCCTTAACAACGTCTTCGATCTGGAGCCCTTCTACGATTTCACCCATGGCGTTCTTGCTCATCCCGGGATGGGGTTGATGCCCTGTCATGGCCGTCGTCTCATTGTCCAGTACGACAAGCAGGAAGTTAGCCCGGGTATAACGAGCATTCACTAAGGCAGGAATCGTGGAATGAAAAAATGTTGAGTCCCCGACGACAGCAATCACGGGTTGTTTAAAGCCAAACTTCGCCAGTTTACCCAGTCCATTGGCAATCCCTGCGCTTGAACCCATAGCGTGCATGGTTTGGGGCAGAGACCAACCAGTCCGTCTCAAAGCTAACGAGTAGCAACCGATATCCCCTAGAACTACTCCATGACGTCCGTCTAAGGCCACAGCAGACTTCATGCCCCAGAATGAAGCTCGGTGTGGGCAGCCAGCACAAAAAGCCATTTCTCGATCTGGAACATTTGGCATTGCCAAGTCGACCGTTGGTTTTGAAATTGTTACCTTATTTTCTATACCTAATACTCTAGCGATGGATTGTTTCACTTTGTCGGGATCCATTTCTCCAACGCCTGGTCCCTTGGGCCCAGCCACATGCCCCGATTTCTGTCCGTAAAACTCTAGTGGATAGATTTCCGACATATGCTGTGCGGCCAGCGCCATCACATTGTCTTCGTTGAAAGGTTCGATTTCTTCTATGAAGATGACTTTTTTAGCATGTTTTAGATGTTCTAGCAGGAATTTTTCCGGCAATGGCCAAGTCATGCCTAGTTTTAGAACCCCAACTTCATGATCCAGTCCCAAGGCATTAACTCCTTCCCGCGCGTAGAGGGCGCTGGGTCCAGAAGCAATGATCACTGTCTTAGCGTTATGCGGTCCACTATAAGTGTTAAACGGTAGGGTGTCTGCTATTTTACGTAGCTTGTCGAACTTGACTTCCTGCAATTGATGTAGAGCAGCGTGAGTGACATAACGATTATTTTGGGCAAAGTTCGCTTGCTTATTCACAATCTGAACCTCGCCAAGGGTTACATTTCCACTGGCGTGGGATATACGCGTCACACAGCGTAATGTCACTGGAAGTTTGAAGTTCTCAGATAATATGTAGGCAGCAAGGGTCATTTGTTTCGCTTCGTCTGGAGTGCTCGGTTCAAAAATCGGAATATGCACCACTTTGGAAAGCAAGCGGGAATCCTCTTCATTTGTACTGGAGTGTGCCCCTGGATCATCTCCTACCACTAAAACCATACCCGCTTTAATTCCAGCGATCGCAATACTGACCAGGCTATCTAACGCAACATTCAACCCATTTTGCTTGACAATGCAGAGAGAACGCAGCCCTGCAAACGACGCTGCTGCGGCTTCCTCCAGGGCTACTTTTTCGTTCACGGACCATTCGGCATAAAAATTATGCTCGTTCGCCAATCGGCCTAAGTTCGTCAAAATTTCTGAGGTAGGTGATCCTGGATACGAAGCAGCATAACCCAACCCTGCTTCTATCGCTCCTCGAGTTATCGCTTCATTTCCAGTCATGAGGACGGAGCGTCCGGGTTCATTAACCTGTAGGCTCAAGAAGCTCATCGACCGATGCCTCCTTCCTCTATCCCTTTGGCATAATCTGAACTCAAGTCTAAATACTCATAGCCTTTTCCGTTCATTAAACCTTCTAAGACACGCTGCTTTTTATTGAAAACCGCGCTGAGAAGGTAGGGTAAACGTTCTTCTGGATAAGGTTTCGTCTCCAGATGTCCCGCTCTACAAACCTTGTTCACGATTTCTTGCCCTCGGGAACTTCTGACGATTAGAGTACTCCATTCAGGATCGTACTCCGTCGAACCAACCGAAACGTCAGCAAATTCCGCGGTTGGATCAAAACAACGCTGACAAGTTGGACGAATGAAAGCCCTTAATTCATCGATGGGTATCTGAATTTTTCCTTTTTCGGTCGTTGCAACGACATAGTTTTGAGGAATATCCAATCTAAGAATTCGATCGCCCCCAGTTTTGGCGTGAAGAAAAGAGTAAACTTCAGTTTCCAAAGACCAAAAGCAAAAAAGACCAATCATAAAGTTTACCTTTTTGGCACTCAAGTTGTGTTTTGATCCCTCCGCCAAAGCCTGCATTTTTCTAAGGCCTAAAATTTGGCAGGGTCTCCCCACAGTTGCCAAATTCTCTAACCCCGAACGGACTCCAGCATTAAGCATGGAGAGTGTCGGACTAGCGCTGTAGTTAGAACCAGCGCAAGCAAGTACCTCCTCCCGGTTATGAGCTAAGCAGGGCGTAGGTGGAGCATCATCCTGCCCTTTTGTTAAAACCGCGGCTTGAGATTCACCACTCTCGACCATGTAGGCAGCTAAGGTACTCACAACTCCACCGTACTGACCAGCTTGGGCAAGCTCCTTATTTAGAGAGCGAGCATAGAGTATTTCAAGGCAATTACCCAAACCATGATCAGAACGTTCTTTGCCGAACACCTGCTTGTCGAGATCAGACCAATTGGTCGGTGTGCGAGGACAAACGCTGTAACAAGTTCCATCTTCACGACTACAATCATGGATGAAGGCGATACGCTCATTCAAGGTTTTAATATAAGGACATAGCCCGACACACAGACCACAGCGAGCACAGTTCCCGCTTTCCATGACCTCTTGCCTTAACCTTAAGGGCAGCCTGGATTGTTCCATCATTTCCACCTTTTCCTCCCTTTAACACTCTAGTCCAGTGAACAATGTTATGGTATGCTTCCCTTTATAAATGCAATTATTATGCCAATATTCAGAATTATATTAATAACCCCTCTTAGCTTCTTATTAGGTACGTTTCTATCCTATTTGACTTAATCACGGCTTCTTCTCAACCTCTCGCTCAACTTCCAATATCCTCCTTTATCCCATGTACTACAGAGAACCACTAACCCGAAGTGCCAAATGTATACATTCACCTTTTGGCGGCTACCTAAATAAACAAGAGCCTCTCACCAATACGCATATTGATGAAAGGCCCTTAGCTATTAGTCATAGGAATTACATGAGTCCTTGATCGTCGCGTTACTGACGGTGATAAGAGGCGAATTTCTCCACCAGCATCGTCGTAAAATCCGTTTCCCCAGCCATGAAAACCCTACTCCAAGGCACGAACACCTCATTAAAGATGGTCATGATCTCCTGACCACCGAAGCTTTGGTTGCCGACGTCGATGTTTCCGCCCTCCAGTTTACGGGTGTCGGCAGCGAGACCTCCACTACTATATGGTTGAACGAGTTCACTAGTCTTGCTATTTAACCGGGAGCATTAAAGTGGAACAACTTGAAAATACTAACTCTCCTACCGGGCTAAAACCATTTGTCTCAACAATCACAAACATCATCTTTCCTAGTTTGCCAGAACGTTCGAACACATCTTTAATACGTCTCCGGTACGTGATTTTTTCTCCAACGTTGAGGGGCTTATGGTAGGTAATTTTCTGTTCCCCATGGATCATGCCGGGAGTCGGTAATCGAACCCCTGCAAAACCAGCATGTGATAATGTCGCTACAAATGTTGGAGGTACTTGGTTATCAAAAGAAACTCCTATCGCCTCAGTCAGTAAGAGTATTGTTTCCGGCCTAATATGCAGGGAAACAAGGTTACTCTCTAAGCCAATTAACTGTTTGCCAATCATTTTGTCCAACACTTCCTCTCCTATCTACACGCAGTATTGTTTATTTTCCTTTAAAACTTGGTTTTCTTTTTTCAAAAAATGCAGAAATAGCTTCTGTCATATCCTCAGTACCGCAGCAGTAGGTTGACTGGGCTTGTTCAAACAAAAGACCTGCAACCAGACTACTTTCCTGAGCAACATTGATGCCCTTTTTGGCAAAGGCTACACTTGAGGGAGGATAATATGACATTCTCTTAACCAGCCCTATTGTAACCTCTCTTAATTGCTGTGCTGGAACCACTTTTTCCACCAACCCGATATTTAGAGCGTCATGAGCATTAATTTCCTCGCAGGTCAGAATAATTCTCTTGGCATGCCCTGCTCCAACTAACTTAGTAAGTCTTGTTGTGCCACCCATGTCTGGAGCTAAGCCAAACTTAACTTCTGGCATACTAAGTTTGAGATTATCTGCAGCAACTCTGATGTCACAGCTAAGCGCTAGTTCCACCGCAGCGCCAAAGCAGAAACCCTGTATACCGATAACAACCGGTATCGATAGGTCCTGCCAAAAGCTATATAACCCTTGAGTTCTTGTCAAGGTCTTCTTTACTATTTCTGGACTGACTCGATGCAGATCATTTAAATCTATCCCCGCTGAAAAGTTGTCTCCGTTAGCAACAATAGCCAGTGCTCTCAACCCTTCTACAGCAATAATTTCCTGTTGAAGTTCTTCTAATTCTGCTAAAAAATCTTTGCCGATAACATTCATTTTTGCCTCATTGTCCAAGATCACTACACCATAATTGTCTAGTTGTTCAAATTTTAATAAGTTTCCGTAGGTCATTCCAATCTACCCCCTTGTCTGATTTGAGATACTTGCGTACAATCCAGACCACCCCGAGACCTTTCCAATCTAAGGTAAATAACCGAGTTATGTGATACTACCTGCTGCCTTAATAAAAAACAGGCCTAGTCTTCAATGAAAACCAGGCAGGTAAAACTTCTCAGGAAATGCTCTTGGCAGCCGATTTGGCTTTTTCCTCCTCCACCAGTTGGCGGCGAAGCACTTTGCCGATAATAGTCCTAGGCAAGGCCTCCCTGAACTCGACGGCCCGAGGAGCTTTATAAGCAGCAAGTTTTGTTCTGCAATAATCGATGAACTCTTGCTCAGTAGCTTCATCACCTGGTTTCAACACAATGTAAGCTTTAACTGTTTCACCCCTGTACTGATCCGGCACCCCGGCCACTACGGCTTCGCTGACTTTGGGATGCTCAAAAAGAACTTCCTCTATATCACGAGGGTAGATATTAAAACCGCCGGCGATAATTATGTCTTTTTTACGGTCCACAACGTAGAAATAGCCATCTTCGTCCATTTTGCCGATATCTCCTGTATACAGCCATCCCTCGCGCAGAGTTTTTGCTGTTTCCTCTGGTTTATTCCAATAACCTTTCATGACCTGAGGACCTTTGATGCATATTTCTCCCACTTCTCCGATCGGCATTTCTTTTGTTCCCGTTTCCAAGTCCATTATTAAGCAGTCCGTATCCGGGATCGGCACACCAATTGACCCTTGCTTACCACTACCGTCCATCGGGTTAGAGTGGGTGGTAGGAGAAGTTTCAGAGAGGCCGTAACCTTCACATAAGGTACTGCCCTGGGTAACTTTGGTGAACTTTTGAGCAACTTCCATAGGCAGGGGCGCAGAACCACTACTAAATCCTTTCATTGCCGCGAGGTGTTCCCTGTATTCCTCTACCAGTGGAAAACTGTTTATTGCCATAAACATCGTAGGGACCCCAGGAAACCAGGTGGGTTGGTGATGTTTTATAGCTTCTAAGATTTTCACCACATCAAAACGAGGTATAAGAATTTGAGTAGCTGCAACAATAATTGCATAATTCACACAGTTTGTCATACCGTAAACATGGAAAACAGGCAGCACAGTGAGTATTCGTTCCTTGCCATATTCCAATTCAGTCGCCCACTCCAAGCACTGATGAGTGTTGCAGATCAGATTTCTATGGGTTAGCATTACTCCCTTGGATACCCCTGTTGTTCCCCCTGTATACTGCAGCACTGCAATATCTTCCCTCGGATTTATCTCTACTACAGGAGGAACCGGCAACGCGTTATCTAACAGCTCATCGAAGCTGAAGGCACCCGCTGTTTTCTTAGCAGGTCCTTCATAATTAAAGGTTATTACTCTGTGCAAAGAGGTTTCCGCCAGAATCCTTTGAACCCGGGGATACAAAGCCTCTAAAACAATCATACTCGTCGCTTCGGAGTCGTTCATCTGATGAGCTATTTCACGTTCAACATACATAGGGTTAGTTTGTACCACGATGGCCCCCAATTTAAGCAGTGCAAAAAATGCTATTTCCCATTCAGGACAATTAGGTCCCATTAGTCCGACCCGTTCACCCTTTATGATGCCCAAGTCCGCTAGAGCTGTGGCAAACCTGTTAACCTTATTCCCAAACTCTCTATAGCTAATCTGCTGACCTTCGAAAATCAAGGCAACAGTATCTGGCATTTTAGCAACTGTTTCATCAAACAGTTGACCCAAAGACTTTTCCGGATAAGTCGGATGAACTCGGACGTTAGGTGCGTAATGTTTTACCCACGCTCTGCCAGTACTAATCACTTCTTTTCCCCCTCAGTGCTCCTTTTATGTATAAAATATGCGAACATTATCTATAACTTTAACCTCCGATATAGGCCTTCTTGACTTCTTCATTGCCTGCCAATACTTCGCTCCGGTCTTGCATTACAATCTTTCCGTTCTCTAGCACATAGCCCCGGTGCGATATTTTTAAGGCCATATTAGCATTCTGTTCAGCTAAAAGCACAGTCCTTCCGGAGGCGTTGATGGCCTTAACCGTCTCAAATACTTGTTTAACAACCAAAGGAGCCAGCCCTATCGAAGGTTCATCCAAAAGAAGCAAATCCGGTTCGGACATCAAGGCGCGCCCAATAGCCACCATCTGCTGCTGTCCACCACTCAGGGAACCGGCCAGTTCATGCTCTTTATCTCTCAACATCGGGAATAGTTCGTGTACATTGGCAAGTGACCTGCGCACCCCTTCTCTGTCATGCCTGCGAGTGAAAGCGCCTAGCATCAAGTTTTTAAGCACCGACATATGGGGAAATAATTTTCTTCCTTCCAGACATTGCGAAATTCCTAACTTGACGATCTTATGGGCAGGTACATTGTTTAAGCCTTTGCCTCTGAATTCAATTGAACCGCTTGAAGCTTTCAGCAATCCGCTGATCGTATGGAACAAAGTTGATTTGCCTGCCCCGTTGGCGCCCAACAGTACTACCAATTCCCCAGATTTGATTTCCATATTGATATCCCTTAAAGCGCGGTAAGCTCCGAATGAAACGTTAAGGTTGGTTATTTTAAGCATGACTGTCACCCCCTAAGTAAGCCTCAATGACCTGTTGGTTATTCTTAATTTGTGAAGGGGTTCCTTCCGCAATTTTACTCCCATAATTCAGGACCATGATCCGATCAGCTAGGTTCATCACCATTTGCATTTTGTGTTCTATCAGACAAACTGTGATGCCTGATGTCTGAATTTTTTTAATCAATTGGACTAACCCGTTGGTTTCATCGTGATTGATGCCAGCCGCCGGCTCATCCAGCAAAAGGAAACGAGGCTCAGTAACCAGGGCCAGACCAATGGCAAGTCGCTTGGCAGCCTCCTGTGAAATGTTACCGACCATTTCTCCAGATATTTTATCAAGTTCAATAAATCCCAACACATCCCAAGCCTTTTCTCGGGATTCTTTTTCCTCACGGCGAGCCCGAGGGGTAGATAGTACTGCATCCCAGAACCCCATTTTGGTCTTCAGCCTGTGACCGACAATTAGATTGTCCAACACTGTACCCTCAGTAAATAAACAAGTTGTCTGAAAAGTCCGAGCGATTCCCATTCGGGCAAATTTATGGGTAGCAATGTTGGTAAATTCATGATCGCCAAAAGTAATGCTACCCGAACTGGGGGGATAAAAGCCACTAATGACATTGAAAAAAGTAGACTTACCAGCTCCGTTAGGACCAATGATGGCTACAATTTCTCCGTCTTCAATATGAAAATCAATCTTGTTCAGAGCAGTCAATCCACCAAAGTTCTTAGTTAATGCTTTTGTTTTCAGTAGCATGGCTTTCTCCTTTCAAGGGCTTCATATGAGCTATTCCAGGCACATCTGTTTTAGTAAAGCGTTTCATTAGTCTGAACCAAAGGAGATTGAAACCTCCAACTAACCCCATTGGGAAAAACTTAACGATCACAATCAAGAGAATCCCAAACACTACCATTCTATATTCTTGAAGGGACTGCAACCCTTCAGCTAAGCCCGTTGCAAATAAAGAACCAACCAGTGGACCAGCAAGAGATGCTTGACCACCAATCAACAAGGACAAAAGAAAATCAAAGCTCATATTGAGACCGGCAGCATCAGGCCCGATAAACCTAATGTAGTGGGCATACAATACTCCTGCTATGGCAGTAAAAAAAGAAGCAATTGCGAAAGCAAGTATCTTGTTAGCCATGACATTGATCCCTAAGGTAGCAGCCAAATTCTCACTATTCCGGATAGACATAAAGGTGCGTCCGACCAAGGAATTAACCAAGCGCTTCATTACGAAGATGGTAATCACCAGGAAAGCCAGAATCAGATAATACTGAGAATTGACCGAGTCAAAGGTAATTGGGCCAAGATTATTGGGTTCGGGTATGCCTATTAAACCCGTATTACCACCCGTAACGCTGTCCCATTTCTCAATCACTAGATTGATAATAATACCAACACACATTGTAAAAATGGCAAAGTAGTTGCCTTTGGTGCGAAAAGAAATGAATCCGATTGGTAGAGATATCAACATCGTAAGAAAAGCCGTTAACGGTAGCGAAAGCCAAAAAGACATGTGTAATTTCATGGTAAACAAGCCTGACATGTAGGCTCCGATGCCAAAAAAACCTGCTTGGGCTAAGGAAAGTTGCCCCAGATACCCTACAATAAGGTTAAACCCGTAGACCGCAATGGCAAAAATGAAGCTCATTATTACTACATGCACGTAATAACTGTTTGAAGCGATAAAAGGATACACTATTGCAACGACCAGTAGCAATAGGTATGCTACCAGCTTCCACCTCGAACGATTTCTTTCTTCTGTTGCCACTATTTTGCCTCCTTTGCAAACATACCGGATGGTTTGACAGACAAGATCACAACCAGTAACACAAATGCTACAATATCTTTATAATCAGTAGAAATATAGGTTGCGCCCATACTTTCGGCCAACCCAAGGATGTACCCGCCTAAAACGGCACCTGGGATACTACCCATGCCACCGATGACGATGATCACGAAAGCCTTCGTGATAATCAGTGTTCCCATCGAAGGGTAAACCAAGAAAATCGGTCCTGCCAAAGCGGCAGCAAAGGCTGCTAGGATTGAAGCGATCACGAAGGTTAGTATAGAAACCATATTCACGTTAATGCCTACCAGGCTGGCCCCATCTCTATTCTGGGCCATAGCCATAAGTGCTGAACCAATAATCGTTTTCTTGAGAAACAAGTTCAAAGCAAACATCAGCACAACTGCAGATACAATAACAATCAGTCGTTGTTCGGTAACTCGTATACCCCCGATATTGATCACTTTGTCATAAATGCCAGGAATATTGCGGTAATCAGAACCCCAAAGTACGCGGGCAGCGGCCTCTAGAAACAGTAATGCGCCTAAGGCTGCAACAAACTTATTCGTTTCTGGACTATTTCGCAGAGGGTTAAAGACCAAACGTTCTATTAATACGCCAAGAATAGCCAAGACTATTGCCGAGATGACAGCCGCAAGCCAATAATGTATCCCATACAAAGTCATCATGAAAAATGTCACGTATGCGCCAACCATGTACAAGTGTCCATGGGCAAAGTTAGGCACCTCCATGATTCCATAGATAAGGGTTAACCCTAAGGCGACTAAACAGTAAATACTTCCCAAGGTTAACCCGTTTACCACTTGCTGTAAAAACAAATTCATGGATCCCACTCCCTTTTAAGATTTATAATCAGAGTCAAAGTGTATTAGACGATTGAACTTTAGGGCAATTGATCTAAAGTTATTAGTAATTTTCAATATAGTCAATCGCTTCTAAATATTCTGAAATCTCTAGGTAGGCAATTCCTCCTTTTCTCGATATAAGGTATAATCAATTTTCAAATGCAAAAATCGTGCCACGCAGTCGAGAGCCTAATTTGTTGTTCAATGAATGATAGGTGTATACTTCATGCCCATACAACAAGCAAAATGTTTACTAAATGAACCACGAGGCCGAGGCTCTTCAGCAAACCAAACCCTTGCCTTAGAATTATGAGAACCTCTGCAACGGAACCAGTATAGGTTCTTATTAAGGGTAGAGTAATACCTTGAGAACTCCGTCCTCTCTCTTATCAAACATCTCATAGGCCTTTACTGCTTCCGTAAGGGGGAACCTGTGAGTAATAAGGGGGGTCAGATCCAGTCTGCCGGCTTGTATAAGACTTATTAGCCTTTTCGGATGGTTATTACCCATACCTGTCTGGATCGTGATGTTTTTATTTAATAGTTTAATAAACGAAACAGGTGCTGGCAGAGATATGACGCCTATGACATTGACGTCTCCACCAGGGGCTACTGAAGCTAAGCAGTTTGTCAACGCTTCCGCGCTTCCGACAGCCTCAATAACCAAGTCCGCTCCCCACCCGTCAGTAATATTTTTAATTCGTGTGACTGGATTCTCCTTGGTAAAGTTAATCACCGTGTCTGCTCCTAGGCGGGTGGCCATATCCAGGCGATAATCCTCCATATCCACCGCAATGATTTGCGATGCACCGTATAAACGAGCTACTGCGACGGCACACAAACCCACGGGTCCAGCACCGAAGATTGCTACTGCGCTGCCAGGCTGGATTCCTTTTGCATCGGGTTTTACTCCTGTCACGCCCATATATGCCGTAGCAAGTATGTCACCGGCAAATAAAACCTGCTCATCTGTCAGACCTGCTGGGATCTTTTCCAAGCTTTCGTCAGCGTATAATACTCGGGCATACTCCGCCTGTACCCCCTGAAGGTTTCCATTCCTAGGTCCGCAACCATAGATGCCAAAGTTATCGCACATAGAAGGAAGACCTCTGCGACAAGCCCTGCACCGTCCACATGCCACACCAGCCATACCTAGCACCTTGTCCCCTGGCTTAATCTTTGTAACGGCTGAACCGACTTCTTCTACCACGCCAGTAAATTCATGTCCAATAATGGTTCCCGGGTCCAATCTGTTTAAGCCATGCAGGATGTGTAGGTCACTGCCACAAATACTTGCCACTGTAATACGTACAATAGCGTCCTCAGGGCCCTCAATTTTGGGCTTAGGTACATCCTCTAAAGAAACCTTTCCCACACCTTGAAAAACCAAAGCTTTCATATGTCTGCCTCCTTCGAACTAAATAATTCATAAATAAACGGGTTTAAGATCAGCTCTCCCCGTTATAGAAAACGCAATATAATAGCAAGGAAATCTCACTAAGAATAGTACTATGCAAGCATCATGCCATCTTCTCTGATCAGCCTGAAATACGAAGAGCTATTGCTGGTAAGTTATTTTGCATCCTGTTCCCTGATCTTTCCCTGTTCATTAACGCTTTTTGCTTTGAAAATTACCACTCCGCAGTTGCCTGACCAAATCAGCTTCACTGTATACTGGTTGCTCAAATACTGTTACACAGGAACCGACACTAAGGATACTATGGGCATCGCTACCCCCGGTCCCGGTTTTCCCCAAGATACCGGCCACTTGCCGTGCCATATGGATTTCCTCCTGCCCGCTGCGACCGTTATAAACCTCCAAAGTATCTACAAATTTGAATACCTGACGTTGAGCCAACATTAGAGAGTTTAGAGGTTCAAGTCCACGTTCATCCCTTGAAAGTGTGGACAAACCACAATCTGAACGGAAGGGATGGGCTGCCACCATAAACCCGCCCAGCGCTTTAACCACTAGTGCCAAGCTGCCCAGGTTATCACGCAAGTCCAGCAAAGGCAGGTGGATACCATAAATCAGAACTTCGCCAACAGACGTGCTCAGCTCAATTCCACTATAAATTTGAATACCACTTTCTTTGTTTAACCTTGCTAGCTCTTCCTGATCCCATAAATAATCGTGATCAGTAATGCAAATCCCTGCCAGATTTTTGTCGCTTGCCGCTTGTATGAGATCAAGTACATGCATCCTACTGCAAGCAGAGCCTTGCAAAGTATGGGTATGTAGATCAAACTCCATTTTCTCCTCCAAAATAACTGAAATTTCAACATAACCTTGCCAAGATAACATTACTTGTCACGTATGTGTGTGAACTACTCCAATTATCAGGAAATAGATAAAGTCAATAGGAATGGTCTTTATAGCTCGTTTTTAAAGCAAAGAGAACCATCCTTATTGACTTAATCGCACAATCAAATCTTCAGACTACAACCTTGTGCTCACTATTTCTTCGGCTTGGGTGACATTCCGGCGATAGCCCTGACAATATCTTTCTTGGACTCAATGTCATACTGGCTAGTGATGGCAATCTGTTCCATAATCGGAGAGCCGCCACCGTGGTAGGCACCGTAAGTCATGGAACCGGAAGAGCTGGAAAGTCCGAAATCAATGTAGCTTAGCCAAAACTTAATTTGGTCTTCAATGGGCATATTCGGGTTACGGTTGAGATATTTCTCCAACAGTGCTTTGGTTTCTGGGTTAGCCAAGTCCTTTTCATAAGGGAAGGTCGCGGGCATACCCCCAGCAATGTTGCAAAGTATCTCTTGCTCGTGGAATACTGCCTCGCCGGAGAGGAATCTTCCGACATTGGCATAGATGGAGTTTGGAATATAGCTGCCAGGGCCATACGGCACTAGGCCTACACCGGGCATGTAGACTTCTGGCTTGCCGAGGTCAGATGCCGTGTAGCCGGCGGCATATCCGAGTTCACCGGTTACGATCAGATCAGCCAGCATTTCACGCACGTGCGGAGTCTTCTCAATGCCATTAATTTCGGCAGCCATGCCAGCAAGGCCGATGACGTAGTCGAGCATGGCAGGCTTGCAGCCGGAGTAGGAATGACGGTGGAATAGGGCAAACAGTAGAGCTGCAATTCCGCCGTGCTGTGTTTCTCCACACAGGAATACTCGCTCCCAAGGAACGAAGCAATCATCAAAGATGACATACGAATCCGTATAGCCAGTTTCAATTCCCGCTTGGAAATGGTCGCGTTTGCGGGAATTGTGGAAATGGACAACCTGTTTTACCCCTTCATAATCCGACGGTACTGCGAAAGCCAGGGCATAGGCTTCCTCACCTTTTTTAAGAGCCCGGTTCGGCACGACCAGAATCTCGTCGGAGATTGATGCTTCAGAGATATGGACCTTTGAGCCTCGGACGACAATTCCATCGCTCCGCTCTTCCACCACATGCACATACATGTCTGGGTCAGTCTGCTCCGAAGGCCGTTTTAAACGCTCGCCCTTGACGTCAGTCTGCGCGCAACTCGCTACGAGGTCTTCCCTCTGAAAGCGTTCCAGCCACTTTAGCCAATTGTCATGGTAAGCAGTTTTTGCCTTGGGGGATTTCTGAGCTTCGAAGGAAACCGCATTAATTGCATTAGAAGCGTCGATACCCATGCACCGTTGAATACACTGTCCGATTTTATTGCATAAAGCTCGGGTCATATCTTGCTTCTTGTGCAAATCTTGAACGTTCTGGTGAATATGGTTGAAGCGGTTGATGGTTTCACCCGTAATATGGGATGTAGCAGTGCAAAGGTCCCTGGTAGCTGGGTCCCATGCTGCATCAAAAGTCAACCCCATAACGTTAAGGGCACCTTGCTGACGCGGATCGAGCCTGTCGATCTTTTCGCCGTTCGTGTAGAGGTTACGGTTCATCTTACTTAATCCCTCAAGGTATTGTGCTCTTGTTCTCATGTTTAATCCCCTTTCAGTTTCCGTTTAATGGTGTTTGAAGTTGGGCTTTCGCTTTTCGATAAATGCCGCTACTCCTTCTCGGATATCCTCGGTCTGGAATACTTTAGCAAATAATTGGGCTTCGATCTTAATACCCTCTTCGAGTGAAACCTCTAACCCTTTGTCCACGGCCTCTTTGATCAGACTTAAGGCAGGCAGCGATCTCTGAGCGATGGTTTGAGCCATTTTTTTGGCGGCCTGTAAAGCCTCACCTTTGGGGACTACCTGATTCACCAAGCCTATATCCATAGCTGTCTGGGCAGTGATCGGGTCGCCGATAAACATCATTTCCTTGGCCTTAGCCTCGCCGACCAAACGAGGCAAGCGTTGGGTGCCGCCGCCCCCTGGGAAAAGTCCCAGTTTGATTTCCGGCAAACCCAAAAAGGCCTGTTCTTCGGCGATTCTAATATCACAAAGCATCGCCAGTTCACAGCCACCACCAAAGGCCAGTCCATTAATGGCTGCAATGGTCGGTTTTTTAAGAAAATCAAATTTATTGAAGATTTCGTGCATTTTCAAAGAACCAGCAATCATTTCTTCCTCGGTAAGCTTCATGGAAGCTGGAAATTCCTTGATGTCAGCACCAGCCATAAAGGCCCTCTCCCCTGCCCCTGTAACAACTGCAACCACTATCTCCGCATCTTCTGCTATGACATCACAGACTTCGCCAAATTGGCGAGCAACCTCTTGGCTCAAGACATTCATCGGTCCGTTGTCGATCGTGATAATGGCGACACCGTCTTCTTTGCTCAGTTTTACCAGTCTCTGATCACTCACTTTAATATCTCCTTTCCGTTATTTCAATCTACTTATCCCAATAACTAGCCAGACATTCCAATTGATAAACTTGGTCCCCGTAAGATGCTTCGGAAGCTAAGGCACGTTTATAATAGAGGTGGATATCATGTTCCCAGCTAAATCCGATCCCTCCAAGTATTTGAATAGTACTGGCGGCGGCATTACGGTACATGTCGCTGGAATAACTCTTAGCAACGGCAGCATATTTATCTGCTTCTTCCGGATTGCCATCAACCGTCCACGCAGCAAACTGAGCGATGGATTTTGAACTTTCCACTTCTAGCAAAATTTCAGCACATTTATGTTTGATAGCTTGGTAAGAGCCTATTGGCTGTCCGAATTGGACCCGGACTTTGGCATAGTCTGTGGCTATCTCTAATACTTTTTCTCCGCCACCCACCATTTCCACACTCAAGGCAATATTGGCCCTCGTTAACATGGTCTGAATCGCCTTCCAGCCTTCTCCCTGAACCCCTAATAAATCACAAGCAGGCACTTTAGTGTTCGTAAAGGTTACTGCACAAAGTTTACGGCCGTGATCCATAGTCGGCAATAACTCGATACTTACGCCCTCAGCGGTGGGATCAACCAAGAGAAGTGAGATTCCTTGGGCTGGGTCGGCATTTTTTTCGGTCCTAGCTGCAACAATCATTAGATCTGCAACATGGGCATCCGGCACAAAAAGCTTAGTTCCCTGTAAAACATACTCCTCACCTATTTTGCTGACTGAGAGGTTAATTCCTTCCGGACCCCATTCAACTTCAGGTTCATACAGCGCCACCGTTGCGATAAGTTCTCCCACGGCAATTTTCCCAAGTAAATTTTCTTTTTGTTCCTTGCGCCCAGCTTCTTTGATAAGTTCTACTGCCAGCACGACGGTGGAAAAAAAGGGCCCAGGCATCACCACTCTTCCCATTTCCTCCAAAGCCATCGCCAAATCAAGGAAAGTCAATCCCAATCCGCCATATTCTTCCGGAATATTTAAACCCATCCAGCCTAATTCTGCCATTTCCGCCCAAACCTTTGGTTCATAACCTTGAGTGTCTTCCCACATTTCCCGTACTAGTTCACTCGAGAAGTTTCCGGCCATAAACTTACGGACACTGCTTTTGAGCATGATTTGCTCTTCTGTTAGTGTAAAGTCCATTATGTCACCTCCCCACTCATTTACTGGCGCGGGCTGAATCTTTGGGCAAACCTAGCACTCTTTCCCCGATAATGTTCTTCTGTACTTCAGTCGTCCCGCCTTCAATGGTATTGCCTCTAGCCCTCAGGAATTCAAAAGCAAATCTCCCGTCATCTTTGGCCCACTTGGATCCCTTCATCAACTGGCCATAGGGGCCCATGATCTCTAAGGCAGTCTCCTGCAGACGCTGGTTGAACTCGCTCCAGAATATTTTACCAATACTACCTTCCGGACCAGGCATTTCACCTTTGAGTAACGTCGAAAGATTTCGGTACATGTTGGTCCTCATCACTTCAAGGTCAACCTGTAAACGGGCAAGTTTCTGGCGATAGATGGGGTCTTTGATGATCGGCTTTCCTTTTCGCAGTGTATTGCTGGCTAAGCGGATGATATTGTTAAGACCCTTTTGGAAAACCGGTACGGTAGAAATATCGCCCATAATTCGTTCGAACATTAGTGTGGTTATGGCAATATTCCAGCCCTCATTTTCTTGACCGACCAGCCTATCCGCCGGAACCTCCACGTTATCGAAATATATCTCGTTGTATTCAGCATCTTCCGTAATCTGTTTAATCGGTCGAACTATAACGCCAGGGCTTTTCATGTCAATCAATAGGTAGCTTAATCCCTTGTGTTTCGGAACATTAGGGTTGGTCCTTACGACAACCACACAATAATCGGCGATATGGGCTATCGTATTCCAGACCTTCTGCCCATTGACAATGTATTTGTCTCCGTCGCGCACAGCTGAGGTTTTTACATTGGCTAAGTCAGACCCGGCATTAGGCTCGGAAAATCCTTGGCACCAGATATGTTCTCCTGACAGGAGTTTAGGAATAAACTCCTTTTTCTGAGCTTCAGTTCCCCTAGACAATAGAGTTGGAGCGACCAATCCCATGGAAAGTCCATCGATAAATCTCAGCGGATGGCTGGCACTCAACTCTTCTGTAACAATAATATGCTGCATCAGAGTTCCACCCTGCCCGCCATATTCTGTGGGCCAGTGCACTCCCGTATAGCCTGCTGCAAAGAGTTTGAGCTGTACTTCACGGAAAGTCCTTGCTTTGCCATTCCAGTCATCTAGGGACATATAATCTGGTTTTGCAAACTCTGTTGGCAAGTTTTCGTTTAACCATCCTCTGAATTTCGAACGGTAAGCCTGGTCGGCCGGACTAATACTTAAGTCCATGTTTCAACCTCCTTTACTACTCAAAATAAGCTAAGCACCGTCATTGCTTCGCTGGTATTCGAACTTATACTCTCTCAAAGATCGTAGCAATACCCTGGCCACCACCGATACAAGCTGTGATTAATCCAAATTGCACATCCCGGCGAATCATTTCATGCACAAGTTTTGTCGTAAGAATTGCCCCTGTGGCACCAATGGGATGTCCGTGGGCGATTGCCCCACCGTTGACGTTCACTTTACTCATGTCGAACTTGAGGTCCCTATCCACTGCCAGGGCTTGAGATGCAAACGCCTCGTTGAGCTCGATTAAGTCAATATCTGAGAGGCTTAGACCAGCTTGTTTTAATGCCTTTCTAGTTGATGGAACTGGTCCGATACCCATAATGTTGGGGTCCACACCAGACACGGCGAAAGTGCGGACTTTGGCTAACGGTTTAAGTCCTAAGTCTTTAGCTCTTTGGGCCGACATTACTACAACTGCTGCTGCTGCGTCATTTAAGCCAGAACTGTTGCCAGCCGTGACAGAACCACCCTTTTTAAAGGCGGGAGATAGTTTTGCTAAATTTTCCAAGGTAGATTCAGGACGGGGATGCTCATCGGTATCGAAGACGATCGTTTTATTTTTACCTACTGGAACTGTCAGGGGAACAATTTGACTCTTGTATAATCCCTCCGCCTGAGCTTTGGTCATCTTTTGCTGGCTAGCTAAGGCAAACTCATCCTGTTCTTGACGACTGATTTGGTATTTATCAGCTAGATTTTCGGCGGTGATTCCCATGGGAGGGTTGCCGATTTCATCAGTTGAGAGTTGGAAATTCCGGAACGTTGGCGGTGTTTTGCTGAAGAAATCCATATGTTCCATAAAATAAGGCTGTAAAGAACAACTTTCGGTACCACCGGCAATGAAAACATCACCCATGCCGGCCATTATCGCTTGAGCCGCCAGATTAACAGCGTTTAGCCCAGAACCGCACTGTCGATCTATGGTCAGGCCGGGTATCTCCAGCGGCAATCCTGCCTGCAAGAGAGCCAACCGGGCAATGGCTCCACCTCCGTTAAGACAGTTGCCGAAGATCACATCTTCGATTTCATTAGGATCAAGGTCAATTCGTTTGATGACTTCTTTGATTACTTCTGCTCCATAAAATTGGGGTTTGATCCTTCCTAAAGTCCCTCCAGCTCTTCCAATGGCAGTGCGGACTGCCGAGACGATTACTGCTTCGTTACCCATTTCCAGCCTCCTAAATATTTGTAATATACCAACAATCATTTTGTCTAGAACGTATTTGAGGGCTCTGTTATTCGTAGCTATAGAACCCTTTCCCCGTCTTTTTACCCCATTCTTTTTTGACAAATTTTTCTACAATCAGTGGGGATGGCTTGTCTTTAGGATCCCTTGTCTCCTGATACCTCTCCATGCCAATGTAGTAACCAAGGTCTATACCGGTCAAATCCATCAAACGGAAAGGTCCCATGGGATGTCCCAAGGCGTTGACCACAGCAACGTCAATTTCCTCCGGAGTCGCAATGCCCATATCTACCAAGAAAACGGCTTCCTGATGAAGTGCACCAAGAATCCTGTTGACCAGAAAACCATAGATTTCTTTCTTCAACCACACCGCGGTTTTGCCCATTTTAGCACAAAGATCCATGGTTATCTGGGCGGTTTCCGTCGAAGTATGGGGTCCTTGGACAACCTCTACTAATTTCATCACTAAGGCGGGATTGAAGAAATGCATATTACATACCTTGTCCGGCCTATTGGTTGCATCTGCCACTTTCGAACTGACGATAAATGAACTATTAGTTGCCAAGATAGCATGGGGTGGCGTGATACGGTCTAAATCAGCAAAAAGCTTGCGCTTAATATCCATTTTTTCCACAGCAGCCTCAATCACAAAATCAGCATCTCCTGCAGCCTCGTCCAAACTTTGGGTGAACTTGAGTTTTGCCAGGGCCATATCTGCCTTTTCTTGGCTCAATTTACCCTTGGCTACCCGTTCAGGCAGATAGGTCTTGGCAAAAGCCTCGGCTTTGTCCAACATTTCTTTGCTAATATCAGTGCAAGTAACCTCATATCCGGCCAAAGCGGCACTCAGTGAGATTTGGTGTCCCATATTCCCCGCTCCGATAACACATATTTTTTTGATATCCTCAACATTCATATAAACACACCTCCAAAATTGTTACACTACCTTAAAGGTATCCTAAACTAAATTGTCCGATAAATTATCTCTTCTAAAGCTACCCTGGGCCTAGGTGCAGGGTTTTGGTCAGGAAATCCTACGGGCATTAACGCTGTGATGACTAGATTATTTGGAAGTTCAAGAATCTCGGCAATTTTCTTGGCCTTCATCAATTGAACAATGCAGGTGCCCAATCCTAAAGAAACAGCCCGTAAGGCAATGTTTTCCATGGCTAAGGCCACATTCAGCATTGCATGGGGAATAAAGCCTTTTACGGCTTCCACATCTTTAGCTTCATCCAGTCCTGGGTAACTATCAAACGCTTCAGGTCCCATGACCCCTGCGTCGATTAATTCCTCTAGTCGTTTCCGCGTGTTTTTGGCATAAGTCATCAGATCTGCGCAACATACCAATAACACGGGAGCTTCACTTAAGAACTTTTGGTTAAACGCTACCGCTTGAATTTGTAACTTTACTTTTTGGTCCCTAACCACGATAAACCGCCAGGGCTGGTGATTTGTACCTGATGGAGCCAAACGGGCAGCTTCCAATAATTCATTTATAATTTGTTCAGAAACGGTCTCCTGTTTGTATTTTCGTATACTCCGCCTTGCCATTATTGCGGTTTTAACATCCATATTTTCACCTCCGTTTCATCGTATAGTATTGTATTGTATTTGGGTCAGACCTTTCCCAGCGATACCAAGTAGCCAAGACATTCAATCACCAGAAACCTTAGAAGCTTTCCAGTATGGCCTGCGCATAAAACTATATTGCAAAAATCATGCCATCTTGTATAACCTGCCAAGAGTGGGACTTGTGAGTCAAACTGTGTTTCTATTTACACAGTAGTTGTTTACTTTATATACGCATTCTCCATGATTATGCTTATAAGGACTTCCTGCTTCATCAACGGACCAGGTTATACTGTTCACTTTAATCCTTCACGTGGACAAGTATAAAAAAAATCTCCCGGTATGGCATATAAACCACGGGAGATTCAAATTGCTGTATGAATCGAATACAAATAAGGCTCTATCACTATTCAAACTGTATGTAAATAGAAACAAGTTGGTTAACCCTTATGTTCAGTCAACTATTTTAATACGATGTTATACCTGCGCAGTTTCTCATAAAATCCACGTCTCGAAATTCCCAATTCTTTCATCGCCGCGCTCCGGTTGTTGTTGTGTTTTGTTAAAGCGGCTACGATTAATCCTCTTTCAATCTTTGCAATATTAGCCTTTAAATCATATGTTTTGTCTTTGTTTGGTTGGCTTTCAGTGTTGAGTAAATGCAGGTTAGCCGGTAAATGCCGGATTTCAATTTGGGCGCCGCTACACACAATACTCGCGTATTCCAACACATTCTGCAATTCACGAATATTGCCCGGCCACTCGTAAGACTGAAGTATCTCGATCACCTGAGAAGAAAGGGTTAGCTGATGGCCAACTTCCTCCGAAAATTGAGTAAGAAATTTTTGAGCAAGAGTAAGAATGTCATCAATGCGTTCCCGTAGCGGCAATATGTTCAGAGGCACAATATTAAGCCGATAATAAATATCTTGGCGGAAGGTGCCTTCAGCAATCATCTTTTCCAAATCCCGGTTTGTGGCGGCAATTACCCGGATATTTAGCTTTATCGTTTTTGTACCGCCAACCCGTTCCAATTCTCTTTCCTGGAGTACCCGCAAAAGCTTAGCCTGCATACTGATGGTCATATCACCAATTTCATCCAGAAAGATAGTCCCACCGTGAGCCAACTCGAATTTCCCAAGCTTGCCACCCTTCTTAGCCCCTGTGAAAGCCCCGTCTTCAAACCCAAATAATTCGCTCTCCAGTAATGCCTCCGGTATAGCTGCGCAGTTCACTTTAATTAACGGTTTGTCTTTACGCCGACTACAATTATGTATGGCCTTAGCTAACACTTCCTTCCCGACACCGCTTTCACCCCTGATAAGTACAGTACTGTCCATTTTAGCCACTTTAGCCGCTAGTAACAAGGTATCCCTCAAACGACCGTTCTGTCCAACGTATTCCTGAAATGACAAGGGCAATTGTTCCCGTTCATTTAATTGTTCCTGTAAATAGTCGGCTACTCCCTTGGTTATCTGCAGTTCGCGGCTAAGTTCGACGATTTCAGTATTATTTTTAAAAATTGAAACAACACCTATTATCTCAGTGCCTTCAAAAAGAGGAAAAGAACTTCCTACAACATCCATTTCAACTGACGATAAGCATTCCTTACCAAAAAGAGCTTTCCCCGTGCGTAAAGTTCTAATTGTTCCAGAGTTAGGCTCGATCGTGTCAAGCCTTCGTCCAAGAACCTTGCGCACAGGCACACCTAATATCTTAGCATAAGCCTCATTTGTATATACAATCGTTGTATCTGAGTCCACAACCAACACTACGTCTTGGATATGATCAAGGATCTTGAACAAAAGCTTTTGATCCCATTGTCTGATAACATTTGTAGTTACCGCGTGAGATCTAACATCCATCACTTATCCTCCCAAATTGTGTCATTTGTAAACATTATATCAGTGAATTCAGATAATTGATACAGACATGGTGGATTCACTGGGTTGGCGAACACTCCATAACAGACTAAATTATCACTCCGCCATCCACGACGATGGTTTGACCTGTTACATAAGCAGAAGCGTCCGTGGCCAAATAAAGAGCAGTCCTTCCAATTTCTTCAGGCTGACCGATTCGATTCAAGGGGATTTTTTTGAGTTCCTCTTTTAAAAACGTCTCATTCTGCCACAGTGCCTCACTAAAACTAGTTTGGATCATACCTGGGGCAATAGCGTTGACTCGAATATGGTATTTGCCCAGCTCTTTAGCCATCACCTTTGTCAGCATGATGATACCCGCTTTACTGACGCTGTAAAGTCCCAATCCCATATCGGGTTTTACTCCTAGGATAGAAGCAATATTCACGATACTTCCCCCGCCTTGGCTAATCATCATTTTTGCCGCCAATTGGCTAAGCAAAGTATACCCTTTGAGATTGGTATTCATAATCTGATCATACATCTTCTCATCCATGTCAACCAAGGGCCCCATTGCCGGATTTGTTGCAGCATTATTGACCAAAACATCAATTCTTCCAAACTCGTTTTTGACCGTGTCAACGAGATTGCGGATATCCTGACTTTCCCGAACATGAGCAGCTACCGCCAATGATCGCCTCCCCATTCCTCGGATTTCATTCGCCACCAACTCCAAAGATGCGAGTTTCCGACTACTAACCACCACATCGGCACCTGCATCGGCTAAGGTTAAGGCGATGGCTCTCCCAATACCGCGACTTCCACCAGTTACCAAGGCGACTTTACCTTCTAGGGAAAGATAATCAGTATTCATGGTTTTCCTCCTTAAAAAATTGTCTTCTTATCTTTATTCAAATTTTCTAGGCGACATAAGAATGCCCAGATTCTATTATTGCAATATTTATGCCAGTGGATTTTTCAGTTCACAACCGGCTCTTTGAAACCACATTGTTGCTGGCATGCAGGCAACGTTAGCAGGATATTGTCCAACGAAAAAGAACCGTATCATACCAGAAGGGCCGTTCTAGGCGTTCATTCCTATTACGGCCCATTCTGATAAATCTATCCCTGACAATTCTTTGCGACTGAACAGGTCACTGAGTAATGGTTTAAATGATTATTTTCCAGTTGTTACAAACGGTTTAGTGTATTTCCCGTTTTCTACGCTAATCCCAGTTCCCTCTGATGCCATCCCGCCGTCAGCCTCAATGGACTTGATGGGAATTACGATGTCAGGACCATCTAAGGGCACAGCTGCTTTCATCCCAGCAAAGATCTTAGTAGCATCATCGACACTCCCAGATTTTTCAATCCCTTTTGCTACCAGCATCATTGCTTCATAGTTCCACGCTGATTCCCAAGGCGCAATTTTCCCAGCATATTTGGCTTTGAACTTCTCTATAAAAGGCATTGCTGTTGGACTGTCGACCAGACCTACTGGTACAACACCTACAACCCCTTCCAATTGTGCTAAGGGCACTACAGCTTCCATTTGTTCAACTTTGGCTTGGTCCATAACCACAAATCCGCCGTTGAAGCCTTGTTCTCTGGCTTGTTTGATAATTAGGGCCGTTGGTTGAGAAGGTCCTCCTACGAACAATACGTCCGGTTTAGCGGCGAGTGCTTTACTTACATAGGTGGTAAAATCCGCTTCTTTGCCATAATCCACTGGATTATTAGCAACTATAGTCCCTCCAAGTTTTTGCCATGTCGCGGTCATCATAGTGCTCCAGTCCTTGCCATATTGGGTAGAGGTGGGAATCATTGCAATTTTTTTGCCATATTTATCCATAGCTATTTTCGAGAATGCCTCCGGATAAGAAGCATACGATGGGGGAATTCTGAGAGTCAATTTATTGCCACTAGTAGTAACTTTCGGTTCGCTAGTGTATGCCGCAACCAAAAATCCTTCCTTTTCATTGAATTGTTGAATGGCGAATGTCCCGCCGCTATGGGCTACAAATACTACGGGCACTTTATACTCTTGCCTTAATCTACGCGCATTTGTCGCAGCTTTGTCTGGCGAGTACATGTCATCAAGTTTCACTAAATTGATTTTGTATTTTTGCCCACTAACAGTTAGCCCTTTGGCATTGAGCTCATCTACAGCCATATCCAAACCATCCGTAATATCCTTACCATAATATGCGGCACCACCACTCATAGGTCCTGTATAGCCGATGTTAATCGTTTTCACCTCAGTGCTAGCAGCGGGAGTGGTACCAGAAGCAGGAGTAGCAGCCGGCTTGGCAGCACCACAGCCCGAGATTATGAGTAGTGCGATTAAAGTTGTTACCATCCATAAACTTTTCTTAGGTTTCATTTAATACATACACCTCTTTCAAATTTCCTAAATCCCCTCTGTATGATATATTAGCCATTGGTTAAAAGGCGGCTTCAAAATGCAATACTCATCCCCCCCTTCGTACACTCGCCACTTTAGAATGCCAGATCTTGTAGTATACGCAAGCTGTTCCAATTTTAAGATTTATAATTATTATAATATTATAAATATTGAGAATATTACTATGCAAAATTAGTGCCATTCAATAATTTTCCTAAAATGGGCTATATCGAAGCAAGACTATCTACTTTTTATACATTTGATAGATTTCCTTGTACAGTAAATATACAATTTATTGATTTTTCTGAATAGTTTAACGTTTTTACAATTTTGTCTTATAGAATAACGAAAAAGACTAACCCGGTTTCTCCGTTTTAGTCCTCATTCATACAAAACTTCTGCTCAATTTATTTTATTCAAAGATTTTCATCCATTCTTACGGACTAGACTGCGAACCATAAGCCCTCAAAACCCTACTATCAGACGAATATGTGGCGCCAAGACTGCACATGTTCCAATTATTGCACTAGTTCTCGGTTAACGCGACATACTATCTCCCCTTTTGCCAAAGAATTAAGGCAGTCTGAACACCCAACGCAGCGAATAACTTTTTGGCCGGCAGCAACCTTATTCGGCCACTGCGGGTCGACTAGGATTGCTCTACCCACTGCTACTAAGTCGCACTTGCCTTCCTGCAAAATTCGCTCAGCAGTCACAGGGTCAGTAATTTTACCAACCGCGATTACTGGTAGATTGGTAGACTGTTTAACATTAGCAGCATACTTGACGAAAGGAGCTTGAGGATCTTCCCTACCCGGCATTGGACTAGATGCAACCGAGGCGATCCCAATTAATTCAGGAATTGGCACGCCGTAGGCCGAGACATGTAATCCGTCAGCACCAGCTTCAGCAAAAATCTGAGCAAGTTCAATTGCATCGCTTGGCTTTAAGCCTTGAACGCCATCTTCATAGCCATGGAAACGGACCGTAACTGGGAAATCCTTCCCAACCTTCTTTTTAATTGCTATCACTATTTCACGAATAATCCTTGCCCTACCTTGATTATCTCCTCCATATGTGTCCGTCCTGTCGTTGAGTAGCGGTGACAGAAAGGCACTTAACAGATAAAAGTGAGCGGCATGCAATTCTACACCGTCGAAGCCAGCCTCTCTAGCCCTTGTAGCGGCCAAGATGAAATCATTGACTACCGCACTAATTTCAATTTGGGACAACGCTATAGTGGGCATTTTGAAGAAAAAGGGTTTCTCTGAAGCAGAGAATGGTGACGCCCCGTTGATGCGCGGATTTGCTTTTGGGCCAGCGTGACAGAGTTGTAGGAAAACCTTGGCACCCTCGTTTTGAATCGCTTTAGCGAGCTTGGCCATGCCAGGAATTTGATCATCTGTCCATGTCCCGGCCGAGAACCTGGCGAGTTTTGCTTGGGGGTGAACAACCCCAGGCTCTAGTATAATTAAGCCAACACCACCGGACGCCCTTTGGCGATAAAATTCTACCATCCGGTCGCTAACTTTGCCATCCGATTCGGCAAGTCCAGTAGTAATTGGGGGATAGACAATTCTATTGCGCAAATGCAGTCCTGCGAAATTAGTTGGAGTAAAAAGTAGTTTAGTCATAGCAAAATCTCTCCATTTCTGATCCTATATAAATCGTTTTAGGCATAGGCTTTATACTGTTGATCCGGTTTGACGAAGACCTTCTCACGTTTTAATAAACTTTGCAAGTGTTTTTCAAGCATGGTCTCTTCAAAAAATCGATACAGCCATTGAGGTTCGGGATAGCGTGAGTAGATGATTTTCATATCCAGCAGTTCAGCTTTAGTCTTAGGTACACGTAAATGCTGCAGAATCTGTTCATCTCGTAAATTGAGTTTTTCTGAATATTTTCTTAACCTTTCCGGGATATCGTCTGTAATAATTCCGGAATGACTCGTCGCTATCATCTTGGGTTCTAAATCAATTAGACGCCTAATCGAGCCCGCAAATTCCTCGAGATCCGAGCGGAGGTTACCGTACCAAGGCCCAAAGGGGGATAAATCAATATCTCCCGAAAACAAGATACGCGCTGTTGGTTCATAGAGGGAGATGTGTCCCGGGGTGTGACCGGGAGTATGAATCACCTGCAAAACCACATCACCAAAATCTAAGATTTCTTCATCCTCTAATTCTCTGTTAACTTCTCGGCAGCATGGTCCTTCAGGGAAATATAGGGGATTTACATTTTCGCTGGCCCACGGAAACCCTGTGAATTCCTTAAATTGTTCAGGAGACCGCAAGGCAGGAGCATCCAGAGTATGAGCCCAAATCTTGGCCTGTGGAAAAAACCTGTTACCGTAGGCGTGATCCAAATGAAAATGAGTATTGATGATGAGATCCACGTTCCTGCCGGCCATAATTGCCTCCCTTGGAGCACGTCCAAATCCTGCATCTACCAGAACTTTCAACTCGGTATCGAGCATCAATCCATTGCTATTAGGGAAACGACCACCTTGCTCTCCAGAAACAAAAAATAATTTTGGTATCAATTCGGTAAACATTATGTCATTCACTCACTTTACTCCCACTTTTCATAATGATCGGATTACTAAAGATCATTAAAACAATAGTTCAAAATTTCTAAATAATATTGGGCCTAATTCTTACTGATTTCTCAGAAAAAACTAGCCAGACACGGGAACACTTCTACTGTCTTCTCGGGAAGACAGTAGAAGTGTTCCCGTGTCTGCATCTTAGCGCTGAATCAATATATGGGCCAAGCCCGATAAGACTCTCTCCTCTTTGTGATTGTGGGCCTCTAGATCGCATACTAACGTGTTTTCCGCACGGGCCCGGATAGAACCTGAGCACTTGATGGTATCACCTGGCCGGACCATTTGTTCGAAGCGGACATTAAACTTACTAAGCCCGCCTTCTTTGCCCATCCAGTCCGTGAGCATTGCCGCCATTTGTGCCATGGTGAGCATGCCATGCACTATTACGCCCCCGAGCCCAGCTTGTCGTGCATAATTATCGTCCAAGTGGATTGGATTAAAGTCTCCTGAAGCTTCGGCGTACTGGCGAACTTGGACGTGATCAGGAGCCCATATTCGAACTGGTAGTCGATCAGAGACTTGATAATTAAATAAGCTTTTCATTCGCCTTCCCTCCCTACTGGGTCAATCAAAGTAGAACTACTGGTGAATACCAACTTTCCTGTTAGATCAAAGCCGGATGTCTCAATCACAATAAACGTGACTCTTCCAAGAGTACCAGTGCGTTCATAAACATCCATTATGCGCCGCTTAGAAGTCAAACTTTCTCCAACATAAAGCGGGCGAAGGTAGGTCATTTTTTGTTCACCGTGGATCATGCCCGGAAGAGGCAATTCAACCCCTGGAATTCCAGGCTGCGCCAAAGTGACAACATAAGTCGGGGGCACTTGGTCAGAATACGGAATCCCAGTTGCCTCGGTAAACCTACGTACTGCTTCAGGTTTTAGCTTTATTACTACAGATTCACTCTCTTTGCCAATTAATTCTTTCCAAATCATACCACTCCGCCTTCCTCTTTCTGCAGATTATTACTTCCTTCTGGACTTCTCTCTAATTTCTGTGATCTTCGTCTGAGCTATTTCCAAACGAGGGTCGAGTACATGGGCCATCATGAATTCATTCAAGGCTTCCTGCAATTCACCAGCTCGCTCCTTGGCGATACCCTCCCCAAAATGCCTCAAAGCTAAGTTCTCATGGTCCATATCGTCCTCGTTATGTCCGATGTGCACAGTCTAGCCTCCTTATGGTAAGCGAAATTCAAATTCACATACTCCACTTTCGTCTGCAGCCTTACTACACGTCATATTTAAGGTAATTCCCACTTTTTCTGCAGCCACACCGTTCGCCGCCAAACAGAAAACATGGCAGTTGTCTAGCCCTTTTTCCGAAAACATCTTACCTAGACTGCATCTGTAATTGCGGATTTTTATGGCTCTGGTCGTCGCTTCCGTGACATTCCAAGCATCTCTCGGGCGTAGGGTTAAGATCCCTAATTCAACATAGCGTTCAAAAACATGGGGGAAATGGATCCCAGTTTGCTGGGCAACCTTTTCGATCATTTCACCCGTTCTATCTCTGTAGGTATCAGAATCAGCTTCTCTGATCAACAAGTTCATAAAGGCTCTTCCCTGCTCTGCCAAGAAACTGTCATCACTCTCTAGCTCGGAGCTAAATAAACGTTCAATCGAGAATTCCTTCATGACCGCGTAGATTAGTTCTTTGGGTAAATCATACTCGTAATTCTCGTCAGGATTTATCTTCAACCGTCGCCCAGGCGCGACCTCCGTACTTGGGTTGCCTTTGACTTTTTGTAAGACCTTAAAATCTAAAGTCATATTTTACTCCCCTTCGTTCCTGTCATTATGGCAAGCTTCACGGGTTAGGATTGCGTTCCTTCAATTTGACTGCCCGCTCCTCCCGGTATTTTTGAGCTAACTGCTCATTGGGTACAAATTCTAATTTGATCGCATCGTTAGGGCAAACCTTTACACAGTCACCACACCCTGAACATTTGTCGACATATCGTCCCACTATTCGATATTCGTTGGTTTCCGTTTCTCGCCCTTTCCATATCTTCGTGGGTCCGCACACGAAGACCACGGATGGACACACTCCTAAGCATCTGCGACAGACCAAGGGATCTTTGCACAACGTATAGTCAATTTCAATCTTAGCAATCATTTTATCCAGCCCCCTTTACCAGTTCTCGGCCAAGCCTGGCATACTTAGTCTGTCAATTAGTTCAATAGCCCCAATTGGGCAGGCCGTCACACATAGTCCGCATCCAAAACACTGATCCATATCGACATAAGCTTTGTTGGTATAAACCTCTAGGTTGAGTGCTTTAAATTGGCAGCGACTCAAACAGCTTTTGCACCCTGTGCATTTTTCCCGATCAATTTTGGCCACCGTATGGCCTTTCAATAAAAATTTAAAGTCATAGTCGATCCGATTACGTACAGCAACGCAACCAGGATACTCGCATTGGCAAAGTCCTCCAATATAGGGTGTTCCGAACACATCAACAGTCTGCACTCGCCCTTCTTTGTGGTTCATTATGGCCCATTC
>JUEG02000580.1_pt1 | contig 29550 bp, 30 predicted proteins | sample 432341 | NCBI WGS metagenome assembly JUEG02 (sample SAMN02953476, study PRJNA257561) | rock porewater metagenome | biome: terrestrial; feature: Opalinus Clay rock; material: porewater; isolation source: Opalinus Clay rock BIC-A1 borehole | place: Switzerland: Mt Terri URL, St-Ursanne ... | reverse complement strand
ATGGGGCCAAGATATAATCAAGGCTACGGCATGGGTATGGGGCCAAGATATAATCAAGGCTACGGCATGGGTATGGGGTCAGGATATAATCAAGGCTACGGCATGGGCCCGGGACCAGGCTATGATCAAGACTATGGAATGGGAATGGGGCCAGGCTTCTTAGGTCGCCCTTTAGGATTCTTACGTAATTGGTGGAATTACTCTGTGCCAAGTTTTTTTGGAAGCCCTAGAGTTAACAACTTTTTTAGGGGAGTGGGAATCGCTACCGTCGGGGTGATAGTAGCCCCTTCAATAGCAAGAGCTCTTCGTCCATTAGCTGTTCAAGCAGTGGAAGGAGTAGTGAACGTTACTGAGGAAGTAAAAGGTATTTTTTCTGATGCTAAAGAAGATATGGAAGATATATTTGCTGAAGCTAAATGGGATGAAGCAAACACTGAAGGTGGGCAACATCAATAATATTTTAGCAAAAAAATTAACAGAAATAATTTTTGCTCCTCAAGGAATACTAAACAAAACTAGTTGAGGAGTGATTTAAAATGTTCATGCATCCAAAACGGTTTTTAATAAATCCAGTAAATAGAAGCTTTTGGTGGGGAGTAGGAACTGTAGGCATAGCTTGGGTATTTGGCAACCAACTTAGACCACTAGCAGTTAAAGGTGCTAAAGGTCTGCTTTTTGTAACAGAAGGAATTAAAAATGTTATCTCTGCTGGTAGTGAAGGTGCAAAAGATATTGTAGTCGATGCTCAAACTAACATAATGAGAGGAAAAGTAGAATCCTTAAACTTAAGTAATAAAGATTTAGGCTTTATTAAACAAGAAATAGGTAAGTTATCAAAACAATTAGATATAATGAACAAAGTTATGTCTGAACAAATGACAAAGGAGAAAGAGGATTAATGGTTGCTTGCAGACTAGAAACTGTTCATTCTGTTCCCGGAAGACTTAGAGTCTTTATTACCGGGCTGAGGGGTAATCCTAAATTCGCAAAGTCTCTGGAAAAAACTTTTTCAAATCACGGTGAAATATTTTATTTTAAGGCTAACTCCCAGACTGGGAAAGCCTTAATTATTTTTGACTCAAACAAACTAACCAGAACTGGTTTAAATGAAGAATTAAAGAAAAAGATTCAGCTAATTTGCAAAAAGGTGGTTCCACCGGAAACCTTGGCAAAAGTTAAACAGAAAAAGGTAAAAAAGCACAGTCTGAGTGCGGATAAAAGGGTCTTTGAGCCTGAGGATTTGCCACTTCAGACTCAAATCTTCCAGGTCTCGGTAACGGGAGCAATATTATTAGGTATGCTATTAAAAAGACTCTGCTGGGGTAAATCAATCTTAACAACTTCATCTAAAGTGAATTCAATAGCAGCGATTACCACAATTGTTACCGGTTATCCAATCTTAAAAAGTGGCTTAGAAAACCTTTTAAAAAGGAAAAAATTAAACAATGATTTTTTAATCAGTTCAGCTACCCTTGTATCTCTTTTGCTAAAAGAAAATATTACAGGGTTAGTGGTTGTTTGGCTCGTTAATCTAAGTACTCTATTCCAGACTTTAACCCTTGAAAAATCTCGCAAGGCCATTAAAGAAATGCTTCAAGGAAAAGAGGAAACTGTTTGGTTAGAAGTTGATGGTACTTTAATATCTGTACCTATTGAGAGTGTTGAAAAGGGAAATATTGTTGTGAGCCATATTGGTGAAAAGATTCCCGTTGATGGAGAAGTAATAAGTGGCGATGCCGCGGTTAGCCAAGCCATCATAACAGGTGAATCTATGCCCATTACGAAGAAAACTGGTGACAAGGTTTTTGCCGGTTCCATAGTTGAACAAGGAACACTGAAAGTTAAGGCTGAAAAAGTTGGCCAAGATACTTCAGTAGCTAGGATAATTCACCTCGTAGAAGAGGCCAGTGAAGTAAGAGCACCAATTGAAAATATCGCAGACCGATACTCGGAAAAGATAGTACCTTTATCTTTTGGATTAGCAGGGCTAATCTATCTTCTAACTCGAGATTTTAAAAGAAGTATGACCATGTTGATTGTTGCCTGTCCTTGTGCGGCAGGTTTATCGACACCTACTGCAATAAGTGCTGCTATGGGAAATGCAGCAAGGAACGGTATCTTAATTAAAGGTGGAAACTACCTAGAAAAAATAGGCAGTACCAATGTGGTGTTATTTGACAAGACGGGCACTTTAACGGAAGGTAAGCCTAAGGTTAAAGAAGTAATAGTAATACATAGAAGTTATACTGAGGAAAGAATTTTAGAACTGGCAGCATCTTTGGAGAGACAAACTAATCACCCATTAGCAACTGCCGTCGTTTATAAAGCAGAGGAGTTAGGGTTGTCTTCTCAAGAGATAGTTAGTAAGGAAGTGATTATTGGACAAGGAGTTAAAGGAATCCTAGATGAAAATGTTGTTTTGGTAGGAAACCAGCAGTTAATGGAAAATAACAATGTAAACCTTTATCGAGGCAAGGTCAAGGCAAGCAAGCTTAATGTATTAGGGCAGACAGTCCTATTTGTGGCTCAAGGGAAAACTTTGTTAGGTTTAATAGGCATCTCAGACCAGGTTCGAACTGAGAGTAAAAGTGCTATTAAACGTATTCGACAAATGGGCGTAGAACACATTGGCTTAATCACCGGTGATTGTCCTGAAACGGCAACTATAGTAGGTGAAGAATTAGGAATAGACAAGATTTGGGCTAATACCTTACCGGAAGGAAAAGTTGATATCGTTAAGAAATACCAGGCTGAAAGTCATGTGGTAACCATGGTAGGTGAAGGAATAAACGACTCGCCGGCTCTTGCCAAGTCAGATATTGGTATAGCTATGGGAACCGGGGGTACCGATGTAGCCATTGAATCAGCTGACGTAGTTTTAGCAGGGGACAATCCAGAAAAAATTCCTGCGCTTATCAATCTAAGTAGTCATACCATGGAGGTAGTCAGACAGAATTTCACTTTTGCTGTAGGAGCAAATGCTTTAGGGTTAATTTTAGGTGCCGGTAAATTTATTTCCCCTTTGATGGCAGCTATACTTCATAATTTAAGCACCTTTGGTGTGGTTGTAAATTCTTCTCGGCTATTAAATTACCCCATAGATGGTAAGAAAGGAAGAAGTGGAATTGCAAGAAACGGAAGAACTAGAAAGAAAAATGAAACTGGTAATGGGTCAACTAAGGGATACTCTAGATCTAAGCTTAGAAGTGCGAAGAGAACATCCTGAACACAATAAGAGGATTGAAAAGTATTGGGAGGATTTTCTCTTTCATTTTTTGGAGTATATTAGAAAGAAGGAACAGGAAACAGGCGAGGAATTGCTAAAAAATATTTCCTTTACCAAAATGTTAAAGTTTCTTAGATAAAGTAAACTTAATTCAGATGGAGTTTTAACTCCACCTGAATTTTAGTTGCACTTTCCCGACTTCGCTGGATAATTGCGACTAGAATTCGGCAACGCTGAATTAAGTCTTACTAATCCAGGGGCTTAGCACCACTTATTTCCCACCTGTAGAGGCTAGGAGCCTTAGTGGTGGTTAGCCATCGGATAAAAATAATTTTAGCCGCGGACAAAATGGTCAGCGGCTTTCTTCAAATTATCAGATTGTAAGCATCCATTAATTTTTAGGAGAGTTTTTATGAAGATAGAAGTTTTACATTATCTTCCCGGTCGCATAAGGTTAAGGGTACCCGGTCTAAAGAAAAATATGATTGTATCTCAGAGAATAGAAAATATTCTTTTGACACTACCGGGCATTAATAATATCAGGGTGAACCATTTTACGGGTAGTGTACTTGTTTATTATAAATATTCTAAGGTACACCATGAAATAATAATTCAATCAATTAGTGAAGCTAAAAAGGATCAGTTATGTAGACGTAAAACACAAATGCAAACTATAATCACAGATTGGCATGTTAAGAATTGTAAGGATGTCTTAGGAGACCTACAGTCAGATCCCTTCAGTGGTCTTACTGTTCAAGAAAGAAATACAAGACTAATAAAATATGGATATAATGAGTTCGGTGTGAAAAAAAATCTTTCGTTACTTTCTTTAATGACAGATCCTTTTAGAGAGTTCATGGGGCAATTGTTATTAGGAATTGGTCTTGTATCACTCTTAACTAGACAATATTACGATGCTATTGCCATTGTGGCTATAATTGGTCTCGAAGCCGGAATGGGAGTAATTCAAGGTTTAAGAGCCGAGAAATCTATGGGTGCTTTAAAAAAGCTAGCAACTCCCTATGCCAAGGTATTGGTGGAAGGAGATATTACTAAAATTCCTTCTATCAAATTAGTACCTGGGGATATTATCTTAGTGAACGAAGGAGATATTATTCCCGCTGATTGCAGGTTAATTGATGTATTAAATTTAGTGCTAGATGAATCTAACCTAACGGGCGAGTCAATGGCAGTCGATAAAAAAGTTATGGAATGCACACAATTAGAACTTCCTTTAGCTGAAAGAATTAATATAATTTACATGAGCACTCGCGTAACTAAAGGTAGTGCTCGTGCTATTGTTATTGCCACGGGAGTTACAACAGAAATTGGGCGACTGGCAAAAGCATTGGATAAAACAGGCGTAACACTCACACCATTACAACAGCAATTGGAAGAGTTGGGTAAAAAACTTGCGATTGGAAGCTTGTTGTTGTGCGGAGGTGTAATTGGGATAGGTCTTCTAAAGGGCAGACCCTTTATGGAAATGGTAAGAACAGGTCTGACTTTAGCAGTAGGGGTTATACCCGAAGGATTGCCAACCATAGCTGCAATATCTTTAGCCTTTGGAGCAAAGAAAATGACTAAAAAAAATGCCATAGTTCGTAACTTGTCAGCTGTAGAAACTCTTGGCAATGCTACGGTGATATGTACTGATAAAACTGGCACCCTAACTAAAGGTGAAATGACAGTTACAAAACTATATGCTGATGGTAGCATCTGGGATGCTACTGATATACTTGATCCTGAAAAAGATAAAAGATTAAGTCGGATTTTACTTTCCACTGCCCTTTGCAATAATGCTCAAATTAGATCGGTTAGAGTCGAAGAACCTGATGTTAGTGGTGACCCAACAGAGGTGGCCTTAATGTCCTTTGCCATTAAGGGGGGGGTACCTTGGGCTGAAATTAAGGATATATATTGCCGTCAAAAAGAAATTGCCTTTGACTCTGAACGGAAAATGATGACAGTTGTTTGTACCGATCCGGAGGGTTCAGTTTCAGTGTATGCAAAAGGTGCCATCGATAATATTATTGCTAAATGTGAACGGGCCTATAAAGATGATAAAATAGTAACCCTTGATACTGAAATGAGAGAAGAAGTTTTTCGTCATAACGGTCTTTTAGCAGGAAAAGCATTACGGATTTTGGCCTTAGCTTACAGACCTTTAGAAGAAGTAGAACTTTTAGATGAAGAGATAGAAAAGGATTTAATATTCCTAGGCTTAGTAGGATTAGCTGATCCCCCAAAAGCAGGTGTTCTAGAAGCTGTTGAAAAATGCCATCAATCCGGGATAAAGGTTGTTATGATAACGGGTGATCATCCTATAACCGCCCAAGCAGTTGGTAGGGACGTCGGCTTATTACAAAAGGGAGACCTTATAACTGGAAATGAAATAGACAAAATGAATGATAAGGAACTATTAGATGTAGTCCCAAAGGTTGAAATATATTCAAGAGCAACCCCGCAACATAAGCTTCGTATAGTTAAAGCTTTCAAAGAGCTGGGATATATAGTAGCAATGACAGGAGATGGGGTAAACGACGCTCCGGCTGTCAGAGAGGCACATGTTGGAATTGCTATGGGACAAAAGGGAACTGATGTGACCCGAGAAGCAGCAGCCATCACTTTGGCAGATGACAACTTTACTACCATTGTAAATGCCATAGAAGAGGGAAAGAATATCAGAGGTAATATTAAAAAATCTCTTCAGTATGTTTTAAGTGGAAATTTTGGTGAAGTTGTAGCTTTTATCTTGGCAGTATCTACCGGTATGGCCCTTCCCTTAGTTCCTAGCCAAATCATTTTGGTAAACTTTATTACCGAAAGTATTCCTGTGATAGCTCTGGGGGCCGGAAACGGTAAAGTAGGACGACTAATGGAAACAGAAAAAAATCCGAGCAAAAACTTAATCTCTAAGGAAATGGCCAATCAAATTGGTATGAGCAGCCTACTTGCAGGTCTTACAACTTATGGGCTTTTTGCCGGAACACTAGCACTGGGCGGTGGGCTTTTTAGAGCCAGAACAATGGCTTTGTCAAACTTAATTTTAAGTCAAATGTTTAATTTTCTGGATTGCAAGCCAGCCACCCGATATAAGCTTCCTTCTGCAGGTGTTTCTATAGGATTTTTACTGGCATCCATATATACTCCGGTGTTAAGTAATGTTTTTCAGACTACTCCACTAAGATTAAAGGATTGGGGTTTGGTAATGGCTATTTCAGGGCTGTCAGGCAGAGTAAAGCTATAATTCTACATGGCCATGGGAAACCAGCAATAAATCCACAGGTCCTATTTCATCCACATTTAGAGCTGGAGGACTATAACGTTTTGGACCAAAATTAAAATTACCTGGGTACAAATTACAATTTATTCTGTCCGTAAGTGGAAAATATATGCAGGCTTGTAGGGGTTTCAGTAAACAGCTGAGCCCTTTTTAAATGGTAATAAATCTGACTTTTCTGTTGACACATAACTGAAAATGATTTACAATAGTACTTGAAAACGGTTATCAAATGCTGGTACATATTTTTTTACCTAGGCAATGATAATGATTATCTTTTAGGATGGTGATGATAATGGTGCCACGCAAAGCTCTTAACTTAACAAATGTCTCCGAATCCGAAAAAGAATTAACATTAGACTTTTTATTAAAGGAAAGCATAGAAATCCTGGCAGAAGAGGCGGATTACTTCTTTTCCGCTAAAGAGCAATTAGTTGATTTCTTTATAAAAGGAATTAATTTAAAGAACCTAAAGTTAGTAGAACTTCAAAAGAATTATACAGAAATTTTATGGTCTCAGAATGAAATAGATTCAGTAGTGTCAAAGATTGAAAGAAGAATTCAGAAAGAAATTAATAGAACACTTTTTTCAAACGAATTTAAATTTTCAAACTCTAAAACCATAGAGTTAACGGTATCAAATGAAGGTTTTTCTTCCATTAACGAACAACTTAAAACCTTTAAACTAAGTAGTTCTATGGCTAAACTCATTGACATTGCTTGGAAGAAGACTTCTGTCGAAATTCTTCCGAAAAGCACAAAGAAATTCAGTTCCAAACTTAAGGCAGGAAACTTTTTTTTATCATGCTTAGGGGTTAGTCCTAAGGAAGTTGAGCATAATGCAAAAGATAAAGTTCGTAGAGTTATAATAGGAAACCTTAAACAAAATAAATTTGAGCTGATTTATATATTGAAAAAAGAAATTATTGAAAATCTAATTCTAATTTCAGAAAAATCTAGAGAAATAGAACAACCTAAAATACAAAATACCCAGGTGCAAATTGCATAAGGAGAATTATCGGCTACTGATATTATTAAAAAATATCAGTAGCTTTTTTGTTCTTCAGGAATGCATATGATGTTTCCGCAATAGTGGAAACAAGATTTCGGTTGAAGTAATAAGTTTTCCAGACAGTTATTTCCCGACAACACCCTTTGTTTTATTGTCAGCATCACTTTTCGCATCTTTTTTTATTTCTGTTTTATTTGTAGTAATAAGTATTTATCTTAAGTTAACCTTAGTTATTTTGGGGCTCATGTTAATCCTGTATATGTCTCAAATTCCTTCTGCGGAAAGTAGAAATGACCTCGAAAAAGGAAAAATAGTCGAATGAGTTACTGAATCGTGTAAGTTCCCATTACCTTTTCTAAAAGAGGAGTTGTGGGATAAAATTAATTGGAACCTGATGAGACTGCCCTTGAGTCCTGCAGAATTTTAGGAAAAAGATTAGCTCAGCAAATTTAAAAAAGCCAGTGCATTTAATTTGGACAGTACAACTTCTCGCTCCTAAATAGGGGTAGAGAAGTTTTTGTTTTCTGGGATGTTTTCCTTGACAAAAAAGAGAAAACATAATAAAATATAAATGTAAATGATATTCATTATCAGTGAACTGAGGAGAGGATAATTATGACAGTTAAAAATCTACGCACTGGCTCCTGGTTAATAAGCTATACAGTACATAATAATAATAAATTAGTTAGATTGATGTTTGCTTCAAAGTTTTTCAAGCCTAGAGGTTGGGAAGATGTAGTTTGAGAAAATGAAAGGAGAAAACATATGACTGCTTTATTAGTGGGAGCTGATAAGCTTGGCAATATACCCGATATCTTAGAAGATAAAGGGTTTGAAAACATTATTCATTGGACAGGCCGTAAAAGTCTTTCTAAAGCAAGAAAAATACCTTTAGATGTTGATCTAGTGTTGGTTTTTCACGATTATGTAAACCATATTCTCATGGACTCTGTCAAGGCTCAGGCCAAGCAGAGAAAACTACCGGTAATGTTTTCAAAACGAGGTACCTCAGTACTTAAAAAAGAATTTGAAAAGGTTTTCTAAATACCCCCTGCCAAAAAGCGGAAACCATGATAACGTGTTATATATAAATTTAATAAATGAGAGAAGATGAGGCTTTTTGGAAATAACTTTCCAGAAAGCCTTTTGTGATTTTAGTAGTCGGTGGTTCGAAAGAATGCAATGTCCATAAAAACTTCGCTATATGTTCACAAGGCGGACACAAACTCTGAGTATACTAAAGTCATCATCGATCGGTGAAAAAAGTTATTGAAAGGAGACAAAAATGAAAAAATTTCAAACGATATCCACATTTATAGGCGGGGTCTTGATTGGTGGCATTCTCCTCGGCTCCTTATCTATGGCAACAGCGGAAGATTTAAATTCAAAAACAAATACAATCTCAGAAAGTGCTCCCGTTAAAGCACAGGGTGATTTTAGAGGTATGGGTAAAATGAGAGGTCCCGGAAGCTTTAAGGGTGGTCATGGAAATTTGCTGTCAGGGGACACCTTTGCTAAGTTAGTAACTGATAAAGTGATAACCCAACAAAAAGCCGATGAAATCAAAGCTTTCACTGAGAAACAAGAACTAGAAAGAACTGAGCTTAGGGAAAAGATGAAGGATATGAGAGGTAATTTGTTTAGCCAGTTAGTTGAAAATAAGATTCTAACAGAAAAACAGGCAGAAACAATCCAAGCCAAGCTAAGAGAAGAAGCTCAAGCAACACACAAGGAAGACTTAACACAAGCTGTTCAAGGCTTAGTTGAAAACAAAACAATTACTAAAGTACAGAGTGACAAGATTATTAAGCAATTTGATGATGTTAGAAAAGATAGAGAAGCCTTATTTGAAAAAACAAAAGATATGACTCCTGAAGAGCGTCATCAATTTATGGTAGATAATAAAGCTAGTTTTACTAATCCAATTGATGCCTTAGTAAAAGCAGGTACGATAACTGATGAGCAAGCAGAGGAACTAAAAGAAGCTTTACCTCATAAGGGAATGGTTTTAACGAACAAGTACAAAGCCAATAAGTAAAATACAAACCCCCTTTCTATACAAAGCTCCATAATTTGATTATGGAGCTTTGACTTGTAAAATTTAGGTTATCAGATAGAATATAGGTATAATTATAGATAGGAAATTAGCAGTGGGAGATGGAACTATGATTACCAAGAGAATACTTTTAGCGGACGATGAAGTTAGAATTAGAAAACTTGTAGGGGATTTTTTGAAAAGAGAAGGGCACACGGTAGTTGAGGCTGCTGACGGTAGACAGGCTCTAGATATATTCAAATCTGAGGAAATTGATTTAATAATATTAGATGTGATGATGCCCCATTATGATGGTTGGACTGTATGCAGGGAAATTAGAAAAATTTCTCAGGTTCCTATAATTATGCTTACTGCAAGAGGAGAGGAATCTGATGAGTTATTTGGTTTTGACTTAGGAGCCGATGAGTATATAGCAAAACCCTTCAGTTTGAAAATTTTAGTGGCCAGAGTACAGGCCTTGTTACGCAGAACCGAGTCACATCAAAACTCTCTTAAAAACTTCGAAGGACTTGAAATTGATGAAGTAGGTAGACATGTCTATGTAGAAGGAACAAGAATAGAGATGAGCCCGAAAGAATTTGAGCTGTTGGTGTACTTAACAGAAAATGCTGGACGAGCCTTAAGTAGAGAACAGATACTTAACGCGGTATGGGATTACGACTATTATGGTGATGCCCGGACTGTAGATACCCATATCAAGAAACTTCGTCTTAAGTTAGGTGAAAAGAACGATTTGATTCAGACTGTCAGGGGGTTAGGCTATAGATTTGAGGTGGTTCGATGAAACTGTCTATCCGTAACCGACTCTTTTTAAGTGTCATTTCCCTTGTGATTCTTTTTGTGGCTTTATCTTGGATTTTAAACTCTAACTTTTTGGATAAGTATTACATCTACCAAAAGAAAGAAACTTTATTGAAAAGTAATCAGCTAATAAGCGTATTATATGAAGAGGGTAGTTCTGAAGCACTGTTGTTTGAACTGGAAAGTTTGGAAAGAAATGTTGGTCTAAACATTTACATTATAGGATTAAATTCTAATTTGAAATATAGTTCCTCCTTTGGCATGTTTGGTGGAGGGAATAGGAAAACTGATCAATTACCGCTTATTCTGGGTCTATTTCATGATAAATTTGATACTATTTTAGAGGGCGATAATTTCTTTGAGGTAGTAACTGATCCCAGGTTAAAGACTAATTTTCTTACCTCCGTGTCAAGACTTAATAATGGAGATATCTTGGTCTTAACAAGCCCCATTGCAGCTATCACAGAGAGTACTAACATTGCTAATAGATTTTCTTTAATCACCGGACTCATAACCATTATTATTGGAGGCATTATTGTCTTCTTTTATGCTAATAGATTTACTAAACCAATTCTTGAATTAAACGATATTGCTCAAAGGATGGCAACCCTTGATTTTAGTAAGAAGTATGCCATCAAAACTGATGATGAAATAGAACAGTTAGGAACAAGTATCAATTCTCTCTCGGACCAACTTGATAAAGCCATATCAGAGTTAAAAGAAGACATCGAAAAAGAGCGTAGGCTTGATAAAATGAGAAAACAGTTTGTTTCTAACGTTTCCCACGAGTTAAAAACACCAATTGCTTTAATCCAGGGCTATGCGGAAGGACTAAAGGTAAATGTAAATGAAGATGAAGAGAACAAAAACTTTTATTGTGATGTGATTATGGATGAAGCAGGTAAGATGAATAGGCTAGTTAGAGACTTATTAGACTTGTCTCAAATTGAGTCTGGAAACTTTAAGCTAGAGAGAACAAACTTTGACATAAATATATTGATTGAAAAACTTTTAGATAAATACACTCCTATCTTTACAGAAAAAGGGATACAAATTAGTTTCGAAAACACTGGAACACTTAACGCAAATGGAGATATAGACCGGATTGAACAAGTAATAATTAATTACTTAAATAATGCTGTGGACCATGTTGATCATAATAAAAAAATTACAATGGCTATAGTAGATAAAAATACTAAAGTCAAAGTTTCCGTTCAAAATTCAGGAGAACATATTCCTCAGGAAGCAATAGATAAAATATGGACCAGTTTTTACAAAGTTGATGAAGCAAGAACCCGTGAATACGGCGGAACTGGTTTAGGGCTTTCTGTGGTAAAGGGAATTATGGAACGGCACGGTAATGAATTCGGGGTAGAAAATACCTCGGATGGAGTAGCTTTTTGGTTTGAATTAGATAAGGCATAGGATTGGTAGAATAAGACTAGATTTCTTTAAATATTTATAATATTATTAAAAGAAAATAAGTCTTTTGAGGTGTTAGCATGGATAATATTGATATTCAAATTCTAAATATTTTGAGCAACCATGCAAGATTAACCATATCTGAAATTAGCAATCAGGTTAACTTGTCTATCCCGGCAGTCAGTGAAAGAGTAAAAAAACTTGAGACTTCGGGTATCATTGACAAGTATACAGTGATTCTGAGTCCAAAGATTTTGAAGAAAAGTTTGACGGCAATAATGCTGGTAAGCATTAAAAGGCCTTCACTTGATGAATTTATCCATATAGTAGAAGATTCAAAGGATGTCCTTGAATGCCATTATATTGCCGGAGACTATGATTATCTGCTTAAGATTATTACGGAAGATGCCTCCACACTGGAAGCCTTGTTAAATCGCATCAAAGACGTCAAGGGAGTGCAAAAAACAAAAACTACGGTGGTTTTATCTACTATTAAAAGTAGGCCTTCCATATTACCGTAGAATTGTTCAGCCTTTAAAATCATAAAAGAATATGATAGTAGAAGTATGTGAAGAAGCTAGGAGTGGTTTAATAAGCCAAACCTAGCTTTTTCTGTTGTACTTCAGGAATGAAGACCTAATAAATTTAAGTCAGACAAGTATTTTTACAAAGAAGGGAAGAAGAACTTAAGACCTATTAATGAAAAGGTTTAATTTATTTTGAATTTCTCAAAATCGGTTTACATAATAATCCGTTAGAAATAGAATTTAATATATAGAGTGAAAATTCGTTACATTAAATAGAGGGGGTAATCTATATGAAATTTAGTAATTTGACAATCGGAGTACCTAAAGAAATTATGCAAGGAGAAAGACGGATAGCCGTAATTCCTGATACAGTAGCACAAATGGTGAAAGAGGGTGCCGTGGTTCTGATTGAAAAAGGGGCCGGAGAAGGCGCGTTCTTTACTGATGAAGCATACCGGAATCAGGGGGCTAATATCATTGATGATGTCAGTGCTGTATATGCACAGGCAGATATCATTTTAAAGGTAAAAGAGCCACAGTTTAATCATAAAAAGAATTGTCATGAAGTTGACATGATGAGAAAAGGACAGTTTTTAGTTACTTTTCTACATCCTGCTTCTCCAGGGAATCACGGGATGATTAAAAATTTAGCTGATAGGGAAATTACCGCCCTAACTCTAGATGGGGTTCCTAGAATTTCAAGAGCACAGTCAATGGATGCACTAACCTCAATGAGTACTGTAGCGGGCTATAAGAGTGTGTTGATGGCAGCTGATAGATTGGCTAAATTTGTACCCATGATCGGAACAGCGATAGGCATGATTCAACCGGCAAATGTATTAGTTGTCGGCACTGGTGTTGCTGGACTTCAAGCCGTTGCAACTGCTAAAAGGCTGGGAGCCATTGTAAATGCAATAGATATCCGTCCCGATGCTTGCGAGCAGGCCAAAAGCGTTGGTGCAAAAATTATAGATACCGGTGTTCCGGCTGAAGTAGCTATTGGAGAAGGCGGCTATGCAAGACACCTTACAGAGGAATGGCTTTTGAAGGAGCGAGAGATATTTGAAAACATTATCCCAACTGCGGATATTGTGATTCTTTCAGCTTTGGTTCCTGGGAAGATTGCCCCGCTACTTGTTACTGAAAAGATGGTACAAAGCATGAAGACTGGATCTGTAATTGTAGATATATCTATCGATCAGGGCGGTAACTGTGAAATCACTGAACCGGGAAAAGTTGTAGAAAAATTCGGGGTAACAATCGATGGAACTAAAAATATCCCGGGAATGCTGCCTACGAGCTCAACCTGGATGTTTGCCAAGAATATATATAATTTCTTAGGCAACATGGTTCAAGAAGGAAGAGTAGTGATAAATACGGATGATGAAATTATAAAATCTTCGTTGGTTACAAACCATGGCAAAATTGTCCATGCAGGCGCTTTAGAAGCTATGAGTGTGGGGAAAGTAATTGCTTAAAACTGGGAGGAATAGTGAATGAATATCATTTCAATGCTGTTGATATTTGCTGTGACTACAATAATTGGTTACAAGGTAATTAAAAATGTTCCTGGTTTACTTCATACACCTTTAATGTCGGGCATGAATGCCTTGTCAGGAATAACAATCGTGGCTGCACTAGTTGCAACGGCTTCAGCAGTTGGGTTCGCCAGTAAGCTTATGGGTTTTATTGCTATTATATTTGCCATGATTAATGTTGTAGGCGGTTTCTGCGTTACTGATCGTATGTTGAAAATGTTTAAAACCCAAGCGGAGGTTAAAAAGAGATGAATATGACCTATTACTATGGATTAACTTTACTTTGTGTCGTTGGGATTATATGGGGTATTAGGTTAATGAATTCCCCGAAGACAGCAAAGCAGGGTAATCTGCTGGGCGCAATCTCTCTTTTAGCAGCCATTATCCTGACACTGTATAAGAATGAAATACTCGACTTTACGCTCCTTTGGTTAGGCATGATTATTGGGGGACTAATAGGATACTTTATCGCCATTAAGGTAACGATGTTAAAGATACCACAAATGGTTGCCTTCTTTAATGGTCTTGGAGGTGGTGCCTCGGGGTTTGTTGCTATAATGATTTTAACAATGACAAATCCAGTAGGTGATATTTCTATATTTAGTATTGGCACGGCGGTACTTGCTTTGGTGGTTGGGGGAGTTACCTTTAGTGGTAGTGTAGTTGCGGCGTTAAAACTTGATCAAAGAATCTCGCAGCGGCCCGTCCGATTAAAAGGACATTCTGTAATTATGGCTTCTATACTAGTTGTTTTGGGATTAATTCTAGTCCTTGCTTTAAATGCGTCTTTAGACGATAGATTGCTGTTAACTGTGTTGGTCACTGTACTTTCACTATTTTTGGGTACCATATTCACCATCCGTGTTGGCGGAGCTGATATGCCTATTACCATATCACTCTTGAATTCTATGTCCGGTCTAGCGGGAGCAATTGCAGGCTTTGCCATTTATGATCCCTTATTGATTGCCGTAGGTGGAATTGTAGGTGCAGCTGGACTTATTTTGACTCAGGTTATGTGTAAAGGCATGAATCGTAGTCTTTTACAGGTGCTTGGAGGCAATACGGTGGTTACCTCAACCTCAAGTGGGCAAGCAGAAGTTACCGAGGAAGAATCGGTTATAGACAAAGAATCATTAGAATATTCGGCCGATAAAGTTGAAGATGAGGATAAACGAATAAAAAGGATTATCAACGAAGCTACCAATATAGTGATTGTGCCTGGTTACGGTATGGCTTTGGCGCAAGCTCAATATCAAGTAAAAAGTTTATACGATAACCTATCGGATAAAGGTAAGGATGTAAAGTTTGCGATTCACCCTGTAGCGGGAAGAATGCCGGGGCATATGAATGTACTATTGGCAGAAGTTGATATTCCTTATGAGAAACTATATGAACTAGAGGCTATTAATGAAGAGTTTGAGAATGTTGATCTTGTGATTGTAGTGGGTGCTAACGATGTTGTTAACCCGGCTGCCAATACAGCCACGGATACGCCTATTTATGGCATGCCAATTCTGGAAGTTAATGTTGCTAAAAATGTAATCATCTGCAACTGGGACACAGCCCCAGGTTATGCGGGCGTGCCAAACACTCTTTATGAAATGGATAAGGTTATTCTTAAACTAGGAGATGCAAAAGAAACCGTGGCCGCACTGGAAGCTGTATTAAGCGATGAATGTCATTACGAAGTATCAATGGAGAAGGTTGGAGAAGACAAAGACGGTGATCCAGAAGATGCTAATACACGAATAAAGAGGATGATCGACGAAGCTAGTAATATAGTAGTAGTGCCCGGCTATGGTATGGCTTTGGCGCAGGCTCAGTACCAAGTAAAAAGTTTGTACGATAATTTATCAGATAAAGGTAAGGATTTAAAGTTTGCGATTCACCCCGTAGCGGGAAGAATGCCGGGGCATATGAATGTACTGTTGGCAGAAGTTGATATTCCTTATGATAAACTATATGAATTAGAGGCCATTAACGACGAGTTTGAAAATGTTGATCTTGTGATTGTGGTGGGCGCCAACGATGTTGTTAACCCAGCAGCCAATACAGCTACAGATACGCCAATTTACGGCATGCCAATCCTAGAAGTTCACCGTGCAAAGAACGTAATCATTTGCAACTGGGACACAGCCCCAGGTTATGCGGGTGTGCCAAACACTCTTTATGAAATGGATAAGGTTATGCTTAGACTTGGTGATGCTAAGGAAACGGTTGCTGCGATGATTTAATTCCTTTGAACTTGCTTTCCCTTCAAACTATATATATACTTTTAGGTAATTGATTCGGAAAGAGGGTAAGGGTTATTAAACTAGTGATAGCAATTAGTGGAGCCTCTGGGGCAATTTATGGTATCAGAGCCTTAGAGGAACTTAAAAAAAGAAATATTGAAACTCATTTAGTCATTAGCAAGTGGGCTGAGGCAACAATAAGAACAGAAACAGGATATTCTGTTGAAGAGATAAAAAAGTTAGCCGATTTTTATTATGAAGAAGATAATTTAGCGGCCGCTATATCTAGTGGATCATCTAAATGGACCGGTATGTTAATTGCACCATGTAGCATGAAGACTTTAGCAGGTATTGCTCATGGCTATTCAGATGGCTTAATTATTAGAGCGGCTGACGTGGCCATCAAAGAAAGACGAAGATTGGTTTTATTAACTAGGGAAACGCCCTTAAATCCGATTCACCTCGAAAATATGCTCAAACTTTCGAGACTAGGAGTTACAATAATGCCTCCGGTCCCTGCATTTTATACTAAACCTACTACAATTGAAGAAATCATAGATCAGACTGTGGGAAGATCGCTGGATCAATTAGGTGTGGAAATAGAGGATTTGAAGCGGTGGGAAGGGCAGTAAATGTGCCCTTGCTGGAGTTATTAATTTACAAAGGTCCCACGTTCTGATATAATTATTAACAATTAAATAGTGGCTAGGGGAGTCGGTTTACCGGCTGAGAGGGTATTTACGATACCGACCCTTCAACCTGATCTGGGTAATGCCAGCGTAGGGAACAGCTTAGAGTCTGAAATACAATGTTTTAGACCATATAAGGTTGCCTTGCGGCAACCTTTATTTTGTTTTGTTTAACTAGTAAGATCTAAAAGTGTGTGGAAGGAGGAAAAACATATGCCAATTGTAAATTTAGGGCTTCAAGTGATACCTAAAGTAAAAGGTGACAATACATATGAAGTAGTTGACAAAGCCATTGAAGTTATCCAACAGTCAGGCGTTAAATACGAAGTTGGAGCTATGGAGACTGTTATGGAAGGTGAGCTAGATGATTTACTAGAGATTTCCAAGAAGGCCATCGAAGCCTGTATTCAGGCGGGTGCCATCGACGTAATGACAAATATCAAAATTCATTACCGGCCGGAAGGAGTATCCATGGATGAAAAACTGGCTAAGTACCGACAAGCATAGTTTCTTTTCCTGGGAAAAGTGGCTATCATTAGCTTTTCCTGCGGGAATCCTGGTCATTCTTTTGGTACTTTGGGAAGTAATAGTGAATTTAGCGCAAATCGATAAATGGATTTTGCCAAGTCCTTCTTCAATATTTATATCTTTTTGGCAGTCCAAAGAACTGTTCTGGTTACACGGCTTGCAAACCATTACGGAAACAATTTTGGGCTTTAGTGGGGCAATTGTAGTTGGAGTAATGGTAGCTATATTGATAGATTTATCAATCTGGCTGAGGAGAGCAATATACCCAATGCTAGTCGTTTCCCAAACAGTTCCGATTCTAGCTATTGCGCCTCTTTTTGTAATCTGGTTTGGTTACGGGATAGCCCCGAAAGTGGTTATTGTTGGACTAGTTTGTTTTTTCCCTATAGCCGTAAACTTGGCTGATGGTTTCAGGTTAGTAGATAAAGATATGATCCGCTTTATGGAAACTTTGGGTGCAAGCAAAATGCAGATCTTTAGAATGGTTAAAATACCTTCAGCATTGCCCTTTTTCTTCTCTGGTTTACGGATTGCCGGGACCTACAGTGTGATGGGTGCTGTTATCGGTGAATGGTTAGGTGCAAGCAAAGGCTTAGGGGTTTTAATGACCAGATCCTCGCAATCATATATGACAGATCGCGTTTTTGCTACCATAATGGTGATTACGCTTTTAAGCTTATTAATTATTCTTATAATTGAATTTTTGGCAAGGGTAACTATGCCCTGGTACTATCGAAAACAGCAACAGTCAAAATAGATGTAAAAAAAGGGAGCGGTATAAATGTTTAAAAAAGGTATACATAGTTTAGTTGTATTAAGTCTTTTACTTATGTTAATAATTTCAGGTTGCGGTCAAACAGAAACAGGAACAGGTGATAAGAACGACGATGGCGGGTTACAAAAGGTGACTGTGATGTTGGATTGGATGCCAAATACTAACCATACGGGACTTTACGTAGCCAAAGATAATGGCTATTTTGAGGAACAAGGTCTAGATGTAGAGATTTTACAGCCAGGAGAAGGAACTACCGCTGATCAATTAGTTGCATCTGGTAAAGCTGATTTTGGCGTTAGTTATCAAGAGGCCGTAACTCTAGCTAGAGCTACCGACATTCCTCTTGTCTCCATAGCTGCAATTATCCAACACAATACCTCAGGCTTTGCCTCATTAAAAGAAGCCAACATTAAATCTGCTAAGGATTTTGAAGGTAAGCGTTATGGTGGTTGGGGATCTCCGATAGAGGAGGCAATGTTGCAGGCTGTTATGGATAGAGAAGGTGCAGACTTTTCCAAGGTTGAAAACTTTACTTTAGGAGCAACAGACTTTTTTACTTCTATTGGAAAAGATGCAGACATTGAATGGATTTTTTACGGTTGGGATGGCATTGAAGCGAAGCGTAGAGGAATTGAGTTAAACTTATTAATGCTTAAAGACTTAGATCCTGCTTTAGACTACTATACACCGGTTATCGCCACTAGTGAAAAAAATATTGCGAACAACAAAGATTTAGTTAAAAAGTTCGTAGCAGCAACAACTAAAGGTTATGAATTTGCGATTGATAACCCCGAGCAAGCTGCAGACATATTAGTTAAAAATGCTCCGGAACTAGACGCAGAGTTAGTTAAAGCCAGCCAAGAATGGTTAAGTTCAAAATACCAAGACGATGCGAGTCAATGGGGTGTGCAAAAAGAAGAAGTATGGGAAAATTATGCTAAATGGATGTTTGATAGAGAGTTAATCACTAAAATGATTGAGCCAAACAAAGCATTCACCAATGAATTTTTGCCAGTAAAATAATTTAGATGAAGCTTTACCCATCTAAATTTTAATGTGAAAGAGGCTAGAACTATGTCCACCTGTAAACTTCAGGTAAAAGAAATAAATAAAAGCTATCAGTTAAATAAAAGAGTAACCTTAGACACCTTGTCTGAGGTTTCTCTTCATATAAACGAGGGCGAAATTATTAGTTTAATAGGACCGAGTGGCTGCGGGAAAAGTACGCTTTTAGATATAATATCAGGTTTAAGTATACCTGATAGTGGCGAAGTATTATTAAATAATGAACAATCGATTATTGGCCATAAAGGTTTTGTTAGCTATATGCAGCAAAAGGACGTATTGTTCCCTTGGCGAACCATAGTCGAAAATATGATAGTTCCTTTAGAAGTAATGGGAGCTGACAAGCAGGAGTCCTTGGGTGAAGCCAGATCAATGTTAGCTACCTTCGGCCTGGAGCGATTTGCTGATGATTATCCTGACACACTATCGGGAGGAATGAGGCAAAGGGCAAATCTGTTACGAACTTATCTATGTAAGAAAGAAATTATGCTTTTAGATGAACCCTTTGGCAAGCTAGATGCATTAACTAGGCGACAAATGCAAAAATGGTTCTTGGAAGTTTGGAATAATCTTAAACCTACAGTAATTTTGGTGACACATGACGTGGAAGAAGCTATTTTGCTTTCCGAGCGTATTTACGTTTTTTCGGGTAGGCCCGGGCGCATCGTAGAAGAAGTTAAGGTCGGACTACCTAGACCAAGACAAGATAATATAATTACCAGTCCGGAGTTTGTTGAGATTAAGAAGAGGTTACTTAAGTTGTTAGAAGATGGCTTAGAAGACAAGGGTGAATGACCATGGTTAATGCTAATAGAATTGTAATATTTAGTGGTGGAAACTTAGATGAATGGGCCTTAAAGGAAATTCATGAAAAAGACTACATTATTGGAGTGGATCGGGGAGCTTTATTCTTAGTGAATAATGCGGTTACACCGGACCTTGTTGTAGGTGATTTTGACTCTGTTAGCCTAGCTGAATTAAATTTAATAAAAGAAAGTTGTAACAATATAGCCAAATACGACCAAAACAAAGATTATACAGATACAGAATTAGCTTTTCATCTTGCTTTAGAAAAGAGACCTAAGGAAATCCTGATGTTAGGAGTTACAGGCACTCGGTTCGATCATTCTTTTGCAAACGTTCAATTACTTTATAATGGTCTTAAGGAAGATATTCTATGTAGAATCATTGATAAGAATAATGAAATACGAATTATTGATAAATCTATAACAATTAATAAGGGTGAATATACTCATGTTTCTTTGCTGCCCTTTAGTTTACAGGTAACAGGTGTTACTTTGGAGGGCTTTAGATATCCTCTAAATAACAGAACACTATGTGCAGGTGAGTCAATAGGTATAAGTAACATCTTAGAAGAAGAGTTGGGAAAAATTTTGCTGGACTCAGGAGCGTTACTGGTAATTAAGAGTAAAGATTAGATTTATCCCAAAATATGTTTAGCATTTACCCTCCTTTTTATGGAACACTAAGCTTAGGTGATTTAACGTGAGAAATTAAAGCGTTAGAAAGAAAGTGGAGGTTAAATTAATGTCTAAGCTCAGAGATGGCGAAACTTTCGAAGAACTGTCCAAACAGGGAGTTATCTTAACTACGTTAGAAAACATTTTTAACTTTGCAAGATCACGGTCTTTATGGCCAATGACTTTTGGTTTGGCTTGTTGCGCAATCGAGATGATGGCAGCTGGAGATCAGAGGTATGATATTTCGAGATTTGGCTATGAAGTATTTAGACCTTCACCCCGTCAGTCAGATGTTATGATAGTTGCGGGTACTATAACTAAAAAAATGCAACCTTTAATGGAACGGCTTTGGGAACAAATGCCCGAGCCTAAATGGTGTGTTGCTATGGGAAGTTGTGCTATTAGCGGAGGCCCTTTCGCAGACTCATACAGCGTGGTTCTCGGGGCGGATACTTTCCTGCCAGTGGACGTTTATATACCTGGTTGCCCTCCACGCCCGGAAGCTTTAATTTTTGGGCTTTTGCAACTTAGAGATAAGGTTGAAAAACCTAGTTCTTTTAAGCTTAGCTTAAAAGGAAAAAGTTAGGGTGGTGAGGATATGAAGGGAAAAGGAATAGCTAAGGGTCTTAAGCTTACATTCAAACGTTTTTTTCAGAAAAATTTAACTGAGCAATATCCCGATGTACAACCAACCCTATCTCCTCGATATAGAGGAAAGTTTAAATTGAAAAGGGATGAATGTATTGCCTGTACCTTGTGTGAAAAAGCATGCCCGAATAAAGTAATTACAATTGAAAGTGAACGAAACGAAGAGACCAAAAAGAAAAATTTGACTAAATTTGAAATGGATATGGGTAGATGTCTGTATTGTGGATTTTGTACAGAGGCATGTCCCACTAAGGCCTTAAAATCAACTCAAACTTTTGAGACAGCGGTATATTCAAAAAAGGGCACCAAAGATGATTTAATTAAGGAAGACTAGTTACTTTAAAGATTCAACTGTTAAAAATTATCCGATAGCTAACCATCACTAAGACTACAGCCACTATAGGTGGGAGATAAGTGGTGCTAAGCTCCTGGATAAGTGCAACTAAAAATTCAGGTGGAGTCAAGACTCCATCTGAATTAAGTCTACTTTATAGAATGCTTATTTATGAATTTTAGTTTATAATATATATTGTAGCAATTATTTGATAATACTCTAAACAAATAATGGATGTTGACATAGTGCTTCTTTAAATATATAATTGTCTATGTTGCAAAGCATAATAAGTTAATAAGTTTTCTATTGGAGAGGTGTCCGAGCTGGTTGAAGGAGCACGACTGGAACTCGTGTAGGCGGGAAACTGTCTCGAGGGTTCGAATCCCTCTCTCTCCGCCACTATAATTTGATATTAAGTTTCCGTGCTAGACGGGGAGTCGGCGGTGCCCTGTAACCCGCAATCCGCCTTAGCGGGGTTGAAGTCCTATCCGAGGGTTTATTCTTGTAAGGTCTGGCTTGTGTAAGTGATGTTGAAGACCGGGTCCTACGCAACGTTAGCTTTCGAACCGTGTCAGATCCTGACGGAAGCAGCACTAAGAGATGTCTGGTGTGTGCCGTAGGGTTGCCTGGTTTGAGTTAACTGCACAAGTAACGCTTGGAAGATAAATTCAGAGATAGGTGCACGGTTTAATTTTGCACATAGAAGAGATGGTATGGAAATTACCATCTTTTTTTGTTATACTAGTTTATGATTAAACTTTGCCAAATTATTGGCAAAGGCTAAGGAAAACTGTACTGAAACAAGTGTGCTAATGGAACTGATATTTACATTTGTTTCTGGTACTATTAGATGATTGGTAGGTGCAATTAATGGCTTATTTAGCCCTTTATCGCAAATGGAGGCCTGGAACCTTTAATGATATAGTTGGTCAAGAACATATTAGTCAAACTTTAAAAAATGCCTTATTACAGAATAGGGTAGCTCATGCTTATTTGTTTTGTGGGCCAAGGGGCACTGGTAAAACCAGTTCGGCCAAAGTTTTCGCCAAAGGAGTCAACTGTTTGGATTTAGCCGATGGTGAGCCCTGTAATCAATGTTCTAACTGTGAAAAGATAAATAGTGGTTCATCTTTGGATGTTTTTGAAATTGACGCAGCCTCTAATCGTGGTGTAGATGAGATTCGTGAACTCAGGGAAAGGGTGAAATTTGCACCATCTGAGGGTAAATATAAGATATATATTATTGATGAAGTACATATGTTGACAACAGAAGCTTTTAATGCGCTTTTAAAAACCTTAGAAGAGCCACCAAAAAACATTATATTTATTCTAGCTACCACCGAACCTCATAAGATTCCTCTAACAATTTTATCAAGATGCCAGAGGTTTGACTTCCGCCCGATAGAAATGGATAGAATACTCGATAGATTGGTTTATGTCTGCGATCAAATTAAACAGGACTTTGACCGTGAGGCCTTGCAATTGATAGCTAAGGCCGCCGAGGGAGGAATGAGAGATGCACTAAGTACCTTGGATCAGTGCATATCTTTTGGTGGGGAAAAGGTAGCTGTAAAAGATGTAAATTCTATACTAGGTACGGTTAACGAGAGCACCCTATATAGTCTTATTCAATCTATCCTAATTAAAGATGTAGAGAAAGCACTTCAAACTATTGATTTAGTTGTAAAAGAAGGCAAGGATCTACAACATTTTCTAAAAGATATAATTAACGGTTTTAGAAATTTATTAATTTTAAATATAAATAATAGCGGCAACGATTTGATTGTTGCTTCAAATCAAGTGATAAGTGAAATAAAAGAATTGGCAAAAGAAACTAAGAAAAATACTATCTTAGAATTAATAGATATATTAACAGATATAGAAAAAGAGATGAAATGGTCTAACCAACCGCGGTTAATGTTAGAGCTAGCAATAATTAAGTGTTGTTCAATTAAAGATGTTATTGATATTAATCACTTAGTTGAAAAACTAGAAGAATTAGAAATAGAGTTAAAAAGATTAAAAGAAGATGGCATACAAACAACTACTAATAATAGAATTGATAAAGATAGTAAAGTTAGTGACATTAAAAAGAAGGCAGCAGAGAGGCAAGTCGTCAAATTAGAAAATTGTGACCAGGAGCTTTTAGATGAGATTAAGGGTCTTTGGCCCAAAATGCTCGAGTTTCTAAAGAAAAAGGACAAGATGCAAATTCAAGCCCTCTTAATTGAAGCAGAGCCAATCCATGCTAAAGAGAACACTTTAGTTATTGCTTTTGAACATAGTTTTCATAAAGATCAGATTGAGCTTGGCAAAAATAAAACAATAGTAGAAGATACAGTTTCAAGAGGATTAAAAAGGCCCATAGTAGTTAAATGTTTACTAAAAGCTGAAGTTGAAGAATTTAAGGGCCAAGATAACAAAAAGCAAGATCATTCATTAGTTAACAATGCTCAAAGTTTCTTTGGGCCTGATGTCAATATACAAATAAAAGATTAATTTTGAGGAGGATTTATCATTATGATGGGTGGCAATATGAACAAGATGATGAAGCAAGTACAAAAGATGCAGGCCGATATGGCTAAGAAGCAGGAAGAATTAGCTTCTCGTACCGTTGAAGCTACTGCTGGCGGGGAAATGATTAAAGTAGTTGCTAATGGCAAGCAAGAAGTACTATCAATTCAAATTAATCCCGAGGCAGTTGACCCTGAGGATGTAGAATTGTTACAAGACCTTGTGTTAGCAGCAGTTAATGAAGCATTAAAGGCATCCCAAGAAATGGTCAACGACGAAATGGGCAAACTTACAGGTGGATTAAAAATCCCTGGCTTATTTTAGAAATAAGATAAAATAAAAATAATAAATAATAAAAGTGCGCACTTAGAATACAGTGCGCCTTTTTTAACAAGAACCGCGCGTTAATTCTACAGTAGCACACCAGAAAGGGTGATTCTTTTGTTTTACTATGCGGAGCCGGTAGCCAAGCTCATCGAGGAATTCTCAAAGCTTCCCGGAATAGGGCCTAAAACGGCTCAGCGGTTGGCCTTTTATATCTTAAAAGGCTCTGAGAATAATGCCAAAAGCTTTGCACAGGCCTTAATTGATGCCAAGGAGAAAATTAAGTATTGTTCTATTTGTAGTAACCTGACAGATGAAGAGCCTTGCCATATATGTAAGGATAACAGCCGACACAGAGAAATTCTTTGTGTCGTAGAAGATCCGAAGGATATAATCGCTTTTGAAAAAACGAGAACCTTTAGGGGATATTATCATGTTCTTCAGGGTGCCATCTCCCCAATGGAGGGGATTGGGCCGGATCAATTGAAGGTAAAAGAATTGCTGAGTCGTTTATATGACAATGAGATAAGGGAAGTTGTAATTGCCACTAATCCTAACATTGAGGGTGAGGCAACAGCTATGTATTTGGCAAAGTTAATTAAACCATTAGGTTTGAAAGTATCTAGGATAGCTCACGGCTTGCCCGTTGGCGGAGATCTCGAGTATGCTGATGAAGTAACCCTTGGGAAAGCCTTGGAAGGAAGAAGAGAAATATAAGTTTGCAAAAGTTGCAAACTTATTTTTTTTGCAAAAAAAGGACAACTATTTATTTATGCTTCATATAATGATAATAAATACAATTATAATCAGAATCTAGTAGGAGGTGGTTTAGTTGGAGTGGGGAATTATAGGAGCTTTTAGTTTTGGCATTTTATTGATTTATATCGTTGTTAGAACTTTTTTCTTACCAATTAAGTATTTAGTAAGATTTATTTTAAACGGTGTAATAGGAGGCATTTTACTCTGGTTTTTTAACGCTTTTGGAAATATGGCAGGCATTGTGATACCCATAAATCCCATTACGGCCTTAGTTGCCGGATTTTTAGGAATTCCCGGTGTATTATTATTAATAGTGTTACAATTGCTAATTGCATAATTATACATAAGCAATCCAAATTGTAAAATACTATAATAGTACTCAATATGTTACCTAGGTATAATTATTTGAATATTTGAGTATTTCCTTTTTGCTTGACTACATATTTCTACTTCTATATACTATACAGTGAGGAGAATTTTTTGGTTTTTAGGTGCCGGGATTACGGCTTTTTTATTTTGACTTCAAGAATCCAAAACGCCCGCAATGAGGGAAGCAAAATTAACGAACATACTTGTGACTGGGGGTGAACCCTATTACTGACAGAATAGTCGAAGCTTACATAGGGGAATATGCTAGTGGAAAGAGCGAAAATGCAGTTAACCGAGCCTTAGAACTAAAAAGAATGGGACGCAAGGTTACGTTGGTAGATCTAGATTTAGTTGAACCTTTTTATACATTAAGACCTATCAAGAAGGAATTAGAAGAACAGGGACTTGATGTGGTAGCTTGGGAAACTAAAGAAACCCTTGGTTTAGGAGAAGCCGGAAATGTTATTAAGCCTGAAATGCGCTGGGTTTTGAGACGTGAAGGCGATATAATCTTAGATATTGGTTACGGTATAAGTGGAAGTAAGATTTTTAGAATTTTACATGAAGTAGAAAAAGAGAAGAACCTTAGAATATACGCAGTAGTAAATGTGGCCAGACCAATGACTTCTAATATTGAAGAGATTGTGGAATATGTAAGAGAACTGGGAATAGTGCATGGTTTACTCAACAACTCACATTTTGGTGATGAAACCGATATGGTTATTATCCAACAAGGCGTAGATATAGTAAGTGATGCTGCTAAAGAGCTAGGGATCCCTGTTATCGCTACGGCGGTAGAAAAAAGCTTCGCTGATAAATTCGGCGACAAAGATAGTAGAGGTAATCCGATTAGAGTGCTGGACAGAGTAATGCAAAGAACTTTTTGGTAACAGGGGGAAACCCTTTACACATATATGCTAAGATTATAGGAGGTGCGTTTACACATGGCGGACAAGCCAATTCAAGGTGAGAAAAAAGTTTTTATGACTGGTAATGAGGTTTGTGCTTGGGCAGCTCTTGCTGCTAAGGTGGATATTATGTATGGTTATCCAATTACTCCTCAAAACGAAATTATGCACTACTGGACTCGTATGGGTCCTAAGTTTGGGAAAAAATTTCTTCAAACTGAAGACGAATTATCTGCTGGCTTTACAACCCTTGGTGGTATTTTAGCGGGTAAAAAAGCATTCACTGCAACTGCAGGACCGGGAAACACATTAATGCAAGAGCCAATCTCAATGGCTGAAATGATGCGCATTCCGGCAGTGTTTGTTATTCAGCAAAGGGGCGGCCCATCCACTGCTACAGTAATTTACTCTCAGCAGGAAGTAACTATGACTACATATGGTGGTAATGGTGAAGGTTTCAGGGTTGTTTACTCTACTGAAAGTCATCAAGAACTTTTTGACTACACAATCAAAGCGTTTAACACTGCTTGGAAATACCGTTATCCAACTTTTGTTTTAGGTGACGGATATCAAGCTAAAATGAGAGAATCCTTAACTATCTATGATCCTGAAGAAAGAGGAATAGAATTAGTTGAACCTGAAGCTACTTTAGGGGGAGCGGGATCTCCGGGCGTAGATAGAGAACCTAATCATATTAGAAATACATACAACACAGAAGAAGAATTATATGACATAGTTATGAGTATGGATGAGGAATATAAAAGAGTATCTCCTGAAATCGTTGAATTCCAGCAAGACAACGTTGAGGATGCGGACATCGTATTAGTTGCTCATGGTGTTGTATCAAGAGCTATTAAAGCTTCTGCACAACAATTAAGGGAACAAGGATATAAAGTAGGCTTCTTTAGACCAATTACTTTAAGACCTTTCCCAACTGAAGAATTGAAAGCAGTTGCCGCTAATACTAAGAAGCTTCTAGTAATTGAGTCTGCATTAGGCCAGTTCAAGAAGCTTGTAGTTGATGCGATATATGGTTCTACTACACCAATCGAAACTTTATACAAGCCAGGTGTTGGTATTACATCTGAAGAAATAAACGAAAAAGTTAAAGCTTTGCTTAAATAATGGAAGGAGGTAGTAAAATGTCAGTACATCCTCAAATGCCAAAATCTTGGCGTGTTGAAACAAAGCCACATAAGTTTTGCCCTGGCTGTGGACACGGTTCAGTGTTAAAAGCTTTAGGGGAAGCGATCGATGAATTAGGAATTCAAGATAAGTTTGTTTTTGGTTGTGATATCGGATGTTCTTTGCTAGCATGGGACTTCTTTGATTGCGATACTGTTCAGACACATCACGGTAGAACGACTCCTACAATTGTAGGGCTCAAAAGAGCTAACCCGGAACTAATTTCAGTTGCATACATGGGTGATGGTGGTGGTTATGCCATCGGCTCTCAGCATTTAGTGAACGCAGCAGCAAGAAATGAAAAAATGATGGTGCTACTAGTTAACAATACTAACTATGGTATGACTGGCGGACAGATGGCTCCTACTACTCTTCCTGGCCAAAAGACAGAAACTTCTCCGTATGGTAGAGATGTGGAAGAAATGGGTCATCCTACTAAAGGACCTGAAATGGTTGCGGCTATCGCTCATGAAGGCGCCTATGTAGCAAGAGGAACAGTATCAAATCCTCGTCAATTAAAAGGATATATTAAAAAAGCTCTTCAAAATCAAATGGACGGAAATGGTTTCTCCTTTGTTGAAGCTTTAGCTGGTTGTCCAACTAACTGGGCGACTAATGCAAAGGATACCTGGAGCTTTATTGAAGATGACATGGCTAAGTATTTCCCAGTTGGAGAACTAAAGGTTCCCGGCGAAAAGAAGGAGGGTTAATCATGGCTGATCTTGTTAAAATCGTTTTAGCTGGAGAAGGTGGACAAGGAGTTCAGTCTGTGGCTGGAATTTTGGCTGATTCTGCTAACGACGAAGGCAGAGAAGCATTATATATCCCTAACTTCGGCGTTGAGCAAAGAGGTGGAGTTTCTGTAGCCTATTTGCAAATTGCCGATGGTGCGATCGGTTCACCTAAATTTAAAAAGGGTCACATAGTAGTTGCTTTAAGTGATAGAGCTGTAAGAAGAACAACGAAATATGTTGATGAGAATACACTTTTTGTCTATGACTCTTCAATTGAAGGCGTAGAAGACGATCTACCTAAAAATGCTAAGCAGGTTTTGGCGATTCCTGGAATCGAAACTGCTAAGAAAGAATTACACCCACGCGTTTTCAACATCATGATCATGGGTGCTGTTATTGAGGCTACGAAGGTAGTTAAACTCGATGATGCTAAAAAAGCAATTGAGAAGAAGTTAGGATATAAGTTTGAGCAAAATCCTAAATTGAGAGAGTTGAACTTTAAGGCTCTTGAGCGTGGCGCTGAGTTGGTCGAAAAAGCTTTATAAGGAGGTATAAGCAATGACTGTGGAGTATAAAGGTAGAACCCTTGAAGGGGAAAAAGGTCTTTGGACTATTTTTCCTGGCCTTTGTAAAGGTTGTGGGTTATGCATAGAAAAATGCCCGAAAAAATGTATTAGCTGGTCTAACGTACTTGGTGTTTATGGTACGCCTGCTGTTGAAGCTGGTATGGACGAATGTATCGCCTGTGGAATCTGTAAAACAGTTTGCCCTGATTGTGCGATTACAGTTGAAAAGAGAAAGAAGTAATTTTTTAGCCCTAAGCTTTGCTTAGGGCTTTTTATTTATCAGGAATGTGTTTTAGAGACATATCTGTTTCTATTAAATATTACTATAATTAATGGATTGTCGAAAAACCATGTATTTTGTTGTTGACACTTGAAATTGAAAATGGTACAATAAGTAACGTCGCTGAGGCAAATACGCTTCTAGCGACACTATCTTTCTAAAGACAAAGATTCTTAAATTGCCGAAAATTGTGATTGACACAATCGAGGGAAAATGATAAGATACTACTTGTCGCTGCAACGCAGTGATGAAAAAAATACCAGTTGACGAATCATAACAGATTTGTTAAACT
>JUEG02000822.1_pt1 | contig 29775 bp, 24 predicted proteins | sample 432341 | NCBI WGS metagenome assembly JUEG02 (sample SAMN02953476, study PRJNA257561) | rock porewater metagenome | biome: terrestrial; feature: Opalinus Clay rock; material: porewater; isolation source: Opalinus Clay rock BIC-A1 borehole | place: Switzerland: Mt Terri URL, St-Ursanne ... | reverse complement strand
GCTACATCCTTATCTACAGGAGTACTTTCGTTTACGTTTATGTTATCTATTGTAATAGATATGAACAGCAGGATTGAAAAAATGAAATACCTTACGCCCTTTAAGTATTATGATGCTAAATATTTGATGTGAGAAGGTTTTGATGCGGTATACATAGTACTTTCTATTGTAATTATTGGAGTTCTATTCGGTGGAACTTATGTTTTTTAAAAAAGAGATTTGAATGTATAGTAAATCGGATGAAGTAGGTGTTGAGCTATTCTGATTACAAAGAGGAGATGAACAAATATTTGAATCTAATGGAAAGGTAGATGACGGACTTGGAAGCAGCACAGGAAATAATTTTAGAAATACAAAGACAATTGCGAGATGCAAGTATGAATTACTGGTATAAGTATGTATTTAATACCTGGCAGTGGTGGCTTAATATAGCGACCCTTATTCTGCCAGTCATTTTATGGTGGAAGCTTGTGAATAAAAAAAAGCTGATGGAGATCGTTATTTATGGTTTCTTTGCCAGTGCTTTTGCTGTTTTCTTCGATACCATCGGTGAAACCTCAGTGCTATGGGATTACCCATATCTGGTCATTCCGATGGACTATATTTTAATTGATGCGGATTATTCTGTCCTGCCAGTGGCATATATGCTTGCTTATCAGTATTTTACCACATGGAAGGGGTTTATAGCAGCTAATATCGCTCTTTCCGCATTGTTTTCATTTGTGGCAGAGCCTCTGCTGGTGTGGATAGGTCTTTATGAACTCCACGGCTGGAAATACATATATTCTTTTCCAATTTATGTGGCAATTGCAATTGTAAGCAAATGGATCACAGGATTTTGTATTAGAATTCAGGCAGCTTCTGTAAATAAGCCTGGAAGAAGCTGAGAGGTGACATCCTTCATTGCCTTAAATAAAAAATTTATTTTATATTTTATTTATTAATCTTTCTAATGACGAAGTTCTATATTTATAAGTTTGTTGAAGTTAAAATGAAGATCGCGAAAAATTAAAAAGGAAAGAACCTTGAAATATTCAAGGTTCTTGTTGTAGTTTATACTATAGAAAATATAATTTGATATTATACTAGTCGATTATATTCTAACTACGTTAGCAGCTTGAGCTCCTCTGTCGCCTTTCACTACTTCAAACTCTACCTTTTGACCTTCGTCAAGGCTTTTATATCCATCTCCTTGAATTGCAGAGAAATGTACAAAAACGTCATCTCCTCCACCGTCAACTGTGATAAATCCAAATCCTTTTTCGCTGTTAAACCATTTTACAATACCTGTTTTCATTAGAAAACCTCCAAATATTTATTGTTGCGTGAGCAATCGATTTAAGATTAACACATAAATATCTATTTGTAAAGGGTAAATAATTTTAACAACAATCAAATCATATGCAAAAGGTATTATAGAGAACCATCTTTCCTTGCGTCTGTTCTTTAAAGATCCAGTATTTAACATCAGTATACCATCTTTTGTTCTTACCAAGGGCTGATGACTATGACCGAAGACAATTATATCCACCTCATCTTCTATGAGTTTTTCATAAGCCCTATCGAAAGTAGTACTACCGTTACCATGTCCATGAAAAATCCCTATTTTGCAACCTACAAGTGCGAAGCTTCAGTAATTTATTAAAAACTAGTATCTTTGAAAAATTAGATATATATACATAATAAACTTCATCATAACCCCTAATTGTAGCAATGCAATAAAAAATAATATAAAAATTCCTTGAGTACTGATCTACCCAAGGAATTTTTGTTAATAACGAAAGAAATTACTTCATATATACTTAATTTTACAAATAAGGAATAAGTGTATAGATTTTATTGATGTAAAGCCATAAATAGGGGTGGAACTTTGCAAGGTTTGACTTCAATTTTTCTCCATACATCCCCTAAAACATAGGGTTCGATTTTTAACCATTCATCAAGGTCTTCCATTGTAGGGAAATCGACAATAAGTATGGAGCCAATCATTTTTTCATTTTCATCCAATATGGCAACAGCATACAAGTAATTTCCTTTTTTTTGCATAGATTCTGCAAGCTCCATATGGTCACTGCGAACTGCAAGTCGTCTTTCTATGGCGCCCTCGTCTATTCCATCGTAGCCAGTCACTATAAATTGCATAGATTCACATCCTTTTTGTTATATGTGTTTTATTTTAGTTACCCTTTGTAGATACTGTTTATCTTCTACACATATGTATGTTTTTCCTGTGTAATTTGGCTCTGCTTTAGAAGAAATATTTGGTGATGTAAGAGAGCTTAAAGGATTATATGGTAGTAATGCAGCAAGCATCTCACCTAGGGCAATAGAAGTATATTCATTTACCAATAGGATTTCTGCAGAACTAAAACAGTTTATGGCTCTAAACCGAAAGCTTGCTGTAGAGTATGTTGATAGAAGTGATATAAAAGGGAATAAATAGAGTAGTACGAGCAGGTTTTATATAATCCAAACTTTTAAGCGGATCATTTATATTTTATGGTAAAATATAATTTGCTTGGAATTCTTATATAATATAAATATTGCAGAATCAATATTTGATAGGAGGATTACTTATGCGTACTTTTCTGGCGGTAGAATTTCCAAAAGTATAAAAGGCAATTTTACTAAGAAAGAAAATTACCATTCAAACCTTCAATTTTGGGGAAATACAAAATGATGAGCTGGAAAAATTGAAAGAAGTTATTGACGAGGCTGCACGAACGCAGAGCTGCTTTCAAATGACTTTAAACAACTAGGACATTTTACTAGGGGTTATGGGTTGGAATACAACCAAATGAAACTTTGGATAAATTACACCGTAAATTGACAATGTCGCTAAATTTTAAAGGTTATACAACTGAAGGTCAAAACTTTGTTCCACATATAACCATAGGCAGGGAAGTAGTGCTCACAGAAGAACTTAACAAAATAGAAGAACAAATTAAGTTGAATAAGGTTGTAATACCTGTAAAAAAGTTATCACTAATGGAAAGTGCACGATTAAAGGGTGAATTGAAATATCTTCCTCTGAATTCAAAAGAGTCTGGCTGCAGTTAGAGGCTCCTTATGCACCATAGGTGAAATGTTTAAGGAATTTGCAAGAAAAGGTAACTTTGTTGAAGAACGAGACGGTTCAAATGGGCAGTACTAAGTGGAATAAAGAGTAAGAACCATTAACTGAAGTGGAGGAAAAAATGAATCTAGAAATGATTATTCAATTTCAAAACAAACTTTTTGAATGGTATGGTGGAAGTGCTCGAACTCTGCCATGGAGAGAGGATCCTTCACCTTATAAAGTATGGATCTCAGAAATTATGTTGCAGCAAACTAGAGTAGATACTGTCAAGCCATACTTTGATAGATTTTTACATGAACTTCCAACAATTCAGGCCTTAGCAAATGTTCACGAAGAAAAAATAATGAAACTTTGGGAGGGACTTGGATATTATCATCGAGCTAGAAATTTAAAAAAAGCAGCCAATATAATTTTAGAAAAATTTAATGGTGAGATACCGTCTGATATAGAAGCGTTAAAATCCTTGCCCGGAATTGGGAGTTATACATCCGGGGCAATTGCTTCCATTGCTTTTGGAGTAAAAGTTCCGGCTATAGATGGTAATGTACTTAGGGTTATTGCCCGAATTACCGCAAACAGAGGGGATGTTACAAAAATGGAAGTAAAAAAACAAATGGAGGATACGGTAAATGAAATTTTACCATGTGTCGGCGTCGGTGACTTCAATCAAGCCCTAATGGAATTAGGAGCTACCATATGTTTATCAAAGAGGTTGCCAAAATGTGACAACTGTCCGGTTAATTTCATCTGTGAAGGGTATAATCAGGGAATTGCTGCTAATCTCCCTATAAAACCCAAGAAAAAGGCAAGAAAAATTGAGCAGAAGACTATTTTCGTAATAAAGTCTAAGGAAAAAGTAGCTTTAAAGCAGAGATCAAATGAGGGTTTATTGGCAAATCTTTGGGAATTTCCTCATGTTGAAGGTCACCTAACCTATGAAGAATGCAAAGAAACTGTAAAAAAATGGAATATTACTGCCTGTAAAATCATATCACTACAAAAAACAAAGCATATCTTTAGCCATATAGAGTGGCATATGATCGGATATTTAGTACTTGCAGATAGCAGCGAGGAAAACCAAGCTTTTGTTTGGGCAACAGAAAAGGAATTGAAGGATCAATATTCAATTCCTTCAGCATTCAAGGCATTTAAAAATAAATAATCCAGTAGATTGTTTTTTGGAAAAGTGAAAGGGCAACTACTAATTGTTGGTTTATATAAGTGTGGGTTTCAGCGAATGAAAAATTTTAGAGATATGTTTTCCACAGTACTATGTTGAAGAAAGTCATCCTGCCATAATTGATAAAGATATGTGGGAAGCGGTACAACTTGAAATGGAGAGAAGAAAAGCTTTCGTTGAACAGTACGGAATTAGCAAACTTGATTATGCTGCACCTAACAATCCTTTTGCAGGAAAGATAATATGTGGTCAATGTAGTAGTCCTTTTGGAAGGAAAGTATGGAATTCTAATGATGAGAGGTTTAGAAAAATAATATGGAGATGCAATAACAGGTATAGAGTTAAAGGGGAAAAAGGGTGCGAAAATTTGCTGGAGAGAAGATTATTGTAACCTTACTTGATGGAACGGAGATAGAAGTTGTAATTGAATAGATTATAGATATGCCGGTTAGGGTTTTCACCTTGACCGGTTTATTTTTTTATAGCAAAGTACTGTAATTGGGATAATAAGGAGATGGAGGATATGAGAAAACTGCACAAGGGTATTCGGAAGTGAGAGGTGTAGGCAACAAATTACTCTCTAAAAAAAAACAGTAAGATAATGGTAATAGTAATTAATTACTCATGTATATTGACTTATGTGGTCAGTGTATGATAAAATAAAATTGACCAAGTTGGTCGGTTGTCTAAAAAAGAGTGATTGGAGTGATACACTATGCAAGAGATATTTAAAAATATTGATATAGAAAAGCGAGACAGAATTATCAATAGCGCTCTTGAAGAATTCAGTAAAAATAGATTTGATAAGGCATCAACAAATAATATAGTAAAAAACGCTAACATATCCAAAGGGCTACTATTTCACTATTTTGCAAATAAAAAAGAACTCTACGGTAAACTAGAAGAATTTGTGATACAAACGGTATCAGATGCTATTATTGATAATGTTGATTGGAATGTAACGGACTTCTTTGAACGAGTGAAGCAAATTGTAATGATTAAAGGGGATGTTACCTATAAATATCCTTACATTTATGACTTTACTTCTATAATGTTAGAAGAAAAATCAGTGGAGGAATTAAAAAAGCATGCAGAGAAGCTGTCTCCTGATTTAATGAAGAAAGTGTATACCTATAATATTGATTTTTCATTGTTTAAAGAAAATATTGATATTGAAAGAACAATGAACATTATTAGATGGACCTTCGAAAAATTTGGAGAAGAATTAGTTAAAGATACAATAAATGCAGATAAAGCCTTTGATTATAAGAAAATAGAAAAAGAAATAGAGAAATATATTGAAGTATTAAAAAAAGCATTCTATAAGTAATGAAAATCAAAATATCATTTTAGGAGGATATATATATGATTACTGTTGAAAATCTATATCATTCTTACAATAAGGATAATAAGTATGCTGTCAAAAATGTAAGTTTTGAGGTGGAAAAGGGAGAGATATTCGGATTCCTTGGACCATCTGGAGCGGGTAAGTCAACGACTCAGGGTATTTTGACAGGTCTTTTGCAGCTCCAAAAGGGCAATGTATCGGTGGCAGGATATGATGTTAAAAAAATATCGCCTAACATGTTTAACAAGATCGGAATGTCCTTTGAACAGTCCAATGTATACAGCAAATTAACAGCTAGAGAAAATCTAGATTTTTATAGTAAGTTATTCGATGTGCCAACTCGTGATCCTAAAGAGCTTATAAAGTTAGTAGGGCTAGAGGGTAAGGAAGATATGAAAGCAGGAGAATTTTCAAAGGGAATGAAGCATAGATTGACCTTTGCAAGATCCATGATCAATAATCCTGAACTCTGGTTTTTGGATGAACCCACTACAGGGCTTGACCCAGCTATTGCATCTGAAATAAAAGACATTATTAGAAAAGAAAATAAGAAAGGCGTTACTGTATTTTTAACCACCCATAATATGTTTATCGCAGAGGAACTTTGTGACCGTGTAGCATTTATCATAGATGGAGAGATAAAGTTGATTGACTCACCTAAGAACTTGAAGCTTCAATATGGGGAAAAGCTCGTGGAAGTAGAATACAGGAAGAATGGTAAGAACGTTAAAGAAACATTATCGACTGTGTTAGAGCAGGATAAGAAGAGCTTGCAAAATATAATTGGAAACTATGATATTCAAACCATGCATACCAAGGAAGCAACATTGGAGGAAATCTTTATCAAAGTAACAGGGAGAGGGCTGGTTTAAGATGAAATTATGGCACAGTTTTATAAAAGAGCTTAAGCTTGCCTTCAGAGGCTTTTATATCTACATTGAAATCTTTATGGCAGTATTGATATTAGCTGTTTTACTGTTTGCAGTTCCTGATAAATTTGAAAGCAAGCAGTCAGAATATATTCATTTAGATTTACCACCAAATGTTGAAGAATTCTACCTAGATGTCATTAGAGATAAGGATACAGATGGAAATAAAGAAACTGTAGAACTCAAAATCGAAGGGAAAGTAATCCAAGCAGATTTTTATGAGAGTGACACCAAAAAGATTTATCTCATTGATAACAGAGAAGATATGATTAATTTAGCGGACCAAAAGCAAAATGTTGGTGCAGTTATTAAATTAGGGGATGACAATAATTTGGCCTATGAATACTATTTGCAAGGCTATGAATCACAGCGTCTTAAAAACCTCTTTTCTATCATTCATGTGGAGGATTCAGATTTTCTAGAGGAGGTAGAGGAGAACATAGATGTTCGTACTTTATCTAGTGAATATAGTCAGCTTTCTGATAAAGAAAATGTGCTACCTTCTGTTCTAACCTTTAACGGTAGTCTAATAGGGTTATTTATCATAGCAGGATATATATTTCTAGATAAAAAAGAGGGAGTCATAAAAGCCTATGCTGTTTCAGCAGCCTCCGTCTGGCAGTATTTAATGAGTAAAGCAATGGTTCTCATGATCACTGGCCTAGTAACAAGTCTAACAATCGTTTTACCAATCATGGGAACTGGGCCGAATTATCTATTGTTACTAGTATTTTTATTGACCACAGGATTCTTTGCCGCATCTCTAGGACTTTTTATGACAAGTTTTTATGAGGATTTTATGGAGTCCTTCGGAGGTATATTTTTAATCATGGTAGCCATGATTGTACCTAATATAGCCTATTTTATTCCCAGTTGGAATCCTTCTTGGATAAAGATTCTCCCAAGTTATCCTATGCTTGAAGGTTTTAAAGAAGTTCTTTTAAGAAATGGAGATACCACCTATGTTCTATGGGCTTCATTAGGTTTTCTTGTAGCAGGAATCATATTATTTGCACTTTCTAATATACGCTATAAGAAAAGTTTAACAGTTTAATTAAGGAGGGGAATAGGAAATGCTTAAAAAAATATGGGCTATTTTTACAAGGGATTTAAAAGTAAGCACAAGAAATACTATATCTCTATATATATTGCTTGTTCCATTCATCCTAGCTATTGGAATTAACCTATTCACACCAGGAATTAATGATACCACGGTTAATTTAGCTCTGCTTGAAGGAGATAACCCAAAGCAAGTTTCCTACTTTGAGCAGTTTGCCAAGGTGGAACTCTTTAAGGATGTGGAGAGTGTCAAAGAGAGAGTTGGAGGAAGAGATAATATTGTAGGAATTCTGCCGGAGAGGGATAGTTATTATATAATGTCCCAGGGCAATGAACCTGAGGAGGTTATAGACTATGCCAAAGCTCTTCGTGCCCTAGATAAATTAGATGTACAACTTGAAGAGACCAATGCAGAGATTTTTGAGTTTGGGAGAACAGTACCACCATTAAAAAGGATGCTGGTTAATGGTGTAATTCTTCTGATATCTCTTATGGGTGGCATGTTGATAGCATTTAATATAGTAGAAGAGAAGTCAGATCGTACCATCAGAGCGGTCAATGTAACGCCTACAACCAGAAACAATTTTATTCTAGGGAAAAGCATACTTGGGTTGATATTCCCTATTTTGGGAACCATAGCTACTGTTTTGATTACTGGATTCACCCACGTGAATTTTCTTCAATTGCTACTTATTGTAGTCGCATCAAGTTTGTTAAGTCTATTGATTGGATTTATACAGGGACTTAATAGTGATGATATAATGAGTGCCGCTTCAACTATAAAGCTTCTAATGTTACCCTTAATAGCATCTGTTTTAGCAATTGAACTATTAGCGGATAAATGGCAAAAGTTCTTTTACTGGAGTCCCTTTTACTGGGCCTATAAAGGAAATGAAGCGGTATTATCACAAACTGCAAGTTGGCAACAGATATTAGGCTATACAGGAATTGTTTTAGCTCTATGTACTGCAGTATATATATTCTTGGCACCTAGAATTAGAAAAGGGTTAGAATAACAAGCATTAAGAAATAAGACAAGGAAGGGGCGATGAGGCTATGGAAAGAAATAAGAAAAATATAAATATGAATCTTATCTTATTATTACTTGGTCGAATGATATCTGATATCGGGTCAAGTATACAAATGTTAATAATGCCTCTTTATATAATTGATATAGGGGGATCGGCCAGTACAATAGGATTATTTTCATTTTTATCTCTTGTGCCCATTCTCCTTGTCTACCCCTTTGCAGGAGTGATTGGAGATCGACTGAATAGGAAGAAGATAATGGTTACGGCAGATTTCTTAAGTGCAGTCCTTGTACTTTCACTTGCCTATATCTCTCATATAGATAAGATGAATATGTTATTATTATTGACTACACAAGTTTTCGTAGGATTATTATATGGATTTTTTGATCCAGCCACAAAAGGCATGATACCACAACTTGTGCCAGAAGATGAGTTAAATAAAACGAACTCAAAAGTTGCAACTTTACGTATTCTTTCAGGTCTGATTGCTCCATTAGTTGCCGTAGCTCTTTACACCAAGTATGGCATCACATTATTATTTCTGATTAATGGTATTTCATTTTTAATATCAGGAAGTAGTGAACTGTTTATCAGATACAACCATATCAGCAAGAACTCTATTAAAGGCATCAATGGGATATTAGAGGATATGTCAGAAGGGGTAAAATTTATAAAGAACAGTCAAAGTATAATGAAACTAAGCATGTTTTTTCTAGTTGTGTTTGCTTTTATTCAACCAATTTTTAGTGTGATACTTCCTTTGTTTTTTAGGACACAGCTTAACTACACAGATACCCAATATGGTTATTTGCAAGTAGCCCTATTTTTAGGAGCCTTACTAGGCAGTATATTAGTAGGAAGGTTTAGTAAAAAAGAAAATTTGAAGAAACCTTTATTTATTGGTATATCTTCAATGATGGCATCTATAGTGCTTTTTTCAAGTTTATTATTTCCAGGAGTAGTATCATTTTTGGGTAAAGATAGTCTGAGTTATTTGATACTATTTTCTGCAATAATGATGACACTGTATGCAGCAATTATGTTTATTAATATTCCAGTTCAGACAATTATTCAGAGTGAAACCCCAAAGAATTATATGTCTAGAGTGTTTTCAATTGTCGGCCTTATTAGTAAAGGTGGGATGCCCTTAGGTGCACTCATATATGGTATGGTACTAGAACAAATTGACATACACATTACGGTAGCATTCACAACAATAATAATTTTAATAGTTTCATTTAATTTTACAAAATCTTTTCAAAATAAAGGGGAGGTATAGAAATGAGAAATGGAATTTATACTTTTACAACTACTGAAATCCCCAAACTATCAGAAGTAGGTGGGAAAGCAAAAGCTTTAATTGAAACCACAAAGGCAGGGTTTCCAGTTCCAGAAGGCTTTGTTTTGAGTGTTAATTTTTTTAGTCCATGGCTTAAAGAAATTAAAAACTCAAGTGAATGGTTAAGCTTACTTTTAAATATGAATAGACAGCGATGTGATGCAGTGAAATCAAAAGCATCACAGTTAATGTTTAATGAAGAGCAAAGGTCAGCAATAAAAGAAGTTTTAAAGGAATTTAAATCATGTTCAGTCTTTGCTGTGCGTTCTTCTTCACCTGAGGAAGACTTAGAAGGCACTAGCTTTGCAGGTATGTATGAGACACACCTTGGTGTAACAATAGGGGAACTAGAAAAAGCTATAACTTCTGCATTTTCTTCCTGCTTTGATTTTAGGGTTATGGAATATAAAAAACAAAATAAGATAAACCTTGATAATACATCTATCGCAGTTATAGTTCAAAAACAGATTGCTTCTGATGTAAGTGGTGTAGGTTTTTCACTTAACCCTCTAAATAATGCCTTTGATGAAGTTTTTATAAACGCAAGCTTTGGACTTGGAGAAGCGATTGTATCTGGAATCGTTACACCTGATAGTTATATTGTTGACAGCGTAAAGGGTGAGATTGTTGAGAAGAAAATTGGAGATAAGAAAATTGCAATTTGGTTAAAACCGGATGGCGGAATTGAACAAAAGGACAATGAAAATTCCGGTTCACAAGCATTGACAGATGCACAAATTAAGGAACTGTCAAAACTCATTAAGAAATGCGAGACTCATTATAATAAGCCGATGGATACAGAATGGGCATTTGAGAAGGGCAATCTATACCTTCTACAATCAAGACCTATTACCACTTACTTTCCGTTCTTCAAAGAACTATTAACAGAGCCAGGAAAAAATAAGCGTTTTTACATTGATATAATGGCACTTACCCAAGGATTCGATGAACCAATGAGTGTACTTGGTATGGAGCTATGGGGAAATATGCTAGATGACCTGAAAATGCATATGATGACACCACAGATTAACGGAACTGTGCCGATAGCCTATGGTAAAGAATATATAAGTATAACAGCTCTTCAAAAGGTACTTGGCAAGAAGGCAGGTGTTAAACTATTTGATAGCTATGATGGTAATATTAAAAAGATATTTGAATCTATTGATGTGAATGCCCATCCCTTTGAAGGTAAAGTTGAAGGTGTAGAAGCCTTTAAAAAAACAGCGGCTAAAAGTATCTTTACAATGATTCCTAGTGGCTTTGCAGGGATTTTTGGTAATTATAAAAAAGCGATTGAAAAATACAATGTAATGACGGAAACGTTAATGAATGATCTAGGTCAACTTGATAGCACTGGAGATTTTTCGGTGATATCAAGACAGGCGTTAGCACTGCTAGGAAAAGCTATGAGCACAGCACCAGTTATTATTGCAGGTATGGTCAGCAAAAGCAAAATTCAAAAAATATTCAAGGGTGATGAAGTGGAAAAAGAAATTTCAGCAATGAATATGGATCTTGATGGTAACCCAACATCAGAGATGGGTCACTTATTATTTGCCATGGCAAGTGAGGAAAGTTTTAAAAGGATTTCATCATCAGTGGAATTTGTAGCTAAAGCTGAAAAGCGAGATTTCTCAGACAAATTCTTAGGAATGTATGATGAATTCATGAAGAAGTTTTCAGCCCGTGGTTTTCAGGAAATTGATGTTGCATCAAAAAGGATCTATGAAGACGTTGGTATGCTTTACGATAAACTTATCGAAATAAACACTGAGGAAAATCAAATTTTGACAGTAAAAGAAAAGCGTCAACAGGCTTATGATAAGCTACTTGCTGCTGCAAAGGCAAAAGGAAAAGAAAAACAATTTGTGAATGCAGCAGCAAGGATGAAAGCAACCTTTGGCTATCGTGAGCATCCTAAATATTTAATTGTACTGATTTTTGCTAAGATTCATGATCTTTGCCTAGAGCTTGGAAAAACATGGGTGAAAGAAGGAAGACTCGATAAGGCGTATGATATATTTGACCTAAAATCAAATGAAATTAGTCAAGCACAAAAGGATACATCATTTGACCTTCGGGCAGCGAGAAAAAAGAACCTATCAGGTTATATTACGACGAATGAATGGCCGCTTGTTATCGATAGCCGGGGAAAAATCTATAAGGCAAAATTAGAAGTTAAAGATGGGGATTACGTTGGCAATGCGATTGCACCTGGGAAATCTACGGGTAGAGCAAAAGTGCTTCACAGTCCCTATGAAAAGTCACTTGACTCTGGTGAGATTTTGGTTGCCAAGTTTACCGAACCATCTTGGACCCCTATATTTACCAATGCAGCCGGTGTTGTAATGGAGATAGGTGGACCACTTCAACACGGTGGTATTATTGCAAGAGAATATGGTATCCCATGTGTAAGTGGTTTAATGGGTATAATGGACATTATTAAAGATGGCGATTTAATTGAAGTTGATGGTACTAACGGAATAATAAAAATTATTGAAGAGAGTAAATAATAACCTAAAATATTTAAGGAGGAGGCCATTATGATTTATAATTTTAAAGTCAATGAAATACCAAAGTTAAACCAAGTAGGCGGAAAAGCAAAAGCGTTAATAGAAACAACTAAAGCAGGTTTTCCTGTACCTGAAGGACTTGCATTATCTGTTGAGTTCTTTAGTGAATGGTTAACTACAATTAAAAGCAGTGAACAGTGGGAAGCTGTGCTTAAGGACACAAGCAAAGAAAACAGTGATTTAGTTAAAGCGAAAGCATCACAGTTGACTTTTACACCTAAGATGAAACAAGCTTTTGAAGTTGAGATGAAAGAACTTAAGGGGCAAGTGTTTGCAGTACGTTCATCATCACCGGAAGAAGATTTAGAAGGAACTAGCTTTGCCGGCATGTATGAAACCTTGTTGGGTCAAAAGAGAGATATGCTTGAAAGGGCAGTGGCTGAGGCATTTTCATCATGCTTTGATTATAGAGTAATGGCTTATAAAAAAGAAAATGGTTTAAACTTGGATGGAACCTCAATAGCTGTTGTTGTACAGCGCCAGATAACCTCTGATGTTAGTGGTGTGGGATTCTCATTAAACCCACTGAATAACTGTTTCGATGAAGTTGTTATTAATGCATCTTTCGGTTTAGGAGAAGCTATCGTATCAGGCATTGTAACACCTGATACTTATGTGGTTGATTCTATTAAACATACTATTATTGAAAAAAAAGTGAATGAGAAACAGATCGCTTTATGGTTAAAAGATAATGGTGGGATTGAAGAGAAAGTGAATAAGGAGCCAAGTAAACAAGCTTTAAGCGATGAACAAATCATAGAACTTTCTAACCTTATCAAAAAGTGTGAAAATCACTATGGACTTCCTATGGATACAGAGTGGGCATTTGAGAAGGGCGCATTATATTTGCTCCAATCAAGACCTATTACAACATATAACCCTTTCTTTCCTGAACTAATTACAAAGCCTGGTGAGGATAAGAAGATTTATATTGACTTAATGGGTATGACCCAAGGTTTTACAGAGAGTATGAGTGTACTTGGAACTGAACTTTGGGGCATGGCTCTTGAAGCTATCAAGGGTGAGGTTATGATTTGCTCCATCGATGGTACATCACCTACTCTTCATGGGCGTCAATATATAAATATTTCACATATAAAGCGAGCACTTGGAGAAAGTTTGGCTAAAAGACTCTTAAATGGCTATGACGGTAATATTAAGAGGATATTTGAAAATATTGATATGGATGAATATGAGGTAAAAGAGGTACCAGCAAGTCTAAAAGGTGCCAAAATGGGCTTACCTAAAATGGTCATTAAAATGTTGCCATCAGGGTTTAAGGCCATGTTTGGTGATTATAAAAAAGTAATGGAAGAATACAATGTTATGGCTGATGACTTAATGAAACAGGCAGACGGTGTTAGTTCAGAACAAGATTTTGAAGAAAGTGCTTCGAAAATTATTAGTCAATTTGACATGCTTATGAATGCCGGTGGGGCGATCGTTGGTGTTTTGGCTTTTCAAAATATTAAGAAAAAATTTAAAGGGCTTGATGTTGAAGAAGAGTTAATAGCCCTTAGTATGGACTTAAAAGGAAACCCAACAAGTGCCATGGGTAAGTTGCAATTTAAGCTGGCTTCCTATGATGAATTTCAACAGACTAAAAGTAAAGAAATATTCTTAGATAAACTTGCAAAAAAAGAATACTCAAAAGCTTTTCAAGATGATTTTGATGAGTTTATAAAAAAGTATGGTGTCCGTTGTTTTATGGAAATTGATGTGGCTTCAAAACGTGCCTATGAAGATTTAGGCAGCGTATATGATCAATTAAAAGAAATTAATATTCATGACAGTCAGATCACTAAAACGAAAGAAAAGAGAAAGGAAGCTTATGACAAACTGTATGCCATTGCTAAAGAAAAAGGATTTGCTAAGAAGTTTGAATCAATTGCAACGAAATACCAAGATACCTTTGGTTACAGAGAACATCCTAAATATGTCATCGCTTATATGCTTGGCCGTTTACATGATGTGGCACTCACTATTGGTGAAACCTTTGTTAAACAAGGAAGACTTGAAGATAACTATCAAATATTTGATTTAAGCTCAAAGGAAATCAGTCAGGCACAAAAAAATAGTAGCCTTGATCTACAGGCCTTAAGAGAAAAGAATCTTGCTCCTTATAAAAAAGTAAGTCACGTTAAAGATTGGCCCCTTGTTATTGATTCAAGAGGAAAGATATTTAAGGCAAAACTTGAAATTAAGGATGGAGATATTGCAGGTGACCCTATTGCTCCTGGTAAAGTTAGGGGTAGAGCAAAAGTACTTACCTCACCTTATGAAAAACCACTTAACCCTGGTGAAATCCTTGTGACTAAATGTACAGAACCTTCATGGACACCAATATTCATTAATGCAGCCGGTGTTGTTATGGAAGTCGGTGGTCCTCTTCAACACGGTGGTATTATTGCAAGAGAATACGGTATCCCATGTGTCAGCGGACTGATGGGTATTATGGACATTATTAAAGATGGAGACTTAATAGAAGTGGATGGGTCAAATGGAATTGTTAGAGTAATTAAAAGATAGTAATGGCAATTGAGAAAATAAACAAGCATAATTCTTGTTATTTAATTAAAACTATCACAATAAAACTATATATTTTCACGTGGATTTGCAATAAAGTGTAGAAGTACAAATCAATAAGACTGCAAGCCCCCCTAAATTAAAGGGGGTCTAAATGTGGCTATCCGTAATATTATGCGTTTTAGTATCAAAAAACTGCCAAAACACACGTAGAGTGTATTTTGAGACTGGAAAGTGTTAAAAAATAAGAGTGTGAAAAATGGCAGTGAAGTGGCGGTGAATATTGCGAATAAACAAGTTTAGAATTTTAATCGAATTGGTCACGCACTGCGTGACCAATTTAGCTTTTTGAGAATAAACATCAGTAATCATTGACTGAGTACGAATAAACGAATAAAATAGTAATTGGAAATGTTTTTCAATCTAGCTCTTAACTTGAATGAGTATATTTGAAAATGCATTGGAGGGATTAGAGTGAATTATTTAGATGAGAGTAGTATTTATGAGAATATTAGAGCGACAGTGACTGAGGCACAGAAAAAAGTTTTTGCTACTGTGAATTTTGTCATGGTTGAAACCTATTGGAATATTGGGAAATTAATTTGTGAAGCGCAAGGAGATAACGAGAGAGCTGAGTATGGTGCGGGCTTATTAAAATATCTCTCGGAGAAGTTGACCGCTGAATTTGGAAAAGGCTATACTGTGACAAATTTAAAATACATGCGTTTATTCTATGCTACGTTTCCAAATCGTCACGCACTGCGTGACCAATTGAGTTGGACACATTACAGGATGCTTTTAAAGGTTGAAGATGAATTGGCACGAAAATTTTATCTTGATGAATGTGCAAAATCCAATTGGAGCACAAGGCAACTTGAACGTCAGATCAATTCTTTTTATTTTCAACGACTTTTATCAAGTCAAGATAAGGATAGCGTAAGAAACGAAATTCAAACACTTGAAAAAGGTGTGGATGTTAAAGACATCATAAGAGACCCATATGTACTTGAATTTTTAGGACTTGAGCAGACGCCGAATCTCTATGAAAAAGACATAGAACAAGGATTAATTGATCATTTACAGAAGTTTCTTCTCGAATTAGGTAGAGGATTTTCTTTTGTTTCAAGACAGAAGAGAATTACATTTGATGGGGAGCATTATTTTATCGACTTAGTTTTTTATAACTATATCCTTAAATGCTTTGTCATCATTGATTTAAAAGTTGGCAAGTTAAAACATCAAGATATTGGACAGATGCAGATGTATGTCAATTACTTCACAAGAGAGCTTATGAATGAGGGCGACAATCTACCTATCGGTATTATCCTTTGTGCAGATAAAAGCGAGTCGGTTGTTAAATACACATTACCAGAAGGCAATAATCAGATTTTTGCTTCGAAATATAAGTTATATATGCCGTCTGAAGAAGAACTGAAACAGGAGCTTGAAAAGGAACAAGAGTTATTGGAAATTGAACAGAATTTGACGTGATCATTTAGTCGTGAAAAGGAGAATAATGACATGGGGTTTATAAATGTAATTCAAGAAATTGATGAATTGAAAAAATTATTATCATATTCGAAAAATATAGGTTTCTTTTTTGGTGCAGGTACTTCATGTGCATTTGGGTTACCAAATGTCATTAGATTAACTGAAGATGTGGGATTGAAGTTAGAAAGTGATATGAAAACAGTTTTTCAAAGCCTAAAGCAAAGTTTAGTTGTACTACTCGGTAAGACAAATATCAGCGTTGAAGATATTTTAAATTATGTAAGACAAATCAGAGAAATTACAGGTGAAAGAAAAGATAGACAGTACGATGGGATTGATGGAGAAACAGCCCGTATTTTGGATGAACAAATATGTAAAAACATTTTTGAAATAATTCAGACGAAGGAGGAAGGCGCTGACATTACAGAACTTAGGAAGTTTTTTGCATGGTTGGATATGACCAATAGAAATTATGTAAAAGAGATTTTTACAACAAATTATGATTTGCTATTAGAAAAAGCGATGGAACATAATCATGTGCCATATTTTGATGGATTCGTTGGATCGTATGAGCCTTTCTTTTGGCCTGAAAGTATCGAAAAAACTGTTTCTCACAATGATTTGACTTTTAATTGGATTAGATTGTGGAAGATCCATGGATCATTAAACTGGGAATTTAGAAAAGAGTATACACCAAATAGTTCAAAAATAGTCCGAATTGGAAAGGTCGATAAGCCTGAGAATGAACTGGTAATCTATCCTTCAAAAGAAAAATACAATCTATCTCGAAAACAACCATTCATTGCGTATTTTGATAGGCTTAAGCATTACTTGCTTCAGGGTGAGTTGCTATTTATTTTTTCTGGATATTCATTCTCGGATCAACATATAAATGAAGTTATTTTTAATGGGTTGAGACAAAATCCTAGATTATATTCAATAGTTCTTTGCTTTTCTGATGAACAAGTTGATTCAATGGTAGACAATGCAATGTCATATCTAAATCTTTGTGTTATGGGTCCAAAGAAAATGATTATTAATGGTAAAATGCACGACTGGAAATATGACGAGAGCGTTGGAGATGCTAACAATAGTGATTTATATTGGGATAAATCTTCAGAGACATTCACTTTAGGTGATTATAAAAAATTGGTTGATTTTTTAATTGCTAATTCAGGTAGAAGAAGTAGCATCGAGGAGGTAGTGAATGGAAAATGATATTACTTTCTTGGGGAAAATAATCAGAGTAGATTCAAACATTGTCGAAGTTGAAATCAGCGATAGAATTCCCTCATCAAGTCCTATAATTGGAGGGAAAGTATATAAGATAGGACAGATTGGTACATTTGTAAAGATACCTGTAGGAAATGTAAATTCTTACGGAATTGTTGCTAGTGTCAGTAATACCCCAAGTAAAGCATCAGAGAGTGAATTAAAACAAATAATTGGATCGAGGTTTTTGACTGTTAATTTAATAGGTGAAAAAGTTGGTAATGGTAACTTTGAAAAAGGGATAGGATTATATCCAACAATTAATGATGAAGTACATATTGTAATTGAAAATGATTTGGTTGATATTTATGGAATGAGCGATGAAGGCGCAATTGCAATTGGAAAACATTCCTCATCTGAAAATTTGGATGTCTATGTGGATGTTCATAAGCTAGTATTAAGGCATGCTGCAATTTTAGGCTCGACGGGTAGTGGCAAATCAAACACAACAGTAAGTGTTATTAAGAGGATTATTAACGAGTATATTAATTCAAGAATTGTACTGATTGATCCACATGGCGAATATGCATCAGCATTTCCAGATGCAAGAGTTTTTAAGATTAATGAAGATATAAATCCACTATATATTCCATTTTGGCTTATGAACTTCGATGAACTTGCGTATTTTCTTGTAGGTGCAAAACCATCTGATGATCAAAGACCGGAATATAGAATGTTAAGAGAATTGATTACTCAATATAAAAGAGAACACTGGCATTTAAAAGCAGGAGATGTTAATCAAAATTTTATAACAGCAGATTCTCCAATTCCATTTAATGTAAGGAAACTGTGGTATGAAATGAATTGGTGGCTTAATGCCAGCTTCTCTTCTACTAAAAAAGATGAACAAACTAAGGATGACTCCTTAAAATATGTAAAAGTAATGGAGAATGAAGAGAAAGATTTTGGGAATCATGAGGAACTTAGGGGTGCAAAGTTTCAATCTCACTTAGAGACAGCATCAAACCAACCACCATTTAAGAGTCAACATATTGAGTTTTATTCATACGAAAAAAAACTGTTAAACAGATTAAAGGATAGTAGATATAACTTTTTATTTAATCCTGGCGATTATAAAGATGAAAATTCATCAAAAGATCTACATGATCTACTGAATGAGTGGATAGGAAATAGCGAGAGGCTTACGATACTTGACTTAAGCAATGTTCCATTTGAAGTACTTGATATAACCGTTGGACTTATTACAAGATTTATTTACGATAGTATGTTTTGGGGTCGTAATGAGGCAAATACGGGAAAGAATAGACCGCTACTCCTAGCATATGATGAGGCGCATTCTTACTTGTGTAAAGATGACAGTACAAGCTATGCAAAAGTTGCTGTGGAAAGAATATTCAAAGAAGGAAGAAAATTTGGTGTTGGTGCATTAGTTATATCTCAAAGACCATCAGAGATTTCTGAAACAATACTTGCACAAGTTGGTACATTTATTGCGCTAAGACTTACTAATTCATCGGATCAATCGATAGTAAAGTCATTGGCTCCAGATAACATGAATAGTTTAATTGATTTATTACCATCTTTACGAATTGGTGAAGCCATAGTAGTGGGTGAAGCAATTAAAATTCCGTCAAGGATTAGATTACCGTTGCAAAATCCAAGACCAGACAGTGCAGATCCTAAATTGGTTGAAAAATGGAAATCTGATTTTGCTGAAGACTCAAACCATTATAAAAACGTAGTAACAAAAATTAGAGAGCAGAAATTATAAAAGGAGATCAAATAATGGATAGAAAATATATTGATTCAACAATGATTTTAAGTATTGGCTACGATTCTTCACAAGCAATCTTGGAAGTTGAGTTTAAATCTAGTGGACAAATATGGCAATATTTTGATGTGCCAGAACATCTATGGTATGAAATGGAATCTGCCTCATCAGTAGGTAAGTTCTTCAATGCACAAATCAAGGGCACATATAGTGAAAACAGAGTAGGTTGAAAGCCTAAAGGTTTTACTCATCGAAATTTAGTATGACATTGTATCAAAAGTCGAGGTGTATTTATGTTTGAATATATGACAGTTAAAGAAGCTGCCGAGAAATGGGGAATCACCCCTCGGCGAATCCAATTGCTATGCGTCCAAGGTAGGATTGAAGGTGCTATGAAATATGCTTCTGTCTGGGCAATACCAAAGGATGCAGAAAAACCAAAAGATGAAAGAATCGTGACAGGGAAGTACATTAAGACCGATAAAGAAAAGAAATAGAATAATAACAGGGCTTTAAGCAAAATTGAAGCCTTGCAAAACAAGGAGCGGATTTGATGAAGTCAAACTTTGAATTTTTGAATCAATCCTTTCCCGTGTTATCAAACCTGGGGGGGGACAGCTGAAAATTATCTTTATTCCGATACGAATTCTTGCTTAATAAAGTTAGGATTATTTGGGGAAACCATTGTCAATTTAATGCTCCACTGGATGGCATTGAACCACCTGATTACGACAATACCCATGCTATGTCGAATATAATAAGTAATAGAATTAACAAGGAGACTTATTATGTTAAAAGACCAACAAGAAATGATCATTAGCAACTCAACTTTCGCAGCTTTAAAATAGTTTTATACCATTGAAAATTAAAGTATTATCTTGATTAAAATTATCATGTGCAATAAAAAATGCACCCAAGTTTGGTAAAATGTAAGTGACCAAACTAAACATTCCAAACAGAAAGGGTGCATACCAATATGATACAACAAATCGATCTGTCTGAAAAGGCTACAATTACACTTTTAAATTCGATGAAATCTTTGAAAATCAACACAATACTTCGAAATGCCAACATTAGAAAATCTGATGGTTTTTCGGTCAATCAAATCTTTCAGGTGCTCATTTTGCTAGTTTTTCAAGGCAAAAATCTTTTTAGATTGCTTGATAGTAATAAAGGTTTGAATTTGCCTAGTAAAGATACCTACTATCGCTTTTTAAATCAGTCCAAATATGCTTGGCGGCGTTTTCTTCTTAGTCTTTCTCTGCGAGTCATTGAAACGTTTAAATCATTGACTGACAAAAAACGTGTTAAAGTTTTTATCATTGATGATTCACTCTACTCAAGGGCTCGTAGTAAGAAGGTTGAACTCCTTGCAAGGGTATTTGATCACACAACGAGAAAAATGGTAAAAGGCTTCAATATGCTAACGTTAGGATGGTCTGACGGCTATAGCTTCATTCCCCTTGACTTTACTATGCTTAGTTCAGCTAAGGATAGTAATCGATTAGAAAATGTCAATGGAACAGTCGATAAAAGGACTCATGGCTTTAAAAGAAGATTGGAAGCTGTTAAAGCAAAGCCCGAATGCGTATCAAAGATGATTAATCGCGTCCTTGATGCTGGACTGGCTGCAGACTATGTTTTGATGGATAGCTGGTTTACCAATGAACCGATGTTAAAGGCGATGCTACTTAAAGGGCTTGATGTAATTGGCATGCTCAAAGACATGAAGCAAAAGTATCTGCTTAACGACCAATGGCTTTACTTGGTAGAACTACGAGCAAAGCTCAAGCCTAGTGATTTCAAAGACACCATAGGTTATTTAAATGTAACTACCAAAACAGGTATTCCTGTTAAGTTGGTTTTTGTAAAGAATCGAAATAAGCGCAGAGAATGGCTTGTTCTTCTTAGCACAGATCGACAGCTTGAGAGTAATGAAGTTATTCGTATTTATGGTATCCGTTGGAATATTGAGACGTTCTTTAAATCGTTGAAATCACTGTTAAAGCTTGGTTCTGAGTTTCAGGGTAGAAGCTATGATATGATCATCAGTCATACAACCATTGTATTTACACGTTTCATTCTATTAGAATGGGAACGACGTCATCATCAAGATAACCGCACATTGGGTGGTCTATTCTATCTATGTTGTGATGAAGTAAAAGATATTGATTTTAAAGAAGCACTCACCACCTTACTGGAGGTATTTGAGACAATTAAAAACATTATACCAAAGCGTTATCAAGAGATAATCAACCGTCAACTCAACGAATGGATTGAATCACAGCCCAGTTATATCAAACATCTAATTGGAATTTTTAGCTGCGAAAGTTGAGTTAGTAAATATGCCGAGTTGTACGATATACTTGTAACAAAGGACAATATGTTGCGTCAAATAAAGGAATTAGTAGACTTTTCCTTTATCTTAGAGGAAATTGGAAAAAACTATAATTCTACACAGGGTCGTGGGGCAAAAGACCCCATTCGTATGTTCAAATATCTCATGCTCAAAGACATGCATGAGATTTCGGATGAAGACTTGGTTCAACGTACCCGGTGTGATCTGTCTTTTAAGTATTTTCTAGACTTGGCGCCAGAAGAAACTAACCTTATTCATCCGACGACATTGACCAAATTCCGTCGACTACGATTGAAAAATGAGGATATCCTAGATAAGCTAATTGGGAAGACACTACAAATTGCACTGGAAAACGGGATTAAACTAGGAAAAGCATTGGTTGTTGATGCAACCCATACACGATCAAAGTATCATCAAAAGTCAATGGAAGAAGTATTACTTGAGCGTGCTAAGAAACTTCGACGCGATGTCTATCAAGTGGATGAAACCATGAAGGATCAGTTTCCACAAAAGCTGGTAAATCCATCTCTTGAGGAAGTCATTGGCTATTGTGATGAAATTGCTCAGGTTGTCGAGAGTAACGCAAAACTGAATGTTCGCGACAATATCAACAAGCGATTGAATTACCTAAAGGAAGGGTTGTCAGACACGCAAGCAGCATTGGCAGAAACAGGCGATTCTGAAGCTCGTGTAGGACACAAGTCAGCGGACGATCCATTCTTCGGCTATAAGACACATATCAGCATGACCGAGGAGCGATTGATCACTGCGGCAGTGATTACATCAGGTGAAAAACCCGATGGAGCAGAATTGCAAACACTGATTGAAAAGAGTCAAGTGAATGGTGTAGAGGTTGAAGAAGTAATTGGTGATACTGCATACTCTGGGAAAGAAAATCTGAAGTATGCTGAGGCAAACGACATTAAGATAATAGCGAAGCTACATCCGATTATTTCTAATGGTGCACGAAAGGAAGAAGATGAATTCGCATTTAATAAAGATGCCAATCTGTTTGTTTGTCCGGCAGGACATTTAGCAATCCGAAAAGCAAAAACTGGGAAAAAGAATACTAACAACAATCAAACTATAACATATTACTTTGATGTTCAGACGTGCAAAAAATGCCCTCAACGTGAAGGATGCTACAAAGAAGGAGCAAAATCAAAGACATACTCAGTATCAATAAAATCTAAAGCCCATGAGGAGCAAATGCATTTTGAGGAAACAGAATACTTCAAGACACGCTATCGGGAACGATACATGATTGAAGCAAAAAACAGTGAACTTAAAAATCAGCATTAGCAAGGATGTAATGATTACAAGAAAGTTTCGGAACTCTATGAAGTAAGTTGACATTTTGTTTACTAAGTGTTATTTTTATAGTAAAAATATGTTATAACACATACAATTTACTATAGCGAATATCCTATGATAATATTTGAATTATTCTATTGAGGTAAGTATATTTGTCTAAATGTATTAAGAAAGGTTGATATAAATTGATGGATCCAACATCAAATATAGGTACTGTATTAAAAAGAGTTCGATTTGAAAGAGGATTGACTCTAGAGGATACATCCAATCTAACTGGAGTAAGTAAAGCTATGTTAGGTCAAATTGAAAGAGGTGAATCAAATCCTACCATATCTATATTATGGAAAATTTCTTCAGGTTTACGAATTTCATTTTCTGAGTTACTAGGTAGTGAAACAAATAATTATGAACCAATATCAATAGATGATATTGAGCCCGTATATGAATCAGATGGAAAAATGATATTATATAATGTATTTCCTTTTAATCCAATATCCGGGTTTGAATATTTTTACATTAAATTACTTCCTGGTGCTAAACATGTGTCTACACCTCATAAGAATTCAACGGAAGAATATATTGTGGTAACCAAAGGTACTCTAGTGCAAACGGTTGAAGACCAAACCTTTAAACTGACTTCTCCTTCAGCAATAGTTTTCAAATCGAATAAGAATCATACTTATAGTAATCCTTATGACACCGAAGTTATCTTTCAAAATATCGTTAAATATTAGGGTTAATCCAGAATAATTTAATACTGTTCTGGATTAATTTTCAAAATTAAGGACGTTAAGACGAACAAAAAACGCTAAAGCATATTTGTGTAAAAAATGAAAGGAGATAACTATGATTACCGAAAGAATAGAATCTTCAAGACAGAATTATATCAATGCAAAGCCGGTAATTTCCTACGAGAGAGCAAGAATTTGGACAGAGTCGCACAAGAAATCAGAAGGTGAAGCAGTTGTTATTAGAAGAGCTAAGGCATTTAGAGACACCTGTGAACAGATTGAGGTTACTATTTTTGAAGGAGAACTTATTGTTGGTGCTATTGGTGAATTCAGAAAATGTGGAATCTTAACTCCTGAATTCTCATGGACCTGGGTAGACCGGGAAATGGATAATTTCGATAAAAGAGTTCAAGATCCATATATTATAACAGATGAGCAAAGAACATTCGTTAGAAAAAATATATTTCCATATTGGAAAGGCAGGTCTCTAGAAGAAGCATTTTTATCACAATTACCTAAAGAAACTGCAAAAATTGCAGTGGATACTGGTTTCGTTGATAATGATTCAAAATGGAGGCAGGCTGTTGGTGAAATAACACCTGATTATCAGGATGTTCTATTCAAGAAAGGATTTTGTGGTATCATTAAAGAGGCCAAAGAAAATATTTCCAAACTTTCTCGTAGTTCAGCAGAAGATATGAAAAAGATAGACTTCTACCATTCAGTTATCATTACTTCTGAAGGAATTATTACTCTTGCAAATAGATATGCTAAAAAAGCTAGAGAGATGGCGGACATTGAAAACGATGCCATAAGAAAAAATGAACTTTTAAAAATCGCTGAGATATGTAGTACGATACCTGAAAATCCTCCTGCCACTTTTTACGAAGCGATTCAATTTGTTTGGTTTACTCAGGTTGGAGGAATAATATCTGAAAACCCACTGGCCTTGAATGTTGGCAGATTTGATCAATTCATGTATCCATACTACAAATCTGATATGGATAAAGAAATCATGACTAAAGATCAAATTCAAGAGATCATTAATTCTTTTTGGATAAAGCTATCTGAGTGGGTATGGACAATTTCAGCAAATACTGCTGAATTTTTTGCTGGATACAATCAATTCCAAAATCTTACTGTCGGTGGTAAAACAAGAGAAGGCAAAGACGCTACCAATGATCTCTCCTATATGTGTTTGAAAGCCACTGAACAAATAAAAACCCACCAACCAGGGCTAAGTGTTAGAATTCATCAAGATTGTCCTAGTAGCTTTTTAGACGCAGTTACCTATCTAGTAAGCAAAGGTACTGGCTTTCCGGCAATTCATAATGATACTGCAGGATATCAAATGCTTATAAATGCAGGTTATGAACCGGAAGATGCCAGGGACTGGAATAACTGCGGTTGTGTAGTACCCCATTTCCGAAAGACAGGTGAATGGACCTCAGCTGTAAATATCAACTTTACTGCAGCTTTAGAGTTTGCACTAAATCAAGGCAGAAGTAGAATTACTGGTGAAAAAATAGGATTGGATGAAAAAAATCCAATCAACTTTGAGTCCTATGAAGAAGTTGAAAAAGCCTTCTACAAACAATTTGAGAATTTAATAGAGCACTCAATTATAGCCACTTTAGTGGCACAAAAACTCCATAAGGAAATGGTTCCAAGACCATTCTTATCTTCTTGCATAGAAGAATGTATGATAAACGGGAAAGATTTGGTTGATGCTGGTGCAAAATACAACTTAGGTCCAGTGCTTACAGGGATAGGGCTTGCTGTTACATCAAACTCTCTGGCAGTAATCAAGAAGCTTGTTTTTGAAGATGAAACGACTACAATGGATACACTGATAAAGGCATTAGATGCAAATTGGAAGGGTTATGAAGAAATAAGACAGCTGGCTATTGCTGTTCCTAAATATGGAAATGACATTGATGAAGTCGATGACATTGCGATCAAAATGGCAAATTATTATTACAAAGAGGGGCGTAAATACAAAGACATCAACGGCAATCATTTTAACACTGCTTTTATGGGGATTTCGAACTACCTGCCGACCGGCAAGGTTATTGGTGCAACACCATGCGGAAGAAAAGCTAAAGAACCATTATCTGAAGGAGTATCACCATTTGCTGGTTCTGATACTTCGACACCATTGGCAGCCATGCGTTCAGCAGCAAAACTTAATCAAGATGTTCATTCAGGGGGAACATTGTTAAACTTAAGATTAAATGAAGATCTCGTAAATACGAAAAGAGGGCAAAGCAACTTAGGCTCGATGATTCAATCTTTCTTTTCACTGGGAGCATTCCATGTTCAATTTAATACAATATCTACTGAAACATTACGTAAAGCGCAAAACAATCCTGAAGATTACAAAGATTTATTAGTTAGGGTTGCTGGCTATAGTACACAATTTGTCAATCTATCCAGGTCAATGCAAGATGCAATCATTGCAAGAACAGCTCACGAAAATTATTAAAATTAGCGTAATGCGTGGCTTAATGTAGCTGTGTTCTTACACTAATATTTCATTTTGAGCTAGGGGGATTTTAATATGAATCGTGTAAGTGGATATTTTATGGAACTACAGAATTTTTCTGTTAATGATGGAAATGGAATCAGAACAGTTATTTTCTTTGCTGGTTGTCCTCTTAGATGTCAATGGTGTTCTAATCCAGAGAGTTATACAAATGCTAGTAAAGTTGCACACTATGAAAAAACATGCATAGAATGTGGAAGGTGTGCCCAAGTATGTCCATATGGAGTAGGCATAAATTTAAACAATTCTTATGAACGAAAACAATGCAAATCTTGTGGACTTTGCGCAAAAACATGTCCAACAAATAGTAGGAAAAATTTAATTTATCATTATAACAGTGAAGAAATTCTAAAAACAATAGAAAAACAAAAAATATTTTATAGATATTCAGGTGGCGGTGTTACCTTTTCTGGGGGTGAAGCAATTCTACAAGCAGATATGCTGAGAGAACTTGTAAATATACTTTATGATAAAGCTATAGATTTAACCATTGAAACATCTGGTTACTTCAATTTTGATGACGTAAAAGACATATTGGAAAAACTAAATTTAATATTCATAGACATAAAACATATGGACGACAATAAACATAGATTTTATACGGGAAATGGCAATGAAAAGATATTAAAGAACATATCAAGGCTTAATGGATTGAAGGTACCTGTGGTAGTTCGCATACCAGTAATTGACGGAGTGAACTCCGATATAGAGAATATTAGAAGAACTGCTGAATTTGTTAAAGCAAATATAGATGCACCCAAATTAGAGCTATTACCCTATCATTTATTTGGCGATAGCAAATATGAAGCTCTAGGTGTGGAAAAGCCATCAAGGCAGTTTAAAGCTCCATCACTGGAGTACTTGAGAGAATTATACAAGATAGTTGAAAATGAAGGTGTAGAGGCAGTAAGTTACAAATAAATTTTTAGAGTTATTTTTATGTACGCATAATATAGGACTGATGAAAAAGTCTGCCGTGAATAAAATAATATTATGGAGCGAATAATGGCCCATTAATATGTAAAAATGTAATTTGAATAGAAAAAGGGAAAATTTAAATTGAACGTTAAAAAGAATAGGTCAGTTAAATGAAAATACTTAAAAGATTATAGGGAGAAGGGGATATATATGAAGGATAAAATGAAAAGAGTTGATGAAAGAGATATTATGTTTGCTAGGATGAATTATGAAAAAAATACACCAGAATATGATGACTATTACAATCGAAATCCTCACAAAAAAGAAATTGATGATATTATCAGAACTATGCCACAAATGGGTTGTGAAGGAACAGTGACATATGACCCCATGAATTCTCCCATTGTAGATGCATGTTTTCGTTTTTTAGGGGATATAAAAAAATTCTCTGAAGGTAAATCACAGCCTGATAAAAATCAAGTGATTGACATCAATGTAGTAACAGAACGAATTAAAGGGATTGCAGAATTCTATGGTGCTAAGCTAGTGGGAATCACAGAAATGAAAGCGTATCACTATTACTCGCATAGAGGTAGACACAAAGAAAACTATGGCGAAAGAATTGAAAAATTTCATAAATATGGTATTGTATTTGCTGTAGAAATGAACAAAGAAATGATTTTTAGAGCCCCTCAATTACCAGAGGCGATAGCGGTAACGAAGGGATATATAGACGCAGCGGTTATTGGAATGGTTTTATCCTATTATATAAGAGAGCTTGGATTTAATGCAAGAAATCATATGGATGGTAACTACCTAGTGGTTGCTCCACTGGTAGCACAAGATGCTGGTCTAGGTGAAATTGGTAGAAATGGACTATTAATTACAAAAAAATATGGACCTAGGGTGAGATTAGGGGTTGTTACCACTGATTTATCCCTAGCTGAGGATAGTCCAGTGGAGTTTGGAATAACTCAGTTCTGCAAAGAATGCGAGAAATGCGTGAGAACTTGTCCGGGGAAGGCTATACCGTCCGGGGAAGAGGTTGAATTAGATGGTATAAAGAGATGGAAAATTAACGCTGAGGAATGTTACCGAAGATGGAGAGCCTTAGGAACTGATTGTGGGATTTGTCTCGCAAATTGTCCATTCAGCGATGATATCCCAATAGAATACATAGAAAAAATTCCAACTTGTGAAAGTACAAGACAAAAGATATTAAAAGATCATGATAAAAAATATGGGATCCGCCCATACATCAAGGACAAGCCTAAATGGTTAAAGTAGTTGATTTAAGGAAGGAGCAGGTTACTTGTCTCGAATAAAATTAGTTTCAATGTATTTAGAATACCATCACCCAGGTAGAATTGTAAAGTAAAGGCATCTATTAGAATGATAGGTGTCTTTATACTATTGCGACTAAGAAACCAATTTTGCTGTAGTTTAAATACATTCAGTTACTGCACTCAATATACATAGTTTATGTACTATTACTATAATTTATAAACATCTTATGCCGGAAGAACATTTGGAATGGAGAAATTTGAGACGCATCGGTGGGGTTAGATTGCTCTGGAGCAAACATTTCAAAAGGCTTAACTTAACGAAGATGGAAAAAACTTCACCGAGTATTGGTTAATCTTCTATTTATTTCCTAATGTTGCTAAATTTCAAAATATATGATACGATACAAGGGTAATATTGTTTTTTCAACTGCCTGACTCCCATATTGATATGTAATATTTCGGGATTATAGAGCGGGAAACTCAATTAATTATGAGTTCACCGCTCTTTTTAATTTGTGACCAAAGAGAATATAATAAACAGCATAAATATAAAAGTGCACATACAGATGAAAAGTATGGATTTGCAGGGGGAAATCAATAGTAAACAAATAAAATGTAAAGTAAGTAGTGATTGGCTACTTCCTAAAGGAGAAAACGAATTGAATTTTGAAAAACTGAACATTATCACACCTATCCTGAGGGCTTTAAATGCTGAAGGATATATCGCACCTACACCTATACAGGAACAGGCGATACCTAGTATACTTGAGGGGAAGGATCTACTTGGATGTGCACAAACGGGCACAGGAAAGACAGCGGCCTTTGCTATTCCCATGCTGCAGATTCTTCATAAAGAGCAGAAAAATGAAAAAGGGTTACGAAAAATTAAAGCATTAATATTGACTCCAACCCGGGAGTTGGCAATTCAGATAGCTGAAAGCCTTGATGCATACGGAAGGTTTACAGGGCTTAAGCACACCGTGGTTTTCGGTGGGGTATCACAAATCCCTCAAACAAAAGCACTAAAGGCGGGAGTAGATATTGTTGTGGCAACTCCAGGTCG
>JUEG02000633.1_pt1 | contig 29804 bp, 27 predicted proteins | sample 432341 | NCBI WGS metagenome assembly JUEG02 (sample SAMN02953476, study PRJNA257561) | rock porewater metagenome | biome: terrestrial; feature: Opalinus Clay rock; material: porewater; isolation source: Opalinus Clay rock BIC-A1 borehole | place: Switzerland: Mt Terri URL, St-Ursanne ... | reverse complement strand
TATGGAGAATCCAGAAAAAGGTCATTTTTCTTTTGAAGATAAAGATACGATATTGAAGATGTACAAAACGATATTTGAAATTGTATATAACTGGGTAGTAGTGGTGGATAAAGAAGGCATAGTAAGAATGATTAACAAGAGTTATTGTGAATTTTTAGGAACATCTCAAAAAGAAGCTATTGGGAAACATGTAACAGAGGTTATTGAAAATACCAGAATGCATATAGTGGTTAGTACGGGTGTAAGAGAAATAGGTCATGTGCAGAAGATTAAAGGGAATAAAATGATCGCCGATAGAATTCCTATTATTGAGAAGGGCGAGGTTGTAGGAGCAGTAGGTACTGTATTATTTAAAGATGTGGGAGAAGTTGAAGCCTATGTTGATAAAATTCATAGCATGGAAAAGGAGCTGGAGTTTTATAAAAAAGAATTAAAAAAAGCCTTAGGCAGTGATCATACCTTTGATAATATAATAGGGATAAGCCAAAGTATAAAGAAGGTTAAAAAATTTGCTAGACAAGTTTCAAATACAAAATCAAATGTATTACTACTAGGAGACAGCGGTACAGGGAAAAGCTTATTTGCATCAGCTATTCATAATTATAGCAGTAGAGGAGATTATCCACTGATCAAGATAAACTGTGCTGCAATTCCCCATGATCTTTTGGAATCAGAACTATTTGGTTATGAGCAGGGAGCTTTTACAGGGGCTAAGAAGGGCGGTAAGCCAGGGAAATTTGAATTAGCTAACAAAAGCACGATATTTTTAGATGAAATAGCTGAACTTCCCCTGAGTATGCAGGCAAAACTACTAAAAGTTATTCAAGAAAGAGAAATCGACAGAGTGGGGGGCACCAAAAGTCAAAAGGTTGATGTAAGGATTATAACTGCCACAAATCAAGATCTAGAAGAAATGGTAAAAAAGAAAAGGTTTAGAGAGGATCTTTATTATAGACTTAATGTTGTAAGCATTGAGATACCCTCTTTAAAAGAGCGAAAAGAGGATATTCCCTACATTATTAAAGAACTTCTGGAGAAGTTTTCAAAAGAGATGGATAAATCGGTAACACAAATCACTCCTGCTGCCATGGATTCGCTAATGGCATATAATTGGCCAGGTAACATTAGGGAATTGGAAAATGTTATTGAAAGAGCGTTTAATCTCATCGATAAGGATACTACCATCATGCTTCAACATCTTCCGTTCTATATTAATAATATTGAACCAGAAAATTTTTCCAACGGAAATAGAGGATTGAAGGTTATTCTAGAAGAAGTAGAAAAAAATGCTATTGAAAAAAGCTTAATCGAAAATGAAGGGAATAAATATAGAACCGCAAAGGATTTAAGAATCAGCAGAACAAGTCTATATGAAAAAATTCAAAAATATAATCTGGAATTATAATTATAATAGTGTTCATAAAGTTTACAGTGTTAACTTTATGAACACTATTTAGGCAGGAAAACATTTTCCAGGGCAAACGGGAGCATTCCAACCTATCGCAAAAATAATTTCGAAATTTTCAGAATCCATATAAATAACAGTGTTCATAAAACGGACACATCATCAAATTTCCAAGGTTAGTGTGTTTAAATAACAACATTGCACGATGTTATTTATTTAACAATAAACTAAAAAACAACATAAAACTTTCGTATATTTTCCATAAATTTGTATTTGAAATTAGAGAAAGAACTCCGTAACAATAGGAACTTATGCAACGATAAATTGATTTGTTACAGTATTTGTAAAATAAAGAGCAATTAAATGCTCTTTTTTTTAATTGTATTTTTTCCATTTGAAACTTTGCGTATATATTAACGACTAGGTTTGAGAACAATAAAGATATTGACCTTGGCATAGTACTTGCAAAATTACTTATTAGATAATTTGGAAGGAGGAGATATTATACATGACAGTAAAATTTTTAACTGCAAAAGAAGCTATAGAAATGATAAAATCCAACAGTACCGTGGCGACTGGAGGATTTGTAGGAAATTGTGTTCCTGAAGAGCTGGAAATAGAAATTGAAAAACGATATTTAGAAACTGGAGAACCTCAAAGCTTAACACTGGTTTATGCAGCGGGACAGGGGGATGGCAAGGATCGGGGTGTTAATCACTTTGGACATGAAGGACTGCTTAAGAGAGTGGTAGGAGGGCACTGGGGCTTGGCACCAAAGGTGCAAAAGCTGGCTTTAGATAATAAGATTGAAGGATATACCTTCCCTCAAGGGGTAATAGCCCACTTGTTTAGAGACATTGCTGCTGGCAAACCAGGTACTTTAACTCATGTAGGATTAAAAACCTTTGTAGATCCAAGAGTTGAAGGTGGAAAGCTGAATGAAATGACAAAGGAAGATTTGGTAGAACTTATAGAGGTTCATGGAAAGGATTATCTGCTTTACAAAACGTTTCCCATAGATTATGCAATTTTAAGAGGAACCTATGCCGACGAAAGAGGAAACGTTACCATGGAGAAGGAAGCAGGATCCCTCGAAGTGTTATCCATGGCTCAGGCCTGTAAAAATTCTGGTGGTAAAGTAATCGTTCAAGTTGAAAAAGTAGTGAAGGCAGGTACGCTAGATGCTAGATTGGTGAAGATACCAGGAATCTACGTTGATGCCATAGTGGAAGTTAAAAATATGAGCAATCATATGCAAACATTCGCAGAACAGTATAATGCCAGCTATACAGGAATCATAAAAGTACCCGTAAATACTGTTGCACCAATGGAGCTAGATGAAAGAAAAATCATAGCGAGAAGGGCTGTTAAAGAGCTTGTTCCTAACGCCATAGTTAACCTAGGAATCGGTATGCCAGAGGGTATTTCCAATGTAGCAAATGAAGAGGGTGTTGGAGATCAAATGGTGTTAACGATAGAACCGGGACCTATTGGGGGAGTACCCGTTGGTGGGCTTAGTTTTGGCGCTGCTATCAATCCAGAAGCGATTATTGATCAACCAAATCAATTTGACTTTTATGATGGCGGAGGCTTAGATGTTGCATTTTTAGGCTTGGCTCAGTGTGATAAAGTCGGCAATATCAATGTGAGTAAATTTGGAGTTAAAATCACTGGACCGGGAGGATTTATCAATATAACCCAGAATGCAAAAAAAGTGATATTCTGTGGTACCTTTACAGCTGGTGGACTAAAGATAGAGGCTAAGGACGGAAAACTAAATATTCTTCAAGAGGGTAAAGTAATAAAATTTGTTGAAAACGTGGAACAAATCACATTTAGTGGAGAGTATGCTGCGGAGATTAGTCAGCCTGTTATATTTATCACGGAGAGAGCTGTATTTGAATTAGGAAATGAAGGAATGATTTTAACAGAAATTGCACCAGGTGTTGATCTTGAAAAGGATGTTTTAAATCAGATGGCCTTTAGACCAATTATCAGTGAGAACTTGAAATTGATGGATGAAAAAATCTTTAAGCCCGAAAGAATGGGCATAAAAATATAAAGGAAGGAAGTGTAAAATTATGTTAGGAATTATCATAGGTTTAGCATTATTAATGTTTTTGGCATACCGTGGCATGTCCATTATTTGGATTGCACCTATTACTGCCGGTATCGTAGCTTTGACAGGTGGACTAGATTTATTAACTGCCTATAAGGAGTCCTACATGGGTGGATTTGTGGGCTTTGCAAAGTCATGGTTTCCTGTATTTATGTTGGGAGCCATATTTGGAAAGGTAATGGATGAATCTGGTGCAGCTAAGTCCGTTGCCCATTGGATTACTTCAAAAATAGGTACTAAAAGGGCAATCTTAGCTGTAGTTGCAGGTTGTGCAGTTTTAACATATGGAGGAATATCCCTATTCGTAGTTGTATTTGCCATGTATCCCTTAGCAGTAGAATTGTTTAGGGAAGCAAATATACCAAGAAAATTAATACCTGGAGCCATAGCCTTGGGTTCCTTTACCTTCACCATGACAGCCATACCTGGAACACCACAAATCCAAAACCTTATTCCTACGAAGTACTTTGGAACAACTCCAGTAGCAGCTCCGATTATAGGTACTGTTGGTGCATTAATTATGCTTGTTGTAGGTATGTTGTGGCTAACCTATCGTGAGAAAAAACTGAGGGCAGCAGGAGAAGTATTTGTAGAGCTAGATAAAAAAGTTGAAAAGGTTGATTATACGGAGTTACCAAGTCCTATTTTATCAGCCCTGCCTCTATTAACTGTAATTGTACTATTAAACGTTTTTAAATTTGACATTATTATTTCCCTTATAGCAGGAATTGTACTGGCAGTGTTATTAAACTTCTCGAGAATGAAAAACGTTGTTAAAACTATTAATGAAGGTGCTGCAGGCTCGGTACTGGCTATTATAAATACAAGTGCAGCCGTTGGATTCGGTGCTGTAGTAAAGGCTGTACCAGGTTTTACTACTCTAACAGATTTCGTACTGGGAATAAAGGGAAATCCACTAATATCTGAAGCGGTTGCGGTAAATATTTTGGCTGGAGCAACGGGTTCTGCATCAGGTGGAATGGGTATAGCCCTAGAGGCATTAGGTGGTAAATATATGGAATTGGCAACAGCAACAGGGATATCTCCCGAAGCTTTCCATAGAATAGCTTCTTTGTCCAGTGGTGGTCTTGACACATTACCCCATAATGGAGCTGTCCTAACATTACTAGCTGTTACAGCAATGACCCATAAAGATTCATATATAGATATTTTTATGGTTGCAACTGCCATACCGGTTTTATCAGTAATTGTAGGCATTATTTTAGCAAGCATTGGATTACTATAATTATTAGTAGAAGGAGGAATATGAATGAAATTCAAAAGTAAAGTGGCTCTTATAACAGGTGCAGGTCGTGGAATAGGTAAGGCAACGGCATTAAAATTTGCCAATGAAGGAGCTAAAATTGTTGTAACGGACATGACACTGGACTCATTAAACGAGACGGTGGAAGAAGTAAAGGCATTGGGAGCAGAGGTTATTGCCTATGCTGCAAATGTAGTCAGTAAAGATGAAATGGAAAAAGTAGTTGAAGATGTTGTAGGAAAGTGGGATAAAATAGATATACTAGTGAATAATGCGGGGATTACTGCTGACAATCAATTACTAAAGATGCCTGAGGAAGATTTTGATAAGGTAATAGCAGTAAACTTGAAGGGTGTATATAACTGTTCTCAAGTAGTAGCTAAAGTCATGGCTCAACAGGGTAGTGGGGTTATTTTAAATGCATCATCCGTAGTAGGAGTTTACGGGAATTTTGGTCAAACGAACTATGCAGCCACTAAGTGGGGAGTTATAGGGATGACTAAAACTTGGGCGAAAGAATTGGGCAAAAAAGGTATAAGGGTAAATGCTGTTGCACCAGGATTCATATTGACTCCTATGGTTCAAAAGATGCCAGATAAGGTACTAGACATGATGAGAGACAAATCTCCACTGAAAGACCTAGGCTTGCCAGAGGATATTGCGAATGCTTATGCATTTTTAGCTTCTGATGACGCGAGATTTATTACAGGTACGGTACTAAGTGTAGATGGTGGAGTGGTATTATAAAATGAATTTAAAAGGCAGGCCAGCTGGCCTGCCTTTTAAATTAGTTATTATAAATCTATTCTCGATTATGTATTATTTTATTCTTCAGGTTCGAACATATCCTTGGTTACACCGCATACTGGGCATACCCAATCGTCTGAAATATCTTCAAAAGCAGTTCCTGGTGCTATCCCACCATCTGGATCTCCTTCTTCTGGATCATAAACATAACCACAGGGTATACATCTGTACTTTTGCATATTTACACTCTCCCTTCAATTCAAATGATCTTGCTTTAACAAAATTTTACCCATTTAATTATATACTTAAACACAAAAAATATGAAGAATAAGAAAAATATATTGATTATGATTACTATTGTAGACATTTGACAGAAAACTTTTAATCATATAAAATTCATAGAGAATAAACTTTATGCAGTAACAGTAGAATAGCTTAAAAGGGATCTTTTCTGGTGCCATAGTGGCTGCTTAGCATCTATTTTGCCTGCGGTGATAATCATCGTAGTAACAGTCGTTTTTTTAGCCGAATACGAGATAATAAAATAGCAAGGAGAAAAATTATGCCTTATACCTATATGTTAAGATGTTCGGATGGAAGCCTATATACTGGATGGACAACGGATGTTCATAAAAGGCTATTAACTCATAATAAGGGAAAAGGGGCTAAATATACGCGAGCAAGGTTGCCTGTTCAGCTGGTTTACTGGGAGGAAAGTCCTACCCGTAGTGAGGCGCAGATGCGCGAGTTAAGCATACAGAAGCTAAATAGAAATCAGAAGGAAAAGTTAATAGAATCCAATTTGAAAAAATCATGATCTTCCTCGATTATAAAAATTCAATGTGTTGAAAGTGATGTGTTTATATGAGTAAGACATTATTTATCGCTGAAAAACCTAGCGTTGCACTGGAATTTGCAAAAGCATTAAATATTAAGGGGAACAAAAAAGATGGATTTATTGAATCAAATGATGCCGTTGTAACATGGTGTATTGGACATCTAGTAACGATGAGTTATCCTGAAAAATATGATGAGAAGTATAAAAAATGGACACTTCATGACCTTCCATTTTTGCCAAATAAGTACAACTATGAAGTAATTATGAATGTAAAGAAGCAATTCGATGTACTAAAGGCGCTAATGAAAAGAGAAGATATTTCAACGATATATGTATGTACAGACTCGGGACGTGAAGGTGAATATATCTATAGGCTTGTGGATGAGATGGTTAATGTAAAGAACAAAATAAAAAAAAGAGTATGGATTGATTCACAGACGGAAGCAGAAATCAAAAAGGGTGTTAAGAATGCAAAACCATTAAATGAATATGACAATTTAGCAGATGCAGCTTATCTAAGAGCAAAAGAAGATTATTTAATGGGAATAAACTTTTCAAGGTTATTGACTCTTAGTTATGGAAGAACACTTAGTAAACGCTTAGGAAAGAAATATGTTGTAATCGCTGTTGGAAGGGTTATGACATGTGTTCTTGGAATGATCGTTCAAAGAGAAAGAGAGATTCGAGAATTTGTGAAAACCCCATACTATAAGATTATATCGACTTTTCAGTTTAATCAATCCCTAGATTATGATGGAGAATGGAAGGCTATTGAAAGTTCACACTATTACATGTCACATTTGCTATTTAAAGATATAGGATTCAAGGTAAAAAAATCTGCTGAGAAATTTATTGGAGAATTAAAAGAGGATAATACAGATTTAACAGCAGTTGTGGAAGATATTAAAAAGAAAAAAGAAACGAAAAACCCTCCACTGCTTTATAACTTGGCTGAATTGCAAAATGAGCTTTCTAAGAAATTAAAATGTAGTCCGGATGAAACCCTCAAAATTGCACAAAAATTGTATGAAAAGAAGATGATTACTTACCCAAGAACAGATGCGAGAGTTTTATCGAGTGCTGTAGCTAAGGAGATAGATTCAAATTTGAAGGGACTTTTACATATTATAGAATTGTGCAAATTAGATAGTAAGGATGAAGCGATTAGCAGCTTTATTCAAAGGATATTGGATGAAGGCTTATATAAGGGATTACAGAAAACTAAGTATGTAAATGATAAGGCAATTACGGATCACTATGCAATGATCCCTACAGGACAAGGTCTAGGTAGTTTTAATAAATTAACAGATTATGAAAAAGAAACCTTTTTATTGATAGTAAAACGGTTTTTAGCTATCTTTTATCCACCTGCAATTTTTAATCAGTTATCAATTATCACGAAAATTAAATCAGAGAGCTTTTTTACTACCTCAAAAGTATGTATTCAAGAAGGATATATAGAGATATTGAATGATGGTAAAAAGGATGCACCTTCAAATTTAGATAAAGAAGAAACCTTGAAGAAATTAAAAAAAGGGCAGAAGGTAAAAATTAATAAACTGGAGATTAAGGAATCAGAGACTACCCCACCTAAACGCTATAGTTCTGGTTCTATAATATTAGCGATGGAAAGTGCAGGGAAGTTAATTGAAGATGAAGAATTGAGAGAACAAATTAAGGGTAGTGGAATCGGTACAAGTGCTACAAGAGCTGAGATACTGAATAAATTGCAGAAAATCCATTATATTGAGTTAAACAAAAGGACACAGATATTAACCCCAGCTTCTTTAGGTGAAGCAATCTATGACGTGGTTAATGAGTCAATTCCAACTCTATTAAAGCCAGAATTAACGGCGAGTTGGGAAAAAGGTCTCGGTATGATTGCCAATGGAGAAATACAGTCTGATGAGTATATGGCAAAATTAGAAGCATATATAAGAAAAAATACACAAAAAGTGCTAGAATCCAATCACTCAAACTTATTAAATTCGTTTTCTAGTAAGTCTAATACTGACAAAATCAATAGAGATACAAATAAAAGAAGAGAAGTAAAACTGGGGCTTGGAAAATGTATCGCATGTGAAACGGGAGAAATATTTGAGAATAGCAAAGCCTTCTATTGTAGTAACTGGAAACAAAAATGCAAATTCACTGTATGGAAAAATAGTTTGGAGCTCTATGGACAAGAGGTAAATAGTGAGATAATCAAAGAGCTACTTGAAAGAGGAAAAATAAACAAAGTGAATATTATGTTGCCACAGACAAAAGAAATTTGTACAGCATCCTTAGAATTCAAAGAAAATAAAACGGGGGCACTAGAGCTTAAAAATATATCGCGTATTGCAGAGTAATAGCTAACATTCATTTGAAATGCCTTTATGAACTAAAGAAATCGTATTTAAGTTTCTGTTAATTGCTCATTTCCAACTTCTATAGGTATGAAAGCAACTTGTAATGGGTGTAATGGCGCAAAGTATTATTTTTATGTATTCATGATATTTGGTAGGCGATCTTCCCATGGGATTATATTAATAGCATATTTACATTGACTAAAAAAATAACTCTCTATAGGACAAGCATTATGTATATGTATTGTTTACCGCTATATTCATATTTAATGACTTTACCTTATAGATATTTATAGATACCTTAAATTTGTCACTCTAAATTTGTGTTGACATCAAAAGAATGCATGTTATAATGTCATTATATTTATGATTATGAACGTTGTTCTTGATACAAGAACTAGATTACAATTGTAGGAGTGGGGGATATAAATGAATAAAGAAGACATAAAGGTTAAATCTCTATATAAATGCTTAAGTATTTTAGAATGTTTTAGTGCACGACATCCCGAACTAGGAATCACAGAAATAAGCAACATGCTTGGACTATATAAAAGTAATATTCATAACATGCTAACTACCTTAGAAGCTGCCGGTTATGTTTACAAAAATCCAATGACATCAAAGTATGGCCTTACAAATAAGATGTTAGAGTTTTCTTATATAGTTACTAGTAAATTGAACTACCAGGATGTTGTCTATCATGTTATGAAGCGTATTACAGAGGCTTTAAACGAAATGACTTATTTCGGTGTCGATCATGGACAATATGTTTTATATATGTTTAATGCATATCCGAAGCTTTATGATTATAACTATCCTGTGCGCTCCATTATGGGCGAAAAAGCACCAATGTATTGTACATCTATTGGAAAAGCAATACTTAGTACGATGCCTGAAAGTGAAATTCGAAAGAGAATCAACATGGCCCGTGAGCGTTTTACGCCCAATACTCTAATTGATGAAGATGCAATTGTTAAGGATGTTCTTCTTAGTGCAGAAAGGGGTTACGCATTGGATAACATCGAACATGAACAAAATGTAAAATGTGTAGGCGTTCCGATTTTTGACCATTCACAGAATCTCATAGGTGCTTTAAGCGTTTCTGGTGCTGCACAAAACTTTAATGAAGCAAAAATAAAAAAATGTGCACAATATTTAAATGATGCGGCTTTTGAAATTAAAAGCAGATTATAAAATTTATTCCGTCTACTATTTTCTTATTTTTCTAAAAATATTGACATGAAAATCTAACCTGCTATAATGAAAGTATAAATAATATGAACACTGTTCTAAATAATAGAACAATTAATATTTTTCCGCTAAAAGTGTTCGATTATTTCCATTTATTAAGTAAAGGGAGGAAAAGAAAAATGAAGAAGAGTCTAATTGTTTTGTCAGTGATGATTTTAGCACTATTACTAGCAGCATGTTCCCCTAACAATGGTACAGCTCCAGCTCCAGCTACACCAGAGGAAAACCAAGTTACACTTGTGTACTCCGTAAATGCTGTTCCTGGCGATGCTCACTATGAAGCTATGATGAAATTCAAAGAAGTTGTAGAAGCAAAGTCTAATGGTTCTATTAAAGTGGATACTTTTCACTCGGGTTCATTGTTCAAACAAGACCAAGAGCTTGCTGCTGTAAAGTCTGGTCAGGCTGATATTGTTTATTTGTCTGCTCCATGGCTATCAGAAGACTCACCATGGATTTCAATGTTCAGTGCTGGTTATATGTTTAAGAGCTATGACCATATGACTAAGACGTTAAATGGCGAAGTAGGAAAAGAAGTGTTCGAAACTGTAGTAAAAGAGCAAGGTGTTCGTCCATTAAGCGCGTATTATCTAGGTACTCGTCAGATTAATCTAGTAAAAGATAAAGAGATAAGAGTTCCAGCAGATTTAAATGGTATTAATTTAAGAATGCCTAACTCAGAGGCTTGGTTGTTCTTAGGAAAGGCTCTTGGTGCAAATCCTACACCTATTGCTTTCTCAGAGCTTTACATGGCATTACAAACTGGTACTGTGGATGGCCAAGATAATCCATTACCAACAGTAAAGAGTGCAAAGTTCTATGAGGTTACAAAATCAATAACAATCACAAACCACTTAGTAGATAGCGTTTGGCCAACAATTAATGAGGCAAAATGGCAGTCATTAAGTGAAAGTCAAAAGAAGGTTGTTTTAGAATCAATTGAAGAAGCACGTGTATTGAACGATAAACTAAACAATGATCGTGAAGCAGAGTTAATTGAGTTCTTTAGGGGTGAAGGTCTAAAAGTTTATAATGCAGACATCAATGCATTCAGTGAGGAAGTTTTAGCCAAGTACCTTGATGACAAAAATTTAACGGCTTCATGGAATATGGATCTGTTTAATAAGGTACAAGAGTTAGGTAAATAATATTATAGAATATTTAATATTATAAGACTCAAGATCACTTTCTGCTCAAAGAATTATTCAACAAGAACTGTTAAGATTCTTCGTGTAGCAAGTGATCTACACGAGTCTATAATTTTTATAGGGTAAACAATAAAAACTCGGAGGCCAATTATGAGTATGCTATTAAAAACCTTTAATAAGCTGCGGGACATTATTGAGATATATGTACCCGTGATTGCATTTCTTGTAATGTTTCTAACATTCATAATACAAATTGTTGCACGTTATGTATTCAATTACCCCTTTACCTGGGCATACGAAGTGACGGTAATTGGTTTCTCATGGACAGTAATTTTGGGTGCATGCTATGCTATGAGGATGCGTTCTCACGTTGTATTTACATTAATTTACGATATGCTGAGCAAAAGGAAAGCAGCAATAATAAGGTTTCTTGGAAATGTCATTATTATAATAACTTTTTCTCTATTGCTCTTACCTTCAATGAGTTATGTAAAGTTTATGAACTTCCAATCAACATCTGTTTTTAAAGTTAAGCTTAGCTGGATTTTTGCACCCTTTGTGTATTTCCTATTTTCTACGATTCTTTACACTATAGAGGAAGCAATCGAGGATTTTAAGGTTATTATATCATCCCATAAGAAAAAACTAAAAAACGATGCATATAAAGAAGGTGAATAGATATGAGTTTAGCACTGTTTGCAACCTTAATTATTTTTATACTTATTTTCTTATTGAGAATGCCAATTTCACTTGGAATGATAGCTGCAGGGGGTGTTTACTTTTTGACTAGTGGTTCTGACATGGGCTCAGTAGCAAATCATGTAATGAACACATATTATTCAAATTATGTGATAATTGCAGTTCCACTGTTTATCTTTACTGCTAATGTTATGAACTCTGGCAAAGTAACTGAGATGGTATTTAAGTTCGCCAGTGGAATTTCAGGCGGAAAGAGAGGTGCTTTAGGACATGTAAATGTTATTGCATCGCTCATATTTTCTGGAATGACAGGGTCTGCTATAGCTGACGCTTCAGGACTAGGCAAAATGGAAATAGATTCGATGAAGAAAGCCGGATATGATGATGGTTTTTCATGCGCTATAACAGCTGCATCAGCAACTATCGGACCGATTTTCCCACCAAGCATTCCTCTTGTTATATATGCAATGTTGTCTGGAGCATCAGTAGGAGCACTGTTCCTTGGAGGAATGATTCCAGCGATTTTGGTCTGCATAGCTCTAATGATCTATGTAAGTGTTGTATCTAAAGTAAGGAATTATCCTGTAGAAGAACGCATTCCGTTGAATCAATTTATACGATTTACGTTCCACGCAATCCCAGCTTTGCTGACACCCGCTATTTTACTTGCAGGTATATATACAGGCATTATGACTCCTACAGAGGCAGGGGCAGTTGCAGCCATATATGCAATTCTAGTTGCTTTTCTAGTATATAAAGCATTGTCTTTAAAAGGCTTGATAGCTATCGTTAAAGATACTGTAAAAGATACTGGATCAGTAAGCTTGATGGTAGGTGCTGCGTCAGTAATTTCATATATTGTTGCTAGAGAACAAGTAGCCACACAGATTGGTGATTTAGTATTGGGATTTACAACTAATCCCTATGTATTCTTACTGATGGTAAACGTAATTATATTGATTTTAGGAATGTTTATTGATACTTCAACTATTCAACTTGTGTTCGTACCAATCATGCTTCCAATTGTCAATGCACTTGGAATAAATTTAGTACATTTTGGTCTGGTTGTAACCTTAAATATGATGATTGGATTGTCTACACCACCTTTTGGTATGTTGTTGTTTATAACGGCAGGCATTTCGGATACACCTCTGAAAAAGATAATGAAGGAAATAATGTGGCCTATAGCTGCAATGTTAATAGTGCTACTAATTATTACATTCATCCCAAATGTGGTGTTGTTTTTACCAAGACTAGTTGGAATGCTTTAAATACTAAAATATTTTATTTTGAAAGGATAATGTTATGAATAACAAATACACTGGCGTATGGCCAACTATGATAACAGCATTTGATGATGCTGGAAATTTAGACTTAAATGGAAATGTACAAATTACAGAAAATTTAATTTCAAGTGGTGCAGATGGGCTCTTCGCCGTATGTCAGTCAAGTGAAATGTTTATGCTGACTCTGGAAGAAAAGGTGGCCTTAGCAAAATGTGTTGTAGACGCGGTGGCTGGCAGAGTTCCTACCATTGCTTCAGGACATACATCAGAATCCTTAGAAGATCAAATTATAGAGCTTAGTGAAATAGCTAAAACAGGGGTAGATGCTGTAGTAATAGTAAGTAATCGCTTAGCTAAAGAAAATGAGGGTTCTTCAGTGTTTCTTCATAATTTGAAACGTATTATGGATGCAGTGCCGAATGTGAAATTTGGAGTATACGAGTGTCCGTATCCTTATAGAAGATTGTTGACAGACGAAGAATTAAAGTGGTGTATTGAATCAAAGCGTATTGTGTTCTTAAAGGATGTCAGCTGTGATATTGAAGTTCAAAAGAGACGTGTGAAAATTGCCAAGGGAAGCGAGCTAAAGCTATTCAATGCCAATACGGAAACACTTTTGGATTCATTGATTGAAGGCTATGACGGATATAATGGTGTAATGGGTAATTTCCATATAGATATTTATAAATGGTTATTTGAAAATTATGCTACTGAAACGGTTTTAGCGAGAAAGTTACAAAAGGAACTTACTATAGCAGGAGAAATTGAGAAGATTGCATATCCGATAAATGCAAAATATCATATGCAGCAGGATAATGTGACAATGACACTATTCACAAGAAGATTGGAAAAAGAAGTATTTACAGAAGAAAGAAAGCAAGAAGTGCAGAGGTTAATAGAATGGGAGACTGAAACGAGAAGAGCTTTGAAAATATAGTTTGCATAATTTGGAAAATATTGGGGTTAACAAAGGGTGTCATAAAGAATGTAGAAGCTAAGAAAGTAGTGGTAAAATATCTATTTAGCTTCAAATAAAGGAGACGATTAATTATGCTGATAGGAATCCCAGAAATCATATCACCTAGTTTGCTTAAAATTTTATGTGAAATGGGTCATGGAGATGAGATTGTCATAGCAGATGGTAATTTTCCCGCAGCATCTAATGCAAGAAACTTAATAAGAATGGATGGACATAATGTTTGCAATGTTCTGAAGGCAATATTAGAATTATTTCCTTTAGACAAGCAAAGTTCACAATGTGTTAGTGTTATGCAGACTGGAGATGGCATTAAACCTCCAATTTGGGGGGAACTTAGTCACTTGTTAGAGGAAAAAAGTTATAAAATTGACTTTGCAGAAATAGAGCGGTTTGAGTTTTACAACAAAGCGCAAAAGGCATATTGTATCATTGCTACAACGGAATCCGCGCTTTATGCAAATATAATTTTGAAAAAGGGAGTAATATAAAGGGGGATAATATGACCTATTTAAATACAATTAAACAGACATTGGAAATAGAAAAAAATGCCATTCAAATACTAATTGATGATTGTAGTGAAGCATATGAAGAGGTATGTGAAGTTTTAAGCCAATGCAAGGGCAAGGTGATTTTTATGGGCATAGGCAAAACTGGTCATATTGGCAAAAAGCTTGCAGCTACATTTGCAAGTACAGGCACTCCAAGCTTCTTTGTTCATGGCACAGAAGCTTTACATGGTGATTTTGGCATGGTAGATAAAAAAGATGTAGTTATACTAATTTCAAATAGTGGTAATACAAATGAGATTATTAATGATTTGTTAGGTCTAAAGCGTATAGGATGCAAGACGATTGCTTTTACATCTAACAAGTCCTCATATATAGGGCAAAATAGTGACTATCAGTTAATTTATCCTAAGATAGATGAAGCTGACCATCTTAATTTAGCACCTACAACGTCTTCTACATTAGCATTAGCTCTAGGTGATGCTATTGCATGCGCTTTGTCTAAAAATAAAGATTTCTCTAAAGAGGATTTCCATAAATATCATCCTGGTGGTAGCTTAGGTAAAATGTTAAAAGGAGAGTAGAAAATATGAAAAAAATAACCGTTGTGGGTTCCTTTGTTATGGATTTAATAGGTACAATGGAGAACTTTCCTCTTGAAGGACAAACTATAATTGGAAAGACCTTTAAAACGCTGCCAGGTGGTAAGGGAGCAAACCAAGCTGTAGGTGCATCGCGTCTGGGTGGTGATGTTGAAATGATAGGTATGGTGGGCAATGATTATTTTGGAAATACCTTTAAAAAGGTCTTCACAGAAGAAAAAATTGCAATTAATCATGTGCTAACCAGTAATGAATCGCCAACAGCAGTAGGACTCATACAAATCAACAGTAGAGGTGAGAACAAAATTGTTGTAATCCCAGGTGCGAATTATGATTTTATAACTGAGGATCTTTATAAAGTAAAAGATACTATAAGAAATTCTAAGATGGTTTTGGCTCAATTAGAGATCAGACATGAGGTAACCTTTGCTTTAATTGAATTATGCTATGAATTAGGGGTACCTATTATCTTAAATCCGGCACCTGCTATTCCCATAGATGCATCATATTTAAAGAAAGTTACTTATCTGACGCCAAACGAAACGGAGCTTGAAATAATAAGCGAAATGAAGATACAATCTTTAGAGAGTACAAAATTAGCGATTCAAAAGTTATTGGATATTGGAGTAAAAAATGTAATTGCAACATTGGGAAATAAAGGAGCTCTTATTGGAAATGATTCGGGCTTTGAATATGTACCAGGCTACACTGTCGATGTAGTAGATACCGTCGCAGCAGGTGATGCATTTAATGGGGCATTAGCCTATGGTATTGTTGAAGGTTTCACATTGAGCAAAGCCGTTAGACATGCCAATGCTGTTGGTGCTCTTACAGTTACAAAACCTGGTGCGATACCATCATTACCTTGTAAAGAAGAGGTTGATAAATTTATAGAATAATATATATTTCACTCTTTATGTACAAAACATCAAGGGTGATTTTTTTGCGGCATATCTAATCACATCCTCTATCACTGGTATAGATCTATACTATGAATATACAATTATAAAGATAGTTCCACCTGTATAGTTTTAAAAGTACAGTTTAACGCTTATTGACATTGACCCCTGGGCTTACCCCACCTCTAGACCCGTGATATTTCACTTCAGTCTCTACCTGCCAGTTGATAAGTTCTAACAGCATGTTCAACTTTATATTTGCATAAGCACTGTCATCCCAAAGGTTTTTCATCTCCAATGAGTCTTTCTCCATATCATAAAGTTCACCTAAATGCTCCTTATCACCATGGTAAACACAGAGTTTAAAGCGATCATCCCTCAACATAGTTGCATGTATTGGCGGATCAAACAATGTACCCTTATCGTTTATGCCGGTACCTCTATACTCACAGATTGCAAATTTACGGGAAGCTTCCTCATCCTTTACTGCACCAAGAATATCCTTGGAATCAGGCATGAATGCAGCTACCTCTGCTTCAGTATATCCACCAGCCTGGAGCACTGTGGCGGCTATATCGCTAGGTTGTACAAGTTGCCTAAATATCCTGCCCGACTGCAGCTCTCGAGGGTATTTTATAATAAGAGGTACCTTAGTACAAGGATCATAGAAATATGCTCCTTTTACAAATAACTCATGATCTCCCAACATATCTCCGTGATCACTCGTGAATATTACAAGCGTATTTTCACTTATGCCTTCCTCAGTAAGAGCCTTCAACACCCTTCCGATTTCATTGTCTAGAAAGGATACAGCCGCATAATAGCCAAGACGCATATCGTAAATATCTTGAGAAGTTTTATCATAAAAATTCCCGATATAGCTATGAAAATGCTCTTGACGAACCCCTTCAGGCTTGGAGAGAGTTTCTCCTTCCACGAAATTAGGGTTCAAAATCTTATCTGTATTCACAGCATCTTCCCAATCCTTAGGGTGCTGATTATAAGGGTTATGTGGATCAAAAAAGCTCAAATAATAGAAAAACGGTTTTTTCTTATCCCTTTCCTTAATGTATTTAATAGTAGTTTCCGCGGCCCAATGTGAAAAGTGAGCCTGCTCGGGAATATTAAGATATTTTCTACCTAGTCTTTCTAGCTTTTCAAAGGATTCAGGCATAGTATCTCTGAGCCATTTTGAGTAAGCATTATATTTGCTATCGATAAAAAGGCTAGGCTCATGGCACCAATCATATATGTCAAAACCGTCAAATTTGTTACGGTTTTCCTTCTCAAACATTGCACCGCTGACATGCAGCTTACCTATCAAAGCAGTAGCATACCCTTTATGTCTAAGCCTTTCGGGAAAAAGTAATTCTTCTTGAGGGAGTACATCATAAAGGGTATTAACTCCATGGCCAATAACTGGTTTTCCAGTAAAAATACTAGCCCTTGAAGGAGTACAGATGGGATTGTTAACGTAACAATTCTCAAATAGCCCTCCTTCAGAGGCAAGGTTATCTAAGTTGGTAGTACTTACAGCTTTATTTCCATAGCATCCAAGGGAGTCAAACCGCTGTTGGTCAGTCATTATAAAAAGAATATTAGGTTGCATTTTTTCATCTCCTATAGTGTACTTTTATATTAGATACACAATAAACCACAATAATAAAAGGGTCTGGCATATGACAGACCCCTTTAGATAGATTTTAAAATTATACTATTAAAGTTTTTTAGAGAATATTGCGAGTACTACGATAACTAACAATCCAAAGATCATTAAGCCCTTTTGAGCTATTGAAGTAATTCCAGCAACTGCAATTATGGCAATCGCAACAGGAATAACATATTTTACTAAGTTATACCATGCTTCAAATAGTCCGAATTTTATTGTTCCACCATTTGTAAGCTCATCTTTAAGATCTTCCTTCTTAAGAAACCATCCAACGAAGATTGCAAGCAATAATCCACCGATTGCTAAGAAAATTTTGTCAGTAAGTATGTCGAAGAAGTCAAATGCTCCAACTCCAAATACCGTTACACCTGACATAATTCCTAAAGATAATGAAGAAAGAATTCCTAATACTACCATGATTGCTGAAGTACCATAAACAGCAGTTTTTCTTACCATATTCTTTTGATCGATTAAATATGCAACTACAACTTCCAGTAATGATACTGAGGAAGTAAGAGCAGCAACGACTAAGGCTATAAAGAATATGGCAGAAAAGAATACTCCAGCCCCGCCCATTTCAGCAAATATTGATGGTACCACTACGAAAACAAGACCAGGACCAGCTGCTGGTTCCATTCCGAATGCGAATAAAGCAGGAAATATAGCGATACCAGCTAAAAGAGCAACACCAGTGTCCATTAAGGTTACGATTAAAGCATTACTTTGAAGATTTTCTTGTTTATTTAAGTAACTTCCGTAAGTCATCATAGCACCCATACCAAGACTTAGGGAGAAGAAAGCTTGACCTAATGCAGCTAAGAATGTTTGACCTGTTACTACTGACCAATCAGGTTTGAACAAGAATTCAAGTCCTGCGCCTGCACCTGGAAGGCTAATACTTTTAATTGCGAGAAATATAAAAAGTGCAAAAAGTGTAGGCATTAAAATTTTACCTGCTTTTTCAATACCACCTGAAATTCCTTTAGCAACGATTACTATATTCATTGCTAAGAAAATAAGCATCCATATTAGTGGTTGAACAGGATTTGTTATAAAGCCACCAAAAACATCTCCCATTGCTTCAGGAGCAGCAAGTAATCCACCGAAGGATTTAAATACATAGGCAAGTGCCCAGCCACCAACTACTGGATAGAAGCCCATGATAAAGAATCCACTAAGAACTCCTAATGCTCCAGCAAAGGACCATCTGTCGCTATAGCTTTTATAAGCACCCACAGCGCCAAGACCGGATCTTCTACCTACAGCAAATTCGGCAAGCATAATACTAAGTCCGATAATTAGAGCAAAGGCTAAATAAATAATAATGAATGCACCACCACCGTTTTCACCGGTCATGTAGGGAAATCTCCAGATGTTACCAAGTCCAACGGCTGAACCAGCTGCTGCCATGATAAAACCTAATCTTGATCCCCAATTTTCTCTTTTTTGAGACATAAACTCCACCCTTTCATCATTTTAATTTGTTTGGGACAACTAGCTAAATGTCCCTAAAGGATAATAATTATGAATAATACTAAAAACCTAAATACCCCTCCTTCCTGGAAGATATCATTTTAACTTAACCTTCCAACATCAGCCAAGAAAGTTGAATTGACCGATATATTGAAAAAAATTAACACAACAATAAAGGTTCTGAAGTTTGTATTTTCAACTCATATATTATTGTGAAAAGTTAGCAGTATTTAGAAGGTTCTGAAAAAGCTAGATAACCTTAAAATATGGTATCATATCACAAAAATTATGTCAATATTGTAATATTCAATAATTTAACATGCATACATTCGGTAAAGAGCTTACATTTTAAGTTTATAATAAAAATATAACACATAACCCTTCATGTGTCAAAATAGTTAAATAATTCTGTATAAATATGAAATACATTAATAATAAATGATTATAGCGGAGAATTAATTCTCCGCTATAGTCCATTCAGTGGTTAGTTTTTTTTAGAATAGCTTCAGACAATGGATTGTCGCCCATATAACTCTGAATATAATTTGCTAGTTTACCTCTTTGATCGCCCACAAACTCAAGCATCTTATCGGCTGTATGTTCAATAACCGCTGGTTCTTCACATTCTGCAATAATCTCATATATTTCAGAAATATTCTGAGCTAATTGCGAATGAACCTCATCACCCTCTGGATCTATGTTATGTTCAGTTATCGTACGTATAGCATCACACAAAATCCATGCTGTTCCCTCAACTGTCTTCAACAAATTGTTTCTGTGCTTTTCACTATCAATTTCATGCTTCATTTAAAACTCCTTTCTAACGTCCCACAAACATTTGTGTTATCATTTTACCATATCGTGAGCCTTCTCTGACACCTATACCAATGTGGGTAAAGTTTGGATTAAGGATATTCTCCCTATGTCCTTGAGAATTCATTAAGGACTCATGGGCATTTTGAATTGAAGGATTTCCAGCCAAATTTTCTCCTGCGTAAACGTATTTAATACCGTAACTCTTCATCATGTCAAAAGGACTGCCGTATGTGGGAGAGTTATGACTAAAATAATTATTATCAATCATATCCTGGGATTTTAATCTGGCTACTTGGGCAATTTCCATATCAAGCTTTAATGGGTTTAGTCCATTTTTGGACCTTTCTGCATTTAAGAGTCTAAGGATTTCTTTTTCATTAGGGCTAATGGCATTGGTAGTTGCTTGAGTTGGTTCAACCTTAGGAGCTTTGATATGGGGTTGAACCTGGGTTGGTTCTACTGCACCAATATTTCCATCATCAGTCTCTATGACATACCAATCATTACTTTCTCCTACCACATTATAAACATTACCCTTTGGAAGCTCCTTAATAATAGGAGATTGGTTAGAGCTCCCAGAGCGAAGAGAAGCCATTTCCATGATAACTCGTATTTGTTCAACCCTTGATTTCTGGAAAATAGATGATGACTGTGGCATTGGAGCAGGTTTTTGTTGACGTGCAGGTGTGCATGCTGTAAATAATAATGTTGTTAAAACGAGTATTGAAATCCATCTTTTCATATGTTATCACCTCAATACTATTATTTCCCTTGTTCCTATGGAAAATTATTTATGAATCAATACACATATTGGAAGTTTTAGAAAAAAATAAAGTATGGATTTCCCATACTTTAGATCTGATATTTTTTTAATTCGGCTCTTAGGTTGCCAGTCAGGGTTTCTAGCTGTTTAATATAATCAATTAAATCTTTTATCTTACTGGAGTATTGTATGACGTTGGCACTCATTTCTTCTGTTGCAGCAGAGTTCTCCTCAGCTATGGCTGCTAAGGAATGAATATTTTGAAATACATCGGATATTTTTTTTGTTTCAACCGATAATGCCTCTACCAAGGATACAATTTGATCTGATACCACTGAGATTTTCTGGGTGGCATTCTGGTTTTCCATGGCTACGTTATTAAGCACCTTGCTGTTTTCCTCAAGATTCTGAAATTGATTTTTAACTTGGTCATTCATTTTTCGTACATCGGTGGTAAATACCTGTAGACTTTCATTAATAATCTTCACTGCATTTTTCGAATCCTCAGCGAGCTTCCTTATTTCCTCTGCCACCACAGTGAATCCCCTTCCCATTTCACCAGCACGGGCAGCTTCGATGGCAGCATTTAAAGCTAGTAAATTTGTTTGATCAGATATTGTCTCTACAGTTGTTACAATGGTAATAAGCTCTTGAGCTCTTTTGGATAGATCTTCACCTTGGCTATTAACCTCCGAAAAATCGTCCTTTATCTTTAATAATCTAGCGGACACATTTTTCACCTGATCGTATGAATTTCGAATATCTTGTACAGCATGTTCTAGCTGTACTTTACTATTTGCTTCCTGTTCTGCTAATTTGTTGAGATTTTCAATATTTTCATTGAGTATATATACTGAATGCTCTGTTTCCTCGGCCTGATGAACTGCACCATTGGCAACCTCTTGAACCAAATCAGAAATACCGTCTGATACTCCCTTCATCTCAGCGGCTACATCGGTAAACTTTACTGTGAAGTTGTGCATATCATCCGTTCCACCTTTTAAAAATAGAAAGTCCTTTTGAAGTTTGTTCTTTATATCGTTAATATTGACGACATATTGCTCGAAGTCATCACCTGTTTCTATACGGGCATTACCAGCAAAATCAAGCTCGGCTAAACTTCTCAACTCATTTTGTATAGACTTTAGAGGGGAGAGCATTTTATGGCTAATGCCATATGTGAAAAGTATAGTAATTATAACCCATAGTACGCTATGTAGTTCAAATAAATCCTTAGTACTGACTCCAGGGAGTATTAAAGGTAACAATGAGTATAGTGCTAAAGAAGTCAAAGTAACTGAAAGAGAAATTTTAATAGGAAGATTTTTTATAAAGCCTAAGGACAACATTTTATTGAATGAATATTTTTCAATCGTCCTATTGCCCTTTTCTAACTTCACTTCAACTTTCATGTAGTGACGACCATCATCATATTTTCCTGTATCTATTATTTTTGTTTCAATTGTTTCATTAAAGTATTGTGCACTACCCTCTAATAGGCCTAAAAAGTAATCAAACATACCACGCTTTGATTCATAAAGTATTTCAATCTTTTTATCGTCCAATTCTTTTGTAATGAGTCTTGGCGGGTTTGCTCCTTTAATCATCTTAGTAAGCTGTGAGTGGACATCATCCATCATCATCAAGAATCCCTTTAAGCTATATCGTTCAAAATAAGAGGGAAACCATTTTTGAAAGGTTTCAATATTACTTTTACCCAACCTTCTCCATATGATGGAGGAAGTTTTTCCAGATATCTCTGCTATAGAGTCGATAATTATAGAAGGTTCATTATCAGGTATATCCTCCATGGGGGTTATGATTCGATTTTCCTCCCAACCTGCTTTTTTAGTTGCCAGTTCTACAACATCGTAACCATAGAGGTTTTCAAGACTTTTTATCCAAGTTGAAACAACAGTGCCCTTCATTTTCATATCCTCCTGTTTTCCATTATAATCTAAGTATAGTATATATTATTTTGTCAAAATAAAAATAACTATGTCGAAATATATATATCCCGAAAAAAAAATAAAAAACATGTATAGATTAAATAAAATTGGTAAAACTTTTAAATGAAAAGATGGTTTAAAAGTCAAAAAACTTTTAAATACACCTTATTCCCACCCACAACTCATCATAAGAAAGAGGCAGCCCATGGCTGTCTTTTTCTTATGATGACAAATTGTCAAATCAAAAGGAGTTGCTGTATATGAAGCTATGGATACCAGACAGAGTATATTTTGAGCCAACAACCGTACCTTTGAACGTATTCAGCATAGGTTTACCCAAAATGCAAAGACCACAATATTAGAAAGATATCCAAATACAAAGCTAGATATGAATGAAGAAAAAAGAGTTAAAAAATATGGAAAGTATGGTCGCATGAAGTATATCTACAAAAAGGATGAGGCGGAGGAAATAAGGAAATTTATAACCAGTGAGATAAAGAAATATTTTCCGAAGGGACAGATTCAGTACTTTACATAGACGTAAACGCACTATATAAGTTTTTGAATATAGGGTATAATAGGAAAAGATTGGTGAAAAATTGGAGGTGTTTATATGCTTTATATTGAGGAAGGAAATAAAAAGTATACAAGTGAAGAGATAGCTAAGCTGATTAAGGAAAGTACGGACTTTGATGTTTTTGAAGACATAACAGACAGAACAAAAAGGGAAGATGTGCTAGCTTTTGTACTTCAGTGTGATGCAGGTAGGATTAAACAGGATTTTCAAGAGGAAGAGATAGAAGTCAATACAGAGGATGAAGAGGAATATATATCTGAATTAATGAATAAAGCCGATGAATATGCGGTAGAGATTGAGGAACATCTACCTGAGGATTTAATTGCTTACTATTATTCATATTCCTATGATGAGGATGAGGAAATAATAAAAACGATTATTGTTATAGCATTTGAGAAGTTGGGTGCAAAAAAGCTGACGGATATTGGTAACAGGCTTATTACTGTAGTAGAGTAGGGTATGAAAGGGGCGATTAATGAATCGACCCTACGCAATGTTTTAAATGTAATATAGGGGGGGTGCTGGCTCTCCCTATTTTAGTTATAAATAATCTTAATATCATAATTTTCACTAGGATGATCTGTTTTCACTAGGATAGGGGAAAGAAGATTACCATCTTGAAGACTTTCTGGATTCGTTTCAGTAATGGTAACATTAAATAAGTAGCCAGAGTTATCCTTTTCCACATCTATTTTTGTAACAGTATATTGTTTATGATTTCCTAAGGATATCAGTAGGTAATTACCAGATAAAGATTTCATCTTATAAATACCTGTACTGGACTCTTTTTCATTAACCCATCCTTGCACATCCTTGTCAAGCTGTTGACTGTCGCTTATTATTTCAAATCCATTGTCTTTCATGTTATCCGAAATGTCTTGGACATTACAACCTATTAACAGCATGGAGAATAAAATGTTACATAGTATAAACAACAAATACTTTTTCATAAGAAATACCCCCATTTAACGTCTCAATTAATATAGACGTTAAAAAAGGGAAAAAGTTTCATGAAATATGGAAAAATTTATAAAAATTTATCAATCTAAATCAGAGGGAACGGAATCTTCGTTATAAACCATGCCTAAGGAAGCCGTTTCAATTAATCTTTTAGTCATCTCACCACCAAGCTTACCACCTATTTTACCAGCTTCTCTTGATGTTGTGTAGCCACTAAGATTCATATCCATGTTATTTAATCCAAGCTCCCTGGCAATTTCCTCTTTAAATTGATGCAATGCCATTCGAGCTGCAGGTACAACTGGTTTTTTTGCCATAAATATACACCTCACTAATGTTAGAATTGTTAAAATTCAATATTAGTATTAACAAAATGTATAGTTGCTATTTTGGAAATAAAGTACAAAAAATCCTTCTCCTTGAATTCCCGCGAACATGATGGATAGTCTTTGACATTTATTATCACTCCTCTAAATCATAAGATCTTCCTTATTAATGTTTACCTCTATAAGCAATTCTATATTTCTTATTATTTTAAAATATAAATCCTTGCTAAATTTGTTATCCGCATTTTAACAGAGCCTAAATATAAAATACATAAAAATGTGTAAACAAAGAAATACTGTATATAAACATGAATGGAGGTGTTTACATAAGTGGAAGAAAAAAGAAGAACCCAAAATGATATGAACATAGGGGGAATGGTAATCAGAATTTTGGTTTCAATGGTGGTACTTGCAATAGCTGCATTCTTTACTCCTAATTTTAGCATTACAGGATTAATGCCACTTTTCCTGGCTGCAGTAGCAATTGGGGTTATTGATTGGCTCATTGAAAGATTTACAGGCTTTGATGCCACTCCTTTTGGAAGGGGCATAGTAGGCTTTATCGTATCTGCAATAATAATCTATGTAACTGGAGCCTTGATCGGTGGAGTTACAGTAAGCTTTTTTGGTGCTGTACTGGCAGCAGCAGCTATTGGTTTAGTTAATATGATTATACCTGGAGAAAAAAAAGTCTTTTAGATTAGGATAATAATTCAGTTTAAGTAAACTAACCTCTTGGAGATATCCGAGAGGTTAGTTTATATTCATCATAGGAGAGTAGGATAAATGTGTTATAATATGGTAAATAATTAATGAATTACAAAGGAGAGAAACAGTGATGAAAAGATGTATACTTCTATTTACTGTATTCCTATTCATGTATATTCCTGCCTATGGAGATGATGGGGTATTGGGTGGGAAGGGAAACACAGTGTATCCTATTTCTGATACCTCAGTGAGAATGCTGGGAGAAAACGTGTACATTGAGGTTAAGGATGGTAAATCCTTTGTACGAGGTGAATTCATTTTTCAAAATACAGGAAAAGCTGAGAAACTCATGGTAGGTTTTCCAGCCTATGGGACAGATCCTAAGGAGGAAAAACGTGAAGGTTTTGATGACAATCCAAAACTTTACGATTTTAAAACATACATTGAGGGCAAAGAAATACCTACTTCCATAAAAAAAGGCTTAAAGGAGGAGGGGAATAATATTGGAGAGCTATACTATCCAAATTGGTATGTATGGAATATGAGTTTTAAGGAAAACGGAGTATATAAGGTGGTAAATACCTATTGGGTATATAATTCCTATGATTCTTCGGGAGGTCAATCCGTTCAATATATACTACGTACCGGAGCCACTTGGAAAGATCGTATTAACTATGGAAAAATAACAGTGGAGTTTGAAGATGTATTTGATCCCCAGGATATTAAACTTATCGATTATGATAATTATCGGAAAAATGAAAATGTTGTTTTGCACATTCTACCGGAGGATAAGAAGATAACCTGGGATTTTTATGACCTAGAACCTTCCTTTGATTTAAATCTTTACTTACAAAACAATCTTGAAGCCACAAAAGCTTATTTGCTTCACCAATATACTTCCCCTGATAGTTCCCGTGAAATCAATACAATTAATGGGCTAGGAAAAAAGGCATATGAGAGCTTTGGTAAAGGAGATTACGATAAAACCTTGGATAGCATTAAAAAAATAGAAGAGTTTAAAGATAATAAAGACCAGCAGGTATCGGAATATGCTCTGGAAATCATTAATTGGCTAGATTATTATAGGGCACGAATCTATTGGAATAGGGGCGATATAAAGAGTGCAGAATACTATTTTAAAGTTAGTGGTATTATACAAAACAGGAATTACTTTGACTTAATTCAGATGTACAGAGACAGCGGAGACATCGATAAATATATTCAAAACATAAATATAGTAACAAAAGGGAATTTTTATAGCCAAGCCATAGTCCCCTGGGCCATACAGCAGTTCAATCAACTGCCGTTGACAGTAAGGAATAGATATGAGGTGCAAGCTAAAGAGGGGCTGGTGACTCAGGAAGAACTTCAACCTGTTGAAGAAAATGAAAAGCAGGAAGTGTCTCAGAAAAATAATTTTTCAGCAAGGTCCTTCATTTTTATAAATATTGGGATATTCACTTTGATATTGGTAGTATATTGGAATATCAAAAAAAGAAGATGAAAAAATGTGCGATTCGTGAATCGCCCCTATCCCGATATATATTCATTAAGCAAAATATAACATAGGAGAGGACAGCATCGTCCTCTCCTATGTTATATTACATAACTATCTGGGCTAGAATTCCAGCGGTTAAAAAGGCTATTACAAAACTTCCTATCCAAATAATCGCAGATTCCTGCCAACTTCTTTCCTTAAAGATTACCATAATTGCTGCAATACAAGGAACAAAGAGCGTTATCGCTACTAATGAGACTATTATTTGAAGAGGATTCAATAGTCCCTGTTCTGCTAGGGTATTTAAGCCTGCGGCACCGAAATCACGACGGATGATACCCATTATAAAGGCCCGTGATACTTCCTTAGGCAGTTTCAAGAATCCAACGGTAATAGGAGATACGGCGTTTGATATTGATTCCAGGATTCCGGTATACTGCAGGACAGCAATGATAACAGCGCCAATAACAAATAATGGACCTGCCTCACTGATAAACATCTTTGACTTCATATATGTTTTTTTCAAAACATTTGTTAGCATAGGTACTCGCAGAGGAGGTAGGTCTATTAACAAATCAGTAGACTCTCCCGGCATAATCTTGTTTAAAATAGTACCTGTAAGGACAAATACAATAAATATAGTTAATGAATAGAGGATTACCATTTTACCTCCCAAGGGAGAAATAAGTCCTACGATTACACCTAATTGGGCAGAGCAAGGGATCGCCAGACCTAAAAGCATGGTGGCTATAAACTTTTCTCTCTTAGAACCTAGTATACGGGTAGTAATGGTGGCCATAGTAACACAACCAAAACCAAGTATCATTGGAATAACTGCTCTTCCGTTTAGACCAAGGCCCGTCAATAATCGATCCACTAGGGCAGCTATCCTTGGAAGGTAACCTGAATCCTCCATGATAGATAGAATAAAGTAGAATCCAACCACCAAGGGAAGAAGCAACCCTAATAAATATGTGGGAGCCATGGTTAGAATACCAAATTCACCGATTAGAATTTGTCCAATGAAGGAACCTTCACTAACGACCTTTGTCATTATACCCATAATAAAATTATAATAATACTGACCCATAATGATCTCTTCTGTAATACCAACAACGGTTTGAGCTACAAAGACTCCAACTAATTGATAGGTTAGATAAAGGGCAAACAATAATATGGGAATACCAGTTATAGGTCTCATCATCCATCTACCTAGCTTTGTTTTAAAGGATGCATCTTGATCTGTTTCTGAAACAACCCTACTAACTACTTGATCTACACGAGTCCTTCTAAGCGTATAGATATATTCCCTTTGACCATAATTATTTTCAAGACTATGTCTACTAAGGACGTTCTCGTCCTCTTCCATGACAAGAAGAGCTTCAGCTTCAATATCAACCTTATCCACTATCTTTGAGATTAGATCCTTTACTTCAGGTATTCTATTTCCTACCTTCGCTCTGAATAAAGCAGCCATTATATCTGGAATTCCTTCTTTTTTAGTGGCGGTTGTAGGAATGATTTCTACTCCTAGTTCTTCAGAAAGCTTTTCTATATCGATGATTATACCGTTTCTCTTGACTTCATCCATCATATTTAGTGCAACAACCATGGGAATTCCCATATCAATGATTTGTTGAGTTAAAAACAAATCCCTTTCTAGATGGACTGCATCCACCACATTTAGAATAACATCGGCGAAAAGGATAACATCTCTGGCTACCCGTTCTTCATCATTAAAGGAAGATACACCATAGACACCTGGAGTATCCATTACCGCTGAATCCTTATATTTCCCAACACTTATATCAACCGTTGTTCCTGGAAAATTTGATACATCCACATACAGACCCGTTAATGCATTAAAAAATACAGACTTTCCTACATTAGGATTTCCTACTAGAACTATTTTTTTTGCTCCCACAGGCACGGATATATTTATAGCTGGACTATGACAATGCATATTAGTTTAACCTCCTATAAAAAGCTATATAATGGCTTTAATTGTAATTTTTTTGGCAAGATTTCGACCAATTGCTATTTCCTGCATTCTATTTTGCAATATAACTGGACCCGCAGGGATTTTTTCTGAACAAATAAGCTTTGCTCCTTCATAAATACCTAATCGAATTGCCTGAACTCTTATGGAAGCGTCAGGGATATTAATTACTTCAATTCGTTGACCTTTAACAGCTAAATCGAGTGTCATTTTTATGTACCTCCTCACTTAAGATGACTAGTGAATTTATAACGATAATCATTATCAACATGAGACTACAATCAACTTCTTCATAGTTCTAAGATAAGAATACACTAAATGAGAACCGTTGTCAATAATATAAATAAAATATCTTGCAAAAAATTCTGCAAGATATTTTATTTATATTATTTAGGTTGTATGTTATATGTTTTCGAGAGTCTATCTAAAGGATTTAAAGACTCTAAACACGTTCCTTAAAAACATTCAACTTTCAACATTTTTCAATTAGCTTGTTACCGGGTTTATTGCTGCTATGATTTTATCTGCTGGATGATGAACCAGGATTTTGTTATCTTCATCTGGAGTATAAGCCTTGGTAGCTCCACCGCCTCCACATAGGAGTACTACAGCCAAAAATCCGCTTATTATGGTAGTGTGAATAGTATGCATCCTTATCCCTCCCTTTTAGAATGTTATACTATTGAGTAAAAAGTACATAAAACTTTAACGTCTTATGTTATTTATTATTATTCACATATTTCTGAAAAGTTATTGAATCAGTTTGTGTATGATTTGTATTAATTTTCCTGTTTTTTAAATTAGGTTTTGCTAAAATATTTTTCTTGTTATTTGATAGAAAAAGTGATGAACAATATGTAAATGATGCGACATTATGAAGGGTTACAAACCCTTCACTACATTTTAAGGTTGTATGTTGTATGTTGTATGTTGTATGTTAAGATCTACAGATCTTTGTAGTGAAGGGTCTGTGAC
>JUEG02000806.1_pt1 | contig 29887 bp, 31 predicted proteins | sample 432341 | NCBI WGS metagenome assembly JUEG02 (sample SAMN02953476, study PRJNA257561) | rock porewater metagenome | biome: terrestrial; feature: Opalinus Clay rock; material: porewater; isolation source: Opalinus Clay rock BIC-A1 borehole | place: Switzerland: Mt Terri URL, St-Ursanne ... | reverse complement strand
CTTACCGGTGTCATTGGGGAAAGTATGAGAAAGGTTTCGGTACTGATTTTCTCAAGACCCTTTGATGCAGCAGTGGATTTGGTGAAGGCTATTTGGATTCCAATGGTGATTATAAACTCATTAGGACTCATTCTTCTGTTTATGATCATTGAAAATATAATTAGCGAGCAAGAAAAAATTGGAGCTCAGCAGGCTCACCTTACTTTAAGGATTGCAGATAAGACATTACCCTTTCTAAAGCAAGGAATAACATCGGAAAAGATAGGAGAGGTTGCAAAAATCATTTATAGTATGACAGATTTTAGTGCAGTCTCCTTGACGGATACAAAAAAAATCATCGCTCATGAAGGGCTAGCAACTCAAAGACATAGTGTGGGTAGTCCTATTGTTACCGAGACTACCTCCAAGGTATTGGAGACTGGTGAGACGATTATTATGGAGCATTGTACAGAGACAGAATGTGAATACACGGATTGCCCCCTAAAATCAGCCATAGTTATCCCTTTAAAGGAGAATGAGAAAACCATCGGTACCCTAAAGTTATATAAAGAAATGACCAGTGCCATAACAAGCATTGATGTGGAGCTGGGAAATGGATTGGCTAAATTATTTTCAACTCAACTGACCATGGGTAAACTAGAGCATAACTCTAAACTTTTGGCAGCAGCGGAGCTAAAGGCATTACAGGCCCAGATTAATCCCCATTTTCTCTTTAACTCTTTAACGGTTATCGGATCACTATGTAGGATTAATCCTGAAAAGGCAAGGGACCTAATATCCCATTTAAGTAATATTTTTAGAAAAAATCTAAACTTAAATAAGGAGCTAGTAGATTTAGACGTGGAATTAAACCATGTTCGCTCATACGTTGAGATCGAGAAAGCCAGATTTGAGGATAAACTGGAAATCACATATAATATTGGGTCGAATATATATTGCCTTCTTCCACCGCTAACGCTTCAACCCATCGTTGAGAATGCCATAAAGCATGGACTACTCCCTAAAAAAAATGGAGGAACCGTTGTAATAACATCACAAATGATGGATAGAGAGTTAATTATAGTCGTTGAGGATAATGGAATAGGCATTCCTACGAGAAGATTATCTACTCTTTTGGCGGAAGATAATCGCCATAAAGATTCTATAGGTATTAACAATGTTAATCAAAGATTAGTGGGAATGTTTGGAGAAGATCATGGTTTAAAGATAGAAAGTGTTGAGGGGAAGGGAACTTTTGTTACATTAAGGATACCCTGTATTGCAGGTGAACTGGAGGGTTAAGAGTATGCTTAAGATTTTGATAGTGGATGATGAAAAGTATATTCGTGATGAGTTAAAATATTTTTTAGGAAAAATTAATAATATTAAGGTTGTTGGAGAAACTGGAGATTGTGATGAAGTAATTGAATTAGTGGACAAGCTTCAACCCGACTTGGTTTTTATGGATATACAACTACAGGATGTAAATGGAATTATTTTGTCCAGGAAAATTCTTGAGCGAAGTAATCCACCATACATCATTTTGGCTACTTCCTATGATAAGTATGCAATACAGGGCTTCGAAATCAACGTAGAGGATTATATATTAAAACCCTTCTCTGAGGATAGATTGAGAGTTGCTATAGAGAGAGTACAAAAGCAAATGAAGCTGAATAGTAGGGAGAACGCAGTGTCATCCAAGGAAGATATTCAATTCAATAAGCTCTGTGTAATGAAAAATAGTAGATTACTTCTTATAAATCTTGAGGATATCCAATATATTGAATCCCAGAATAATGAAATTTTTATATATACAAAAACGGGTTCATATTCCAGCTCATATTCCTTAAAGGAACTGGAAGAGAAATTTCAAGATTCAAAACTAGTCAGAACCCATAAAAGCTATATTGTAAATATTGATTATATTGATGAGATAATTCCATGGTTTAACTATACCTATAAGGTAAAGCTCAAGGGAAAGGAAGATATTGAAATACCAATAAGCAGGAACTACTTGAAGAGATTCAAAGGACTGCTAGGTATATGAGTGAAGCAGGGATATTCATTCCCTGCTTCTTGCATTTTAATCTGCTTAAATGCATGTTTTTTTGATATAGTGCAAGAAAATCCCAAGCAATTTTCATAATACACTAAAAAATTATATAATTACTGTAAATATAGACAAGGGGGAGTATATGCATGAAAAGAAAGATTTCCTTACTACTGATACTAATACTAGCGTTAAGCATTTTTGCTGTAGGATGTTCACAACCACAGGAACAATCAGGTGACCCGGGATCCGAAGAAAAACCAGCTGCACCTGCTGAGAAAACGTTTATCACCATCGTTACAGGCGGAAGCTCAGGTCCATACTTTGCCTTAGGTGGAGCCGTATCTAACTTATTCAATGAATTTATCCCAGGAATCAATGCATCCGTTGAGTCAACTGCTGCATCTGTTGTAAACGCAACAAAGATAGGAGAAGGTAAAGCGGATTTAGCCTTTGCCATGAACGACGTAATTAGCCAGGCTTATGAAGGAGTAGAAACCTTTAAAGAAAAAGGGAAGGTAGAAAACTTAAGAGGGGTTGCATCCCTATATCCAAACTATGTTCAATTGTTTACTTTAGCAGACAAAGGAATAAATGAAGTTTCTGATTTAAAGGGTAAAAGAGTGGGCGTAGGAGCTCCTGCCAGTGGTACTGAGGTAAATGCTCGTCAAATCTTGGCAGCCAATGGACTTACCTATGATGATATAAAGCCAGACTATCTGTCCTATGCAGAAGCTGTTGAGCAAATGAAGAATGGTGCAGTAGATGCGGCATTTATTACTTCAGGACTTCCAAACGCTACTATCATGGACTTAGCAACAACTCATGACGTTAAAATGATTCCAATTAGATCAAATTCAGTAGAAAAATTGGCAGCAGATTATCCTTTCTATTCTTCAAACAAAATTCCTGCTGGAATGTATGATGACGAGGCGGATGTGGAAACTGCAGCTGTAACTACAATCCTTGTTACAAGAGCAGAATTAAGTGAAGAAATCGTATATAACATGACAAAGACGATCTTTGAGAACTTAGACGCATTAAAGCAAACACACTCTGCAGCAAATGATATTACCTTAGACACTGTAAGAACAGGTATGCCTATACCATTGCATCCAGGGGCAGAAAAATATTTTCAAGAATTAGGAAAATAAGATCAGAATGGGGGGCATTAGATAATGCCCTCTATATTCTTTAATAGGAAAGGGTGAGAGCATGGAAGAAAACAAAAAAATTGATGAAGCAACTCCATTAGGCCACGAAGCCATTTTGGAAAAATACGATACAGAATCTCGATTCAGGAAACTTGACAAAAAGAGTATTCCCGGAATTATTGTTTTTATTATGAGTATAGGACTATCATTATTCCATCTTTATACAGCATGGGCAGGTCCATTGGTAACTTTGATGCATAGAGCAGTGCATACAGCAGTGGTCATGGCATTAGTATTTATCTTATACCCGTTTGGCAAAAAATCTTTAAAAAAACCACCTTCTATTTTGGACTGGGTGTTTGCCGTCCTTTCCCTGAGTCTAGGAGCCTATATTGTTTTCAATTACATGGCCTTGGTGAAACGAGCGGGTTCACCGATCCAAATGGATATTATCTTTGCAATGATGGCCATAATATTGGTATTAGAAGCAGGTAGAAGGGTTACAGGAAATGAGATTGCCATATTGGCTATAATATTCCTAGCCTATGCCTATTTAGGACCAAAGCTACCCAATATCATTGCCCACAGAGGATATAGCTTGAGGGATATTGCTGATTATATGTATTTATCAACAGAGGGTATCTTTGGGATTGCTATAGGAGTTTCCTCCACCTATATTTTCTTGTTTGTATTGTTTGGAGCTTTCCTATCTAAATCAGGAATGGGTCAATTTTTCAATGATTTAGCCATGGCAATTGCCGGTGGTGGAAAGGGCGGTCCAGCCAAGGTTTCCGTAGTATCCAGTGGTCTGCTAGGATCTATTAACGGTAGTGCGGTGGCAAATGTGGTAACAACAGGGGCTTTCACAATACCTCTAATGAAGAAAATCGGATATAAGTCTGAGTTTGCTGGGGCTGTAGAAGCAGCAGCTTCCTGTGGAGGACAAATATTGCCACCCGTTATGGGTGCTGCTGCCTTTATTATGGCTGAATATTTGGGAATACCTTACATTAAAATTGCAGCTGCTGCAGTGATTCCTGCGTTTTTATACTATTTAGGGGTTATAGTGATCATTCATCTAAGAGCTTCGAAAAATGGTCTAAAGGGTCTTCCTAAGGATCAGTTGCCAAAAATTTCTCAAGTATTAAAGGAAAGAGGACATCTTTTATTACCCTTAATAGTACTTTTATATATGCTTATTAAAGGATATACACCAATATTTGCTGCTTTCTTTTCTATATTTGCGACGATAGTTGCAAGCTCCTTGAAGAAGGAAACAAGAATGAGCTTTCGAGATATGGTCCAAGCATTGGAGGATGGAGCCAGAACTGCATTAGGAGTTGCCATGGCCTGTGCAGTGGTGGGATTAATCATTGGTGTAGCCACTTTAACCGGTTTTGGTTTGAAACTGGCTGGAGCCATTTTATTCATCGGAAAAGGTAATCTATTCCTTACACTCGTCCTTACCATGATTGCATGTATTGTACTGGGAATGGGTCTTCCATCTATCCCAGCATACATTATTACAGCGACCATGGCTGCACCAGCATTGGCAAAAATGGGTGTAGAACCTTTGGTATCCCACATGTTTGTGTTCTACTTCGGTATGTTGGCAAACCTGACGCCACCAGTGGCATTGGCAGCCTTTGCAGGAGCGGGAATTGCCGGAGGAAATACAACACAAACCGGAATTCAATCGCTTAAATTGGCCTTAGCAGGTTTTATTGTACCTTATATATTCGTTTATTCTCCATCTCTATTATTGATTGACACAACAGTAGTTGGCGCTATTAGTGTAACGATTACTGCTATCTTCGGGGTTGTGGCTCTGGGAGCAGCGGTGGAAGGATACTTATTGGATAAATTAAATCCAGTATATCGAATCGTTATGTTTGCTGCAGCCCTGTCGCTGATCAAACCAGGTTTGATGACAGATATTGTTGGAATTGGGTTGTTCGTAGCAGTGGTAGCCATCCAAAAAATGGCTAGTAAAAAAGAAATACTGTTATAATTTAAAAACTCCCATGTTGCTAAGGACGCATGGGAGTTTTTTTAGTTTGTTAGCTTTAAGAGATATGAAAACAAGGATACTGTAGTCGTATCAATATGAAGTCCGTCTCCATCAGGAACCATTTCATAGAGTTTCAACTCATGATCCTCGAATACAAAGACGTGCTTACCAAAATCAGAAATCCCATAGGTAATCTCAGGTATTATTTTATTGATGCCGCTAAAGATCACCCAGCCATCCTTGATCTCGCCATGGGTTCCCACTTGGGCTGGAACTCCGGCACCAAAGGATTTGAAACGGGTTCTGTCAAGGATCATATTATAGTTTTCGTCTATTTTGAAGATCTCTTCCCAGGGCTGGAGCTCCACCGAGTGCATCCATTTTATGGTAAATTCATCTCCGGGGGAGATTCTGGTGAGATAAATAATTTCAGATGTTTCTCGATGCATCAAAGTTAGTATGGGAATTTGTATTAAAGACAAAATAATTCCAGTAATAATGAATAGTGAAGTAATAAGTAGCATGATTTTTAATCGCATTAAGCATAGCCTCCTATTCCAAGTACTTACTTTATAATAACATAAAAGAGGATTTGTAATGAAGTTTGAAAACTTTGTATAGGTAGAATATTTGAATCTTATTTGGAAAAATGATACAATTATAAGAAATAAGTGGGCAAACAGTGTTCGCCTGAATAACACGGAGGAATATTATGTTACTGATCAAAGACGGAATGTTGTTGTCTATGGAAGGAAAAACCTACGAAAAAGCCAGCATTCTTATTAAGGATGGTAAGATAAAGGAAATTGGTGAAAATCTTGTAGTGCCCTTAGATGCAGAAGTGATTGATGCCAAGGGAAAGATCGTAATGCCAGGTATAATTGATGCCCACTGCCATTTAGGGATGTGGGAGGATGCAATAGGCTTTGAGGGTGACGACGGAAATGAAATGTCTGATCCTGTAACCCCCCATATGAGGGCCATAGATGGAATCAATCCCATGGATCGAACCTTTAAGGAAGCATATCAGGGAGGGGTTACCTGTGTAGCAACGGGACCAGGCAGTGCCAATGTAATCGGAGGCCAATTTGTTGCCATGAAAACCTATGGAGATCGAGTAGACAATATGCTTGTAAAGGAACCCTTGGCAATGAAATGTGCCTTCGGTGAAAATCCTAAGCGTGTATATCATGATAAAAAGCAGGCTCCCAATACAAGAATGGCCACAGCAGCCATATTAAGAGAGAGCCTATACCACGCCAAGGAATACATGGAAAAACTTGAGGAAGCAAAGATAGATTCTTCTAAAAAACCAACATATAGTATGAAGCTGGAGGCGCTTTTACCGGTGATGAGAGGAGAAATACCTCTAAAGGCACATGCCCATAGGGCTGACGACATATTCACGGCTATTCGTATATCTAAGGAATTTGGTGTTAAGATCACTTTAGAACACTGTACAGATGGACATTTGATAGCTGATTATATTAAAGCTGAAGGGCTTACTGCTGTGGTGGGGCCAAGTCTGGGAGACAGAAGTAAGTTTGAACTGAAAAACCTAAGCTTTGAAACAGCAGGAGTTTTAAGTAAAGCAGGGGTTAAAATTGCTATCATGACAGATCACCCCGTAATTCCTCTACAATATCTTCCCCTGTGTGCAGGTTTGGCTGTTAAGGCTGGTATGGAGGAGAAAGAGGCATTAAAGGCGATTACTATACATGCCGCTGAAATACTTGGTATAGAGGACCGGGTGGGGAGCTTAAAGGAAGGTAAAGATGGGGATGTTGTCATCTGGGATGGACATCCATTTGAACTAAAATCCAACGTTGTATATACCATAATTGATGGAAAAATTGTGTATAAGAGAAATGAATAATTTAGTGTAGGGACGACCTGTGGTCGTCCGTTTCATGATTATTTTTCTCAATAAACCAATTTTGCGGACGACCGCAGGTCGCCCCTATAATTAAGGATTACAGGGCAGGATAATTTAATTATTAATTTGTTTTATTCCAAAAGGGGAGTTTTATAGATGGATATAATGCCGATTTCTGTTGTTATTTTTGGATCAATACCAGAGGCCATTTTGATAGTTTGGGCAGGTCTATTACTTTTAGGTAAGAGGCCAAGTGTTAGGAAACTACTGTTGTTGGGTATCATTCAAGGTATTCTTTCATATTTTATCAGGAGGTATATTGACCTTGGTCCCCATATGATTGCCCAGCTACTAACCATTGTTCTATTGACATTTTTTATTTTTAAGGTGAATCTAGCAACTTCATTTATTTCCATTATCCTTAGTTTTGTTATAGTGGTATTGGTGGAAGGCACAACAATGGCAATCTTAGACCTGGATATGGTATATGTTTTGTCTATTGGATGGAAAAGAATATTATTTTTTCTACCCCATAATCTTGCACTAATAGGGGTTATATATATGTGTAATAAGTACAATGTTTCACTATTAAGTGAATTTGATATTCTAAATAGAATTGTTAGATAGGTATTGCAAAGGATGAGAAAATTCGTTATAATACTATTGATGATAAATTTAATATGTTTGTCTTCAGGGCAGGGTGAAATTCCCGACCGGCGGTAAAGTCCGCGAGCGGCTCCGGCTGCAGAACTGGTGTGATTCCAGTACCGACAGTAAAGTCTGGATGGAAGAAGATGGTTTTTTATGATTTTAAATAATGCGCCTGAAGATCTTTACTTCAGGCGTTTTCATTTATATGAAAACTGCCCCTGAAGAATTAATAAAGTGACTGAATAACCTATAACAGGAGGAGTTTAAAAATGGAAAACAGAGTTACAACTGCAAAAAGAGGGATTTTTGATGTTAAACAAATAAGTTCAACGAATTCACTGGTAAAGATATCAATCTTATCGGTTATCGCCTATGTGATTATGCTCGTGGAAATTCCGATTTTTTTCTTTCCAGGATTTCTAAAGATTGACCTAAGTGATCTTCCGGCACTTATTGGGGGATTGGCACTAGGACCTGTGGCTGGTATTATGATTCAGCTAGTAAAAAATATTTTACACTTTATAACAAAAACAGAAACGGGTGGAGTAGGTGAATTGGCAAATTTCCTGGTTGGAATCGCTTTAATCCTTCCGGCTTCAATATTGTATATTAAGTATAAGTCTAAAAATGCAGCTATGCTAGGGATCGTTATTGGAATTGTGACTATGGCCATCACTGGAGCTTTAGCCAACTACTATATCCTTCTTCCTTTCTATTCTAAAATGATGCCATTAGAGGAAATAATCGCCTGGAGTGCAGCGGCCAATGGAGCTATTGTTGATATGAAGACCTTGATTTTATATGCCATCGTGCCTTTTAATGTTTTAAAAGGGATTGTGGTGGCGATTTTGACGAGCATACTTTATAAGCGCATCTCCCCTATCCTAAAGCTTAAGTAAACTTTTAAGAAAAGTTCTTGTGAATAGACAAGAGCTTTTTTTTTACATAGGATGTAGCAATAAATAAGCGGGTGTGCTTCCAATGTACGAGGCGGCTGGGCAGCACCGCTGCTAATACATAGCCGGTTGCCGGGTTTCATAGGGCCGATCCCTCCACCTCTCTGGATATGGGTTTTTTATGAAGTTTAACAATTGAAATGCAGTTATTCACAAACATCTACCCATTCTGCATTGGTAAGCTCTTGGATCTTTTCAGGCGTTATTTTCATGGCTGTATGGGTTGAACCTGCTGCGGGGTAAACAAATTCGTAATCCTTGATCGATATATCTAAGTAGATATCCAAGCTGTTTTTTATGCCAAAGGGACATAGTCCGCCCACTGGATGTCCAGTGATTTCTTCTACTTCGTCATATCCAAGCATTTTTGCTTTTGCTTTAAAAAACTGTTTATATTTCTTGTTATCAACTCTTGAGCTTCCTTTGATGACGATAAGAATATCTCTGTCTTTTGTGCGAAAAGCCAATGTCTTGGCAATCTGCTCAGGAGCCACCCCTATGGATTCGGCGGCTAGATCCACCGTAGCACCACTGGTATCAAGTTCAAAAACCGGATCATCCAAATTATTTTCTATGAAATATTGTCGTACACTTTCCACACTCATGTTTTCTCAGCCCTTTCTTTGTATGATAAAAACAACAAACGCCTCTTTCACAGTAGAAGAGGCGTTAAAAAACTATTACGCTCTCTCATCTGACGATACAAAATACCGTAGGAATTGGCACCGCTGCTAATGCATAGCCGGTTGCCGGGTTTCATAGGGCCAGTCCCTCCACCTCTCTAGATAAGAGATAATTTTCATTATCGTTTTTATTCAGTTTATAGAGTTTAGTCTAACAGCTAAAAAAGTGATTGTCAATAGAATTTTATTACAGCAGTAAACAAATAGAAAAACTGTTTATTATTGTCTATGCATGGTATATAATAAATAAAAGTTGAGGGGGTGAGTGACATGTTTATTAAAGAAGAACAGGATAGGAAGTTAAGTAAGATAAATGAATATAGGCGAAAATTGGGTAAAATGATGGAGGATAAGAACATGCACTCCGATGAAGAATTAGTAGAGCTTAGTCAAAAACTGGACAAGCTCATAGTAGAGTATTATAGATGTGAAAATTACACGGAAGAAAATTCACTATAGATTACTGGTTCAAGGGCATTCAAATATGCCCTTGAAGCATTTTTTGATAAACTATATAATTAGTGTATAATTTTGGATAGAATATCAAAAGTAATGAACTATGAATTGAGGTGTATCGTGATAAGACTAATCAGTGAACAAGAAGAAACGACATATGAAATAGGGTTTAAACTAGGGACTTTATTAGAAGCTGGGGATGTCGTTTGTCTAACGGGGGATTTAGGTGCAGGTAAAACCACCATGACAAAGGCAATTGCAAAAGCCCTGGGGGTAGAAGAAGATGTTACAAGTCCCACCTTTACTATTGTTCATGAATACTTAGGTAGAATACCTGTATATCATTTCGATGTGTATAGAATCCGTAGACTGGAGGAGATGGAGGATCTAGGCTATGAGGAATATTTTTACGGTAATGGTGTTTGCTTAGTTGAGTGGGCATCAGAGATTGAGAGCCTAGTTCCAGAGGAAAGATTATGGATTGATATAAAAAGGGGTGTGGGAGATAATCGTAGAATATTAGATATTGAAGGTACTTCTTCTCACTTTATACAAATAATCAAGGAGTTGAGCAGTCAATGATTATTTTAGCACTGGATACTTCATCTATTGTGGCCTCAGTGGCATTGATGGATAACGAAAAACTAATTGGTGAGTATACAATTAATCATATGAGAACCCATTCCCAAAAGCTTATGCCTATGATTGCTGAGCTCTTGGATAGCTGCGAAATAAGGACGGAGGCTGTTGATTATGTTGCTGTTGCTGAGGGTCCTGGTTCCTTCACAGGACTGAGAATAGGAGTTGCAACGGCAAAGGGCTTTGCCCATGCAGTGAATATTCCAGTGGTGGGGATATCCACCTTAGATGCCCTAGCCTTTAATCTTGCCTTTTCCCATGGCTTAATTTGTCCAATTTTAGATGCTAGAAGAGGACAGGTCTATACTGCTGTATATAAGTGGGATAATGAGGAGCTCAACATAATAGAAGAGCCCATGGCAATACCTGTTGAAGAGTTAGTTGAAAAACTTATGTTAAGACCTGAGAAAGTCATGTTTTTGGGGGATGGAATAGATAAAAACAAGGAACTACTTCTAGAAGGACTAGGAGGACGAATGATTTTGGCACCTCGGAGTTGTCGAATGCCAAAGGCAGCCTCTATTGCTGAATTGGCGTTTCAAAGAATTCGAGAAGGAAATGTAAAGAATTATTATGAGTTGACCCCAGAATATCTTAGAAAGTCTGAGGCAGAGCGTCAATATGAGGATAAGATGAAGAGCTGTGGAGATAATAGGGACTGTAAAAAGTAGTGAACGGTTTGTAACCGTTCATAAGATAAGGTGAAAAGGTGTGGAGACAATGGGGACTGTAAGGATTAGAAAAATGGCGAAATTGGATTTGGATGCAGTCATGGATATCGAACATAGATGTTTTTCAGTTCCATGGACAAGGGAAGCCCTTGTATTAGAAATTGACAAGAATCGTTTTGCAAGATATTTAGCCGCGGAACTAGATGGAGAAGTTATAGGATATGGAGGCATGTGGTTGATTATGGACGAAGCCCATATAACCAATATTGCCGTTCATCCAGATCATAGAGGAAATAGATATGGCAATAGTATAGTGGAGGCTCTTATTGCTACTGCACAAAAGGAAGGCATCCTAAGGATGACCTTGGAAGTAAGGAGATCGAATGAAGTGGCTCAAAATCTCTATAAGAAATACGGCTTTGTATTCTGTGGCATACGTCCAGGTTATTACCAAGATAATCAAGAGGATGCCATCATAATGTGGAGAGAATAGTAAGTAAGAAGGGCGAACTCTGTTCGCCCTTTTTGTTTTCTATTTTTCTTTTCATACTTTTTAGATTTCAGGACGTAATAAATAAAGTACAAGACTAATCGGGTAGTTTTACTGGAAAATAAGAAAGGGGTTTCAAAATGGGAAAGAGAAAAAAGGTCATGATTATTGTTGCACTTATTACTATCGTAGTTGTTATTGGTTTTATAGCTGTTAAAGTTGGAAAGGGTAAGCAAGAAGAAGGGTTGGCTATTAAAACAGTGGAGATCCTTAGAGAGGATATTGAATCCCACATACAGACCACTGGTGAGGTATTGGCCATTGAAAAAAGAGAGATCACCTCTGATGCAGCTGGAAGAGTATTGGATATAGCTGTTGAAAAGGGGCAAAGTGTGGCAAAGGGTCAGGTGCTACTAACTCTTGATGCTTCTGAAGTAGAATATCAGCTTAAACAAGCCCAAATAAAGCTAGACATTGAAAGGGATACCCTGGAACAAATGAAAAAAGGAGATAAATTGGAGCTAGAAATAAACCGTAGTAATTCTGAAATTCTATATAATGAAGCGAAGAAGACCTATGAACAAACAAAGGAACTGTATGATGTTGGGGCAGTAAGCTTAAATGAGGTTAGTCAGGCAAAAATTAAACTGGATCAAGCGAATAATGCATTTATACTATCCCAAAAAAACTTAGAAAATGCGAATAACGCTTCTCAGATAACAATACAACAAAAACATATTGAGCTTTCTTTATTAAATGTAGAGAAGCTCAGAGAAGAGAAAGAGAAATATGTAATAAAAAGTCCAATTGATGGGACTGTTGTGGACATGAATATTGAGAAAGGTTCGATCATTTCCCCAACACTTCCGGTTATGGTGGTGATGGATACAGATCAATTGGAGATAGCAGTGAATGTAAGTGAATATGATGTTGATAAAATGAAATTAGGGGATCCCGTGAAAATAACAGGGGATGCGATCGAAGGTAAGGAGTATAAAGGCACGGTGAGATACATTGCACCTACAGCGATATCCATAGCTGTCGGTCAAGGAAGGGAAACTGTGGTGGAGGTTAAAGTTGGGGTTGTCAGTAAAGATACTTCATTAAAACCTGGATTTTCAGCGGTCATAGATATTCTCACGGAGGTGAGGAAGGATGCTTTAGTGATTCCCTATGAAGGATTATTCACTAGAAAAGATGGACAAAAGCTGATTTTTTCGGTACAAGAAGGTAAGGCGAAGATCCATGAGATAAAAACAGGAATAGAAAGCGATTTGGTTGTGGAGATAATAGGTGATGACATTAAAGAAAAGGATAAGATTATTTTGAACCCAACCGAGAGTCTTAAGGATGGGGATCCTGTTATTGAAGATAGGGTGAGTGAAAATGATAAAAATAAATAATCTGAGTAAGGAATATAAAACAGGAAATATCTCGGTCAATGCCTTAACGGAAGTTACTATAAATATTAGAGCAGGGGAATTTGTGGCTATAATGGGGCCTTCAGGATCAGGAAAATCTACCCTCATGAATATACTAGGATGCCTTGATCGTCCCACCAGTGGAGAATACCAGTTGGATGGTGATAAAATAGAGACCCTTAATCAAGTTCAACTGGCTTCCATAAGAAATAAAAAAATTGGTTTTGTGTTTCAATCTTTCAACCTGCTACCCCGCATTTCTGCTCTGAGAAATGTGGAGTTACCCATGATGTATGCAGGAGTTCCGTTAAAGGAAAGAAGAGAAAAGGCGTTGGAAGCCCTCAACAGAGTAGGGCTTGCTGATAGGGTGGATCATAAGCCTAACGAGTTATCGGGAGGACAGAAACAAAGGGTGGCCATTGCTAGGGCTCTTGTAAATACCCCAGCCATAATACTGGCTGATGAACCCACGGGAAATCTTGATACGAAGTCAGGTAACGAGATTATGGAAATCTTTCAGCAACTTAATGGTGAAGAAGCCACAATCGTACTAGTCACCCATGAGAGAGAAATTGCTGCCCTTACGAAACGAAGGATTACCTTTAGAGATGGTAGAATCATTGAAGACACTGTGGTGGATAATCAGGTAATTATAGCTAATATACCCGTAGGAAGGGAGTGATACTATGAATTTCATCGAGAGCTTTATGGTAGCCGTTGGTGCTATCTGGGTGAATAAAATGCGTTCACTTTTGACTATGCTGGGAATTATAATAGGTGTCTCATCGGTTATAGCCGTTGTGGCACTTGGTCAGGGAAGTCAAGCCATGATCAGCAATGAATTTGAGCAATTAGGAGTAAAAAGAGTATATATCACAACCAATTGGAGGGAAAATCCTACTGCTAAGGATTATTTTAACAAGGATGACTTAGATGGACTTAGACGAGCATTTGGTGATGAAATTAATGCTTTGAGTTCTCAGCTACAGGAAAGTGGAAAGCTAACTTTGAAAAAAGAAAGAATGGGTGTATATTTATACGGAGTAAACGAAGAATTTAATCGTATTGATAAGATTGAACTGTTACAAGGACGATACCTTATTGATAGTGATATGAAGGCTAAAAGAGAAGTCGTTGTGATCGATGAAGATACAGCCATAAAAGTTTTTGGAAGAACGAATGTCTTAGGTGAAAGAATTATGATTCAGCTAAGATATCGAAATATCGCGCCTGTGGTGGTAGGAATATATGAAACGCCAAAGGGCGCCTTTAGCAATATGCCTGGAATGGAATCTCCATCAAACCTATATATACCAGTTAGCACGATGGAAAAAATACTTGGCATAGGAGATAGGGTGTATGGTATTGAAATAAATGTTAAAGAAGACGTAAATGTTCAAGATACCGTTGACAAAATTATTAGTTTTCTAGAACGGAGACATAATAATAGTGGAGAAAACAAATATATCGGATATACTGCTGAGAGTCAATTAGAAATAGCTAATAGAGTTACAGGAGTCTTAACCGCTGTTGTGGGAGCTATAGCAGCTATTTCACTGCTGGTAGGGGGCATCGGTGTAATGAACATCATGCTAGTCTCAGTTACAGAGAGGACTAGGGAAATAGGGATTAGAAAGGCGATAGGGGCTAGACATGGTGATATACTTATGCAGTTTTTAGTTGAGGCTGTAATAATTTCAGGGATAGGTGGTATTATTGGTACTGTTTTGGGAGTACTTTTCTCCTTGGTGGTATCGGCCTTTATTAAAGTACCACCCACAGTATCAATCGGAACGATTCTTATGGCTTGGCTTTTTTCTGCCGGCGTTGGAATATTTTTCGGAATTTATCCTGCCAATAAGGCGGCAAAGCTTGACCCAATAGATGCACTTAGATATGAATAACGAATATAAAAATAGGCGAACACTGTTAGCCTGGGATAGATAAATAAATTTTTCCATAATTAATAAACAGACAAAACGAATAATTATCCGTAATAATAAATGTAAGGTAAAAGGGAGGTGGAAGTCATGGAAGCCACTGATCAGGAAATAATAGGAAAGATATTAGACGGCCAAGGAGAGTTATACGAAGAAATAATAAAAAGATATAAAAATGGCGTATACTCCCTTTGTATGAGAATGATTAGAAATAACGAGGATGCAAAGGACTTGGCCCAGGATGCGTTTATAAAAGCATATCAAAATTTAGACAAGTATAATTCTGAGTATAAGTTTTCAACTTGGATTTTCAAGGTAGCTTCCAACCTCTGTGTAGACTATTTGAGAAAGATTAAGACTCAAACTCTACCCTACGACGACAAATTAAGCATGCCCCATGACACGGCCAGTGCTGAAGATATATATATCCATAAAAGTAATAAAAGACAGATAGAAAAGGCTATACAGGATTTGCCTGAGGAATATAGGGTACTGGTTATACTTTATCACAAAGAAGGATTATCCTACGAGGAAATGTGTGACATATTAAAACTACCGATGTCAAAGGTGAAGAACAGGCTACACCGTGCTAGAAATAGGCTAAAGGAAACCTTGAAGGATATTAAAAAGGAGGAATCTGCATGGACTGCACAAGAGCTTCAACTCTAATGATGGGTTATTTTGACAGAATATTGAATGACAATGAAAAACTAGAATTCATTCAACACACGAAAACCTGTAGTTTGTGTAGTGAAGAATTTTTAGCATTAGAAGAAGCAATTTCAGGTGTGGGAAAATTGGAGGATTTTATGGCGCCTGACTGTTTTGATGCAGAGATCATGGATTCTATTGATTTGAAGAAATTTGCATTAGCTAGGAGAAAAACCTTATCTGCTCCATTGGTCCTAGGAGTGCTGTTGATTATTTCCTTTTTAAGTGGCTTTATATATCTTAGATATGGTTCCGTGGATGTGACGGGGATATACAAATACTTGACCTCTGTAACAGAGTGGGTTAATGTCACGACAATGGTAAAACGATTTATTAAGATGGGCACTGCCGTAGCCATGGTCTGGATACAGCTTTTAAAGGATATGCCTTTGTATTATAAGGGGATAATCGGTGCATATTTTGCTTTATTATCATTCTTATGTAGCTTCTTTATTGGGATACATCTAATCCTCATAAAATTGACAGCGGGACAGATCACGAAGGGAGGTAGTGTTTATGAAAAATAATCTAAAAAAGCTAGTTTGCTTAACCTTGGTTTGTATTACGATCTTAACGGGGACTGCCTTTGCCAAGGATACAAGAGTTGTAACGGATATCGTTGGTTTTTTTCGTAATGTTCATGTCAACTCCAATGAAGAAGTCCGTGGAAGTGTAGTTGCAATCTTCGGAAACGCAGAGGTGGACGGACAAGTAAATGGTGATGTTGTGTCGATTTTCGGTCATGCTAGAGTCAAAGGAACTGTAACGGGTTCGGTGGTAGCTGTTCTTGGGGGCGTGAATGTTAGCAGTACTGGAAAAATTCAGGGGGATGTAGTTCAGGTATTGGGAGGAAGAATACAAGAGGAACAAGGTTCTCAGATTTGGGGAGCTCGGGTGGGTATATCTAGTTTTGGAATACCAGGTGTTTCAGGTTTACCCCTTCTGTTGTTGATTATCTTCATCTTTACTCTAGTAAAATTGATTATTGGTTATGTGATGTCCGTTATTGCAGTACTGATATTTCCACAAAAATTTGAAAACATGGGGCGTTGGGTGTCCATAGATATAAGTAGAAGATTCTTAATTGGTATTTTAGTAGTAATTGGCTACTATGTGGTGGCAGCCATGCTTGTCATGGTGGTGCTTGGTGCACCATTTGTACTGCTTATCGCACCCATAATGTTATTATTGGGCTTTACTGGAAATACAGCAGTTAAGCTTGCCATTGGAAATAGGATAGCTAAATCCTTGGATAAAAGCTGGTCTCAAATGATGAGATTATTTATGGGAACCTTGGTTTACGCAATAATTGATTTAACCATAATTGGAAAATCAGCTACATTTGTGGCTAAGGCCACGGGGATAGGTGCAGTTATTGACAGTAATGTCGGGACTAAAAATCCAATTATCCCTACAAACATGGGCTTTATATCTTTGAAAAAAGACAATGATTAGCGAAGAGCAAGGAAAGTTAGCAGTTAGCCAAGAGCTACGAACTACTAACCACGAACAACAAACCAATCGGGAGGAAGTATATGATGAAACGAATAATTGGGATTGCTTTGGTATGCTTTATGCTCATCGTACTGCCTGTTTCAGCCTTGGATGCAGAGAATAATGGTGATACCTTCATAATACAAGAGGATGAGATGGTAAATCGAGATGTCTTTGCCGGAGCAGGTTTTATAAAAATCCTTGGTACGGTAAATGGGGATGTCTTTGCCGCAGGTGGAGAGTTTGAGAATAGCGGACATGTGACAGGAGATATCATTCTTGGAGCAGGAAATTCCTATATAGGAGGTCTGGTGGACGGGGATCTTCGTATCGGCACAGGTAGATTGGTCATCAGTGGTGAGGTTCGTCGAAACGTCACGGCGTTATCCAGTGACATTGTGTTGGAAAAGGATGCTGTTATAGATGGAAGCTTTACAGCATTGGCAGGAAGGATAGTTCTTAATGGATTTGTTGGCGGAGATTTCCGTAGCGGTACCTCAGAAAGCATTTTAATAAATGGAGTAATTAAAGGAGATGTACAGGTAGGAACCTCAAGGTTTGAATTTGGACCTGAGGCAAAAATCCATGGAAACTTGACCTATGCCAATGAATCTAAGGTTAATATACCTGAAGGGGTAGTGCTAGGTGAAGTAATCCATAAACAACCTACTAAAAATGTTAATTTAGAGAAAAACAAAGAACAAATCGAGAAGGGTTTTAAGATTTTCAATGTAGTTAGAGGTGCCCTATCATTGCTATCCTACTTAATAATAGGGATATTGTTAACCCTGATTTTCAAAGGTTTTATGAAGAAAAGCTCCTCTACAGTGGAGGAGAAGCCATGGCACTCCTTGGGGATTGGTATTGTTGGATTAATTGTAACACCCATAGCTTCAGTGCTAGTGATGATTACGGTAATAGGTATTCCAGTGGGTATCATTTCCCTAATGCTATACGCAATATTGGTATACTTGGCTAAACTTCCCTGTGCTTTATGGATTGGTAGTAAGATATTAAGAGATGAAGAAAAACCGGTATTACCTATGCTGCTTGGTGTTTTCATACTATCATTAGTATCCTATATTCCATACTTGGGATTTTTAGTCTCCCTGGTTGCTATAACCTTTGGCACAGGAAGCTATTTGATTAATATCAAAGATGCCCTACAAAAACCTAAAAAGGACATAGATCCTTTAATATAAAATCAAAATAAAATCAAAAAAGTAAAGCGGAGAATGAATTCTCCGCTTTACTTTCTAAAATCTATTGGCTTCTCCAAGGATTCCTGCGCCAACATATTACTAATCCGCTGGGTATCATCCACATTAAACAACAACCCATCAGAGAGAATATTGTCTCGACCTAGGCTGTCCATTAAAGTATCATCAGTATGTACTTTTTCTTTTTCTTTTCTATCCACATTTTTATTTTTTTTATGGCTCACTTCTTTTTCGCTCCTTTACCAAAATAATAAATTGTTTATAAATTTAGCCTTTTTTAAAACTGTCAACCGACAACGAAGCGACGAAGTCGCTTTAATATAGTATCTCACAGTATAAATGAACTATTCCAAATGAGAATGAAATAGCAATTTTTGCTATTTCATTCTCATTTGGATATAATATCACTATGAAAAAAAGATGATGGGGTGTGAAGCTGTGAATAAAGTACTAGAACCTAAAAATGGAGAGTATTACTTGACCTTAGCATTAGAAACCAGCTGTGATGAAACCTCTGCTGCCATATTGAAAAACGGAAGGGAGATTTTATCAAATATTATCTCCACTCAAATAGAAGAACATAAAAAATATGGAGGAGTTGTTCCAGAGGTAGCGTCACGAAAGCATGTAGAAAATGTAAACATGGTTATACAAGAGTCATTAGATTTGGCTAACATAAGTCTTCGGGATGTGGATCATATTGGAGTAACCCATGGACCAGGACTTGTGGGAGCACTTTTAGTAGGATTGTCGGTAGCCAAGGCAATGGCCTATGCTCTCAGGATTCCCTTAGTGGGAGTAAACCATATAGAAGGGCATATATGTGCCAATTACATAGAACATAAAAGCCTTAAGCCTCCATTTTTGTGCCTGGTTGTTTCGGGGGGGCATTCTCACCTGGTATATGTGAAGGATTATGGCAACTATGAAACCCTGGGCAAAACCAGAGATGATGCAGTGGGAGAGGCCTTTGATAAGGTAGCTCGAACTTTGGGACTGGGATATCCTGGGGGCCCGATTATTGATGAACTGGCTAAAACAGGAAATCGTCGCAACATACATTTTCCTAGAGCTTATTTAGAGGAAGGCAGCTTAGATTTCAGTTTTAGTGGACTAAAATCATCTGTGCTTAACTATATTAATGCTGAAAAACAAAGAGGCAATACCATAATCGTGGAGGATGTAGCGGCCAGCTTTCAGGAGGCTGTCGTTGAGGTATTAGTAAAAAAAGCTATACAAAGTGCAGAAATAAAAGGTGTAGATACCATCGTTTTGGCTGGTGGTGTGGCAGCAAACAGCGGGTTGAGGGAGCTGCTTGAAAAAGAAGGAAATAAAAAGGGCTTTAGTGTAAAATTTCCTTCCTTGAAGCTCTGTACTGATAATGCTGCGATGATAGGCTGCGCCGCCTATTATAGATATTTGGAAGGCTATCAATCGGATTTATATCTAAATGCTGAACCGGGTTTAAAGCTTTAGCTATATTAACATATACAGTTTTTGATGTGGACAAAAAAAGAAAACCTGTGGATAACTAATAAAAGCAAGTGTTATGCACAGAAAGCCTGTGGATAATCATGGGAAAACTGTGGAAAACCCTGTGGAAAATAATATAAAGAATGCGACATTCTCATTATGAAGGGTTACAAACCCTTCACTACATTTTAAGGCTGAAGTTGAATGTTGAATGTTAATATCTGCAGATATTTGTAGTGAAGGGTCTGTGACCCTTCATGCATTTCCGTTACCCATAACAGTATATGATGGATCTAGGTTTTCTAAAAGCTTAAAAATACAACATTCCACCTTCAACACTCTCTTACCACATTAATCTACAAGTGTGATATAAATAAGAAAAAAGTAGTTTGGATAATCCAAACTACTTTTTTTCCTCAACATATTTCACGATGTCACCGATACTCTTGAAGCCTTCAGCATCTTCATCAGATATTTCTACGTCAAACTCATCTTCAATGGCCATAATAATTTCTACAGCATCTAGTGAGTCAGCTTCCAAATCCTTCATAAGAGATGTTTCCATTGTAATTTCACGGTCTTCATCAAGTCCTAACTGATCAATAATAATTCCTTTTATTTTTTCATATACCATAGTGATAAACCTCCCCTAGTTAATATTTTCTTAACCACCGAAAATGTGGTTTTTAACGTAGTTATTTTACCATATCTACTTAAAAAATACTACACTTTATCTTTATTTATGACTGTTTTTTTATAGGCCGAATTCTTTAATTAAGTTTAACATATAGAGCTATTACTATACATCTTTTTCAATCTTTTTATTTCGACCTTATCCGTCACTATTTTTAGGTCTATTGCTAGTCCACAAATTTTTCCCATTCACTATATACTTTGTCTAATTCATCCTTTAGAAGACCTGTTTTTTCATGGACTTCCTTACTTTTTTCAGGATTAGAGTAGACTTCCTCCTCGCACATGAGGTGGTGGAGTTCACTGATCTCCTCTTCCAATAGAGAAATTTGTTTTTCCAATTCTTGCTGTTGAAGCTTGTTTTGACGAGCTACTTCCAACTTTTCTTTTTCTTTTCGTTTTTCGTCCTTGAGCTGTGTCTTAGTTTTTTGAGATACGGATACTTCGCTGGTGAGCTCTTCAAGCTCATTCTTTTTTTCATAAAAGTAATCATAGTTTCCAAGATATTCTTTTATACCTTCTTGTGATAGAGAAAGTATTTTTGTTGACACTTTATTTAAAAAGTATCGATCATGGGAAATTATTAAAAGAGTGCCATTATAGTTTACCAATGCATCTTCTAGTACCTCCTTGGAGACTATATCCAGATGATTTGTTGGCTCATCCATCAGTAGAATATTGGCCTTGGATAGCATGAGCTTTAGTAAGGCCACCCGACTTTTCTCTCCACCACTTAAGGTAGATATCTGTTTGAATACATCTTCTCCTGTAAAAAGGAAGGAGCCTAGTAAAGAACGGACCTGGGTTTGGGTGAAACGTATATTTTCTTGCCAGATTTCATCGATTATAGTATTACTCGTATTTAATAGGGCTTGCTCCTGATCAAAATAACCAATATGGACATTATGGCCGATGCGAATAGATCCTGAATCAGAGGATAATGTACCTAGAATTATTTTAAGCAAGGTTGACTTTCCAATTCCATTGGGACCGATAAGAGCCACCCTTTCACCTCTGAAGATTTTGAAGTCTACATCACTAAAAAGAGGATTTTGAGAAAAGCGCTTTGATAAATTTTCAACCTCAAGAACATCATCCCCACTCTTAATTTGGGGTTCAAAGCGAATTTTTGCCCTCTTATCATAATAGTTAGGTTTTTCGATTAAACTTATGTGTTCCAGCCTTTTTTCTCTACTTTTAGCCCGTTTGGCCAGTTTCTCTGTACCATGCTGTTTAAATCTACGTATAATCTCTTCCTGTCGATCAATATCCTTTTGCTGATTCGTGTAATCCTTAAGACGTTGTTCGTATAGAATCTTTTTTCTCATTACATAGTCAGAATAGCTGCCGTTATATTGGACCAGCTGTCTGTATTCGATTTCAAATATTTTGCTTACAACTTGATCTAAAAAGTATCTATCGTGGGATATAATTAAAACCGTACCATCGTAGGTTTTTAAGAAGGATTCAAGCCATTCGATGGCTTCCATATCCAAATGGTTGGTGGGTTCATCTAACATGAGGATATCTGGTTTTTTTAGTAGTAGCTTGGCTAAGCTTATTCTGGTTTTTTGACCGCCACTGAGTTGCATAATAGGTTGGGAATATTCCACTTCAGAAAATCCTAAGCCTTTAAGTACACCGCGAATCTCACTTCTATAACCATAACCATTAAGATTTTGAAACTCCTCCGATTTATGGGAGTACATATCCATGAGCTTACTAAGTTTATTTGAGGAAGTATTTGAGCTCTCCTCGGATATTTGTAATTCTAAATCTCTGATCGCTAACTCCAGTTGGATAAGGTAGTCAAAGACACCAAGGGCCTCATCAAAAACAGTACTACTTGATTCCAAATCCGCATTTTGCTCCATGTAACCTATGGTTAGCTCCTTCGATAGATACAAGTCTCCACTATCAGAACTATATTGGCCAGTGAGTATCTTAAATAAAGTAGTTTTTCCGGCTCCATTCGCACCTACAAGACCTATTTTTTCACCAGCATTTATGGCGAAGGATATATTTTCTAAAATCATTTCTATTCCAAAGGATTTATATATTCCATTGCAGGATAGTATAATCATCAAATCGCTCCTTGACTTTAATTAACAAATGTAATTCTATTTTACCAAATAAACAGTAAAATTAAAATGTTGGATTCTAACAATAAAAAATATTGAATAAGCAATACCCTAAATGCTAATAATTTTACAAAATCGTAAATTATCATTTAATTGAACGGTTTAATACAAAAAGTTGCAATGTTAATATTTTCACGATTGACAATTAAAAATCAGAATGATATCATAAAAAATAAAATTAAATAAATGAGGTAGGTTATATGGAAAAAGACTTTTCGAAGATTTCTATGGCAGTAATAAGAAGACTGCCAAAATACCATCGATACCTAAAGGAATTACTTGACAAGGATATTAGACGAATATCTTCAAAGGAGCTTAGCGAAATTATAGGCTTTACAGCCTCGCAAATCAGACAGGATTTGAATAATTTCGGAGGCTTCGGACAGCAAGGATATGGATATAATGTGGAGGCACTTTATCTGGAAATCGGCAAAATATTAGGACTCAATCAAGTATACAGTACCATTATTGTAGGAGCGGGTAATCTAGGACAGGCAATAGCAAATTATACGAACTTCACGAAGTCAGGGTTTTTGCCCAAAGCGATGTTTGATATTAATCCAAGACTTGTTGGGTTAAAAATGCGAGATTTGGAAATTCTGGATGCGGACACAATGGAGGATTTCATAAGGGACAATAATATTGACATTGGAATTATCTGTACTACCAAGGAACAGGCTCAACAAATCGCTGATCGGTTAGTTAAAAGTAATATAAAAGGAATATGGAATTTTGCACCTACTGATTTAGAAGTTCCTGATACTGTTGTAATAGAAAATGTTCATTTAAGCGAAAGCCTTTACACACTATCTTACTTATTAAACCACAAGAAGTAATATAAATATTCACATTAAAAGTGTAGGGACTCTCCTTACACTTTTTAAGTTGCAAATATCGTTAAGGTGGGAGTTAGATGGCTAATTATTATAATGAAATAAATAGGTTGCTAGATAAATTAGTACATAAAGGCTTAGTGCATATTAGGGAGGACTTTAAACTAGGAGCAAAGGGAGGTATCTTTACTTTTTGGGAACTACACATTTTGCGGAGGCTTGCTATTTCAGGGGAACAAAGAGTTTCTGAATTAATTGAAGAGGTACAGGTTAACAAAAGCTTGATTTCCTCAATGATTATAAAATTAGTCACAGGTGGATACATCATAAAAACTCAATCATCAGAAGATGGTAGGGTTTACTTTTTAAAACTCACAGAGTTGGGAGTGGAAGTGGTAGAAAAAAGTCATCAGCTTCAAAAAGAGCTTTTAGACTTTGTATTAGAGGATGTTACGTTGAATGAAGAAAGGGCGATACTGAAATTTTTAAGCAAAATAAATCAACTTACTATGACGAATAACTCTAGAAAATAATAATGCCCCGCAAAGTTTGCAGGGTACTATTATATGTATTAATCAATATTATACTATGCTGGATTTGGAGCGTCTGTAGGACATACGTTAGCACAAGCTCCGCAATCAATACATCCATCTGCATCGATTACATATATGTCGTCACCAGCGCTAATCACGCTTACTGGACATTCGGGTTCACAAGCTCCACAGCTAATACAAGCGTCATTAATAAAATATGCCATTTTTAATTCCTCCCTTTATTTAATTATATCTTTAAGAAACAATAGTATTATATCAAAATGTGAAATTAGCAACAATAAAATAGTAAATTAAAATTGTAAATTTATCTAAACTATAATGATTATCATTTTAAATAACCTAAGTTTTATGTACTGCTTAATGATTTGAATCAACTATAAAATAGGTGTATTGTATAGTATGAGTCATGGTTATAGTAAAGATACTATGAAGAAATATGATGGAGGTGTTCTATGAATGTAATTGCACTGGTCGGTGTTAGTGGCACAGGAAAAAGCTACAGAGCCCTGGCATTGGCTCATGAAAAGGATATAGATTATATCATTGATGATGGCCTTCTTATAATGGGTAACAAGGTTATTGCTGGTAAATCTGCGAAGCGAGAGGACACCTCAGTAGGAGCAGTTAAAACCGCCCTTTTTAGTAAAGATGAACATAAATTTTTGGTAAGGGATGCTATTAAAAAGGTACAGCCTAAGGGAATTCTTGTTTTGGGTACATCCACTAGAATGGTGGACAAAATAGCCAAGGACTTGGAAATTGATCCTATTCATGAATATGTATTTATTGAAGATATTTCCACAGAGGAAGAAAGAAAAATGGCTCATAAACAGAGGACGGAGTACGGCAAACATGTTATTCCTGTACCTACCTTCGAACTTAAAAAAGATTTTTCAGGATATTTTCTAGACCCACTAAAAATATTAAGAAGGAGAACAGATAATACTGTGCAAATTTCTGAAAAATCAGTCGTACGACCAACCTACAGTTATTTGGGTAAATATACAATTTCTGACAAAGTCATTAGTGAATTAGTTCTATTTGCGATTTCAAAGGTCATAGGGATTTCAAAAGTAATTTCAATAGATGTTAATAATTACACAAATGGTATAATTATTAATTTGGAAGTAGTAATGGTACATGGAAATCCAATACAAAAACTTGCAAAAATAGCCCAGGCACAAGTCAAATATGAAGTGGAAAACATGACATCCTTGAATATTCTTGCAATTAACATTTTAGTGAAGAGTCTTATAGTAAATTAAGGCTGAACTTATTATTTACAAAAAAAAATCACTATGTTATAATTTCCATGGGGTTGAAATTTACAAAAGGAAAATGTTTTCCTGAACTCAAAAGGAAGAGGAAATTTTAGCACTTTTCAGAAAAAATAAAAAATAACGAAGTGTATAATGTTATGTGTTTTTATGCATTACTGGAATAAGGTTTTTAAGTATATTTAAATAAAGAAAAAAACATATTATTAATGAGGAGGTTTTATATTATGAGCATGAATGCTAAGATGTATATTCAAGAAGTAATCGAGAAGGTAAAGAAAAGGGATGGCGATCAGCCTGAATTTATTCAAACGGTGGAAGAGGTACTACATTCTTTAGAGCCAATACTTGAAAAAAATCCTAAATATATGGATGCAAACCTTCTAGAGAGATTTGTTGAACCAGAAAGACAAATCATATTCAGAGTTCCTTGGGTTGATGATCAGGGTAAACTACAAGTAAACCGTGGTTTTAGAGTTCAATTCAACGGAGTTATAGGACCATACAAGGGTGGACTTCGTTTTCATCCATCCGTTTATATTGGAATCATCAAATTCCTAGGTTTTGAGCAAATACTTAAGAATTCATTAACAGGTCTTCCTATTGGTGGAGGAAAAGGTGGATCAGACTTTGATCCTAGAGGTAAATCAGATGGAGAGGTAATGAGATTCTGCCAAAGCTTTATGACAGAATTATACAGACATATAGGTCCAGATGTGGACGTACCTGCAGGAGATATTGGTGTTGGTGGTAGAGAAATCGGATATCTTTATGGACAATATAGAAGAATCCGTGGAGCTTTCGAAAATGGTGTGCTAACAGGAAAAGGATTATCCTATGGTGGAAGTTTAATTAGACCAGAAGCTACTGGATTTGGTATTACTTATTTCTGTCAGGAAATGCTTAAGCATGAAGGAACTTCATTCGAAGGCAAAACTGTAGCGTTATCAGGATTTGGTAATGTAACTTGGGGAACAGCTATCAAGGTTACTGAGCTAGGTGGAAAAGTTGTTACACTTTCTGGCCCAGACGGATATGTATATGACCCAGATGGCGTAGCTGGTGAAAAGATTGAGTACTTATTAGAAATGCGTAATTCGGGTAGAGATAAGGTGCAAGATTATGCTGATAAATTTGGCGCACAATTCTTCCCAGGCGAAAAACCATGGGGAGTAAAAGTAGATATCGTAATACCATGTGCAACACAAAATGATATTCATATAGATCATGCAAAACAAATTGTTGCTAATGGCGTTAAGTTTGTATGTGAAGGTGCAAATATGCCTTGTACAAACGAAGCTGTAGAATACTTTTTAGAGAAGGGTATAATTGTTGGTCCTGCTAAAGCTGCTAATGCTGGTGGGGTTGCGACTTCTGCTCTTGAAATGTCTCAAAATAGTATGAGATACTCTTGGACAGCTGAAGAAGTAGATCAAAAACTTCATCAAATTATGGTTAATATCCATGATAGTTCAGCTAAAGCATCTGAGGAGTATGGTTTAGGATATAACTTAGTTGCAGGTGCTAATATCGCAGGCTTTGTTAAAGTAGCCGATGCAATGTACGCACAAGGAAATTATTAAGAATAGTTACGCGGAAGTACAAATACAGGAGAGCCCTTTGGGCTCTCTTTTTATGTTGTAGGGGCGACCTGTGGTCGTCCTTTCATTTTCTTCTTTTCCGCGAAACTCGTAACGCGCAACGAATCTATTGTTACAAATCTGCTACAATATTACATTTTTAAGACAAAAGGGAAAAAATATGTAAATTTGGTTTACAATATAGTTGAGGAGGGGATTCGTATGATGCAAAGAAAATCGATCTATATAGTCTTATCTATGGTCATTATCCTGTTAACCGGGTTGTTTTCTGTGACTTATGGTGATAATGCTGTGGGATTATATCCTCCACAACCTAAGGATGTCACTGTTTTAGTGACAAAACCTACTATAAGCAGGCAGTTTATCTTAAATTCGATGAAGATTAAATCCGTTGAAATGCAGCTTAATAATAAGAATGTGGATGTTAAGTATGATGAAGTTCATCAAACTGTTTACTACAAACCACAGGAACCATTGAAACCAGGAAGCTACAAGGTGAATCTTTCTGTTAATCTAGAGGGTGTAGAAAAACCCTTAGCACAAACCTGGCAATTTACAGTCAGCAGTAAAGCCGTAGATGAGCTTCAAGCACCAACAAGTGAACAAAGACAGGCTTTAGTTTATGCGAATATATATAGAAAGCTTTTGAACTTAAAGGAGCTACAAATAGATAGCTCTTTGAGTACAGCAGCTGTGGCTCATTCGAATTACATGGCTGCGAACAAAACCCTTACCCATGACGAATTTGCAAATAAAAACGGCTTTACTGACACTACTGTCTATGGTAGAGCAGGAGCCTTTGGTTATAGTGGGAGTTATGTGTTTGAGAATGTAAGCTCAGGACAAAAGGATTATAAAGAAGCAGTTGACGGACTTTTTACTACTCCATATCATCGATTAATGTGGATTAATCCATTCCTTACGGATTTTGGATATGGATCAAAGGATAAGTACTATACCATTGATCTTGGAGGAAAAAGGCTAGGAGAAGATAACGTGGTTGTTTATCCCATGGATAAGCAAGGTGATGTGCCAATATCATGGGATGGAAATGAAACTCCGAATCCATTGAGACTACATCCAAAGAAAGGCACTGTTGGATACCCCATAACACTATCATACTTTAGTGAAAAAAACATAACGAAATTTACCGTATTAAGAACAACCTTAACGAATAGTAAGGGATCTACTATAAGTATATTTACGAACACGCCATCCTTTGACAAACAACTTACGGATAGTATTATAATTATTCCACAGAACACTCTAGCAAAGGGAGAAAAATATACTGTTACAGTTAAGGGTAAGGTAGAGTTTCAAGATAAGACCTCTGTGACGTTAGATAAAAGCTGGAGCTTTACGACGGCAGCCACAGATGTGGAAGAGAATGCATGGAAAAATAAATATCTGTATATTGATATTGAAAATCACTGGGCAAGAGACAATATACTGGAGCTACTTAACAAACAAATCATATCTCCTAAGACGGAAACTGAATATAGGCCAAATGATAGGATAACAAGGGCGGAATTCGCAGAATTTATTGTTAAGGCCATGGGGTTGCAAACCAAGGCTTATGAAGGTAGTCTGAAGGACGTTCAAAGTGACAATAGCAGAGCGATTTTTATAGAAAGCGCTTTTCGAGATAACATAATCAAGGGAGTTGGAAATGGGTATTTTATGCCCAACAATATTATTACCAGGGAAGAAATGGCTGTAATGATAGTGCGAGCATATGAAAAAAAGAAGGGTACAGGAGCATTGCAATCCATGCCTTCCTTAAGCTTTACAGATAAAAGCGAAATTAGCTGGTGGGCAACCGATTCGGTGAGAGCTACGAACCATTTAGGTATTGTAAAGGGAAGAACAACCAGTAAATTCGTTCCTAAGGATTCTGCCACCAGAGCCGAGGCAGCGGTCATGGTTAAAAGGATGCTGGAAACATTTTAAAAAGACAAGGGGACGAAAAAAGACAAGTAAAGACAAGGGGACGGTTCTGACAAGTAAAGACAAGGGGACGGTTCTTCTGTCTCGCAAGAAACGCGCAAGACAGAAGAACCGTCCCCTTGTCTTTTGGGCGTTTGTGAGTAAAGGAGAGGTAACTTTGGAGTATACTGTAAAAGAAAGAAATGGACAAGTCATCTTAGAAAATGCAGATTCCTTTGAATTGCCCCATATTTTTGAATGCGGACAATGCTTTCGCTGGAATAGGGAGGCGGATGGTAGCTATACGGGTGTAGCCAAGGGTAAAATATTAAATGTCCAAAAGATTGGAGAAGAAATAATCTTTAATAATACGAATATTGAAGACTTCCATAAAATATGGTTTGACTATTTCGATCTGGGCAGAAACTATGGAAAGATCAAGAAGCGTTTGAAAAAGAACGATCAGGTTATGGAAAAATCAACGACCCATGGTCATGGCATACGTATTTTGAAGCAGGATGAATGGGAGACACTACTTTCCTTTATTATATCCGCCAATAGGGGAATTTCTTTGATAAAAAAATCCATTGAGGCACTCTCCCAAAGATATGGAGTGAGCCTGGGAGAGTATAAGGGAAAACAATATTTTGATTTTCCAAGACCAGAGGTTATAGCTTCCAAATCCATCAATGAAATAAAACAAAGCCACACTGGTTACAGGGCAAAGTATATTGTGGATACCTCTGTTATTGTGGCTGCAAAACAAATTGACATTTTTAAGTTAAGAAATTTATCTACTCAGGATGCAAGAGTCGAATTAATTCGATTTCCAGGAATAGGGCCAAAGGTATCGGATTGTATACTTTTATTTTCCATGGATAAAACTGATGCCTTTCCCATAGATGTATGGGTGAAGAGAGTAGTGGAATACTTCTATTTGCCGGAAGGGACAGGTATGAAAGAAATCCAAGAATTTGCAAAGGAACA
>JUEG02000644.1_pt1 | contig 30654 bp, 26 predicted proteins | sample 432341 | NCBI WGS metagenome assembly JUEG02 (sample SAMN02953476, study PRJNA257561) | rock porewater metagenome | biome: terrestrial; feature: Opalinus Clay rock; material: porewater; isolation source: Opalinus Clay rock BIC-A1 borehole | place: Switzerland: Mt Terri URL, St-Ursanne ... | reverse complement strand
GTTTAGTTCCTGTATTTTAGTTATTATTTTCTTCATTTTGATCTAGTAAACTCTCCCACTGTGCATAAAGAGCTTTAATTTGCCCATCTAATTGCTCTTTTTCTGCTAGTAGAGAAGTAAGGATAATATAATCAGATTGGTTCTTTTCTATTTCCTCCAAAATTACTGTTTGTTGTTCTTCTAATTCTTCTATTTCTTTTTCAATCTCCATGGGAGTAAGTACAATACCATAGTTTGATTCTCGCCTTTTGGTTTTAGGAGTTTTTTTATGTTCCTTTTCAACTGGCTTTTGATGGAGCACTCTATTTTTTTCGCTCTTTCTTTGCCTTTTCTCCAGAAAATCCTTATATCCAAAAGGGTATGACTGAAACAGTCCTTCTTCTATCCATAGGATTTGATCCGCTACCTTCTCTATGAAATACCGGTCATGGGATACAAAGAATAGGGTTCCTCCAAATGACATTAGGGCTTCTTCTAGTGCCTCTCTCGATTCTATATCCAAGTGATTAGTAGGTTCATCCAAAATCAAAAGGTTCACTTTTTCATAGGTAAGAGAGCACAGCTTAAGACGACTTTTTTCTCCTCCTGATAAGTTTTTGATTTTTTTATTAACATCTTCTTGCATAAAGAGCATTTTTGCTAGTGTTCCTCTTGCTTCTCCTAAGGTAATGTTGTGATGGTACGAAAAGTATTCTACTAATGTTTTTTCTTCATCATCGAATACAATATTTTGAGGGAGATATCCGATTTTCACTCCAGTACCTATTTTGATTATCCCTTTATCGGGTTGGATCTCTCCTAATATCATCTTTAGTAGAGTTGTTTTCCCGCTTCCATTGGCCCCCATTAGACAGATACTGTCTTGGTAAAAGATCGTAAAGTCTCCCTCCCTGATCAAGTGCTTTTCTTCGAAGGATTTCTCAAGTCCCTCTACTGTAATCACCCGTTTACCCGTTCTACTATTTATAGACGGATCCATTCTCATCCTTCGATTTTCTAGGACAGGGCGATCTAGTACATTGATTTTCTCCAGACGTTTTTCTAACTCCTTGGCTCTTTTATACATAACTTCACTATCTCGCATGGCTCCCCACACTCTGTATCGATGGATTTGGTTCTCTATTCGATCCAATTGTTTTTGCTGGTTTTGATATCTTTTAAAATCTTCTATAAACCTTCGCTCTTTTTCCATCACATAGACACTGTAGTTGCCATGATAAACCACCATATTTTGGGGCTCCAGTTCATAGATCTTAGTAACAACCCTATCTAAAAAATACCGATCATGGGAGATAACCACCACGGTTCCCTTGTACTCTTTCAAGTAATTCTCAAGCCATTCTATGGTATAAATATCTAAATGATTGGAGGGTTCATCCAGCAAGAGAATATCTGGGGACTCTAAAAGCAATCTTCCTAAAATCACCCGAGTCTTCTCACCTCCGCTTAAATCTTCAAAAGACATTTTTCGAAGGTTGGATGTGATTTCTAGTCCTTCACATATTCGATTAATCTTTGTTTCCAGTTGGTAACCATCAATCCGTTCATACTCCTCCATATATTGACCATACTTAGCCATGGCTTGTTCTAATAGCTTATTGGTTAATGTGGCAAAGTCCTTTTCAAGATCCTGTAGAGTCTTTTTAAGCTCCGTAGCTTTTTCAAATGCCTGCCATAAAACTTCTTCAACTTCAGTGGATCCCTTTATATGATGAATCTGCTCCAAATATCCAAGCTGGGCTCCTTTTCTAATGTTAATTGAACCACCTTGATAATCTTCTATCCCCATCAGAATTTTCATAAGGGTAGTTTTTCCACACCCATTTTGACCAATAAGTCCTATCCGTTCTCCTTCTTTAATCTCAAAAGATATATTTTCGAATACTTTGTTAGCACCATAAAATTTCTGTAATTCGCGTACACTGCATTCTATCATTGTCTGTACCTCACTTTATTTATTATGATGGCTGCAACGCGCCCTTCCTCACCCTGATCCGAACTTGACAAAATGCAAAAAACCCAAGGCCAATTAGCCTTGGGTTTATATATGGTCAGTTTTAAAAATGATTTCTCATTTTCTCATACAATACTGATCGAATTTGCCCCTAGTCACTAATAGGATCTTTGCAGCTTGAATCTTAAAAATGGACGCACCTCTCCCGTAAACCGGTAAAATTGCTATCATCAAAGATTCAAATGTGATCCATCTTAGTGTAGTACTCATGGAATCTATCCCCATATACAGTCATTTGACTGTATTCCTTTCATAATTTTCCAATTTAATTGTAGTAAACTATAAAGCATTTGTCAATATTTCCAGTAAAAAAACTCAGTCATACATGGTACGGTTCTCCATATCGCTCTAACTGCAGATTTTTGTATAACAAAGGAGTCAAAAAAACCGTCCCTTTTGACTCCTTTTGACTCTTACTAAATTAGTTAAAATTCTTTTTTAAATATAGAAATACTATACCAAAGAAAATAGCTACTATTGTACTAGACAATGTTCCTATTAAGAATTTTTCACTAAATTCTGAGTCTTGCTCTATTTTCTTAAATCTAGCTACTGATTTAGCTGCTATTACAAAAGTAATCGAAACATAATTACCTAATATTATAAAAGTAAATATCAGCATTCTCTCAATAATCCCTATTACCTCTCCTCCAGTATAGGGTTTACTATCAACTAACCCTTCTAACATACTAGTTATTGATTTACATATATTCTCATAAATTTCTTTCCATTTATTATTCTCACTATACCTTTGTTCATATGTAACAGCTATTTCACTGGTAGCTTCTTGATATATTATTTCTGGATTTCTACTCTGTATTAATTCAATCTCTTTTGATAACAATTCTTCTTTAGATGGAACTTTTTTCAAAAATAATGTAGTTATTATAGTTCCTCCATTTATGAGAAATAAATAAAAGGTTAATAAAAGAATTAATAGTATCCACTTATTATTATCAATTCTTTGAAGAATTGGTATATACTTTATTAGCAATTCTGAAATCCACAAATAAAACTGGTTAAAATCTATGTTTTTAACAAGTATCCCATAAGGAATTACTAAAAATAATGTTAACATATGAATAAACTGGTCATACAAAAACAGCTTAATTGAATATCTATTATATTTCCTTTGAAAATATATTTTAAATGTGTCCACCCAATAGTGTAGAATAGCTATTATAGCAATAAATATTATTAAATGGAGATTAAAAAAAACTAATGTAATAAAAGATGCTACTACAAAAAACTGAATTCCATGTTGAAGAACTATTTTTTTATCTTCAATTTTTTTAAATGCCATTTCCTCAGTCTGTAGGTAAAAATCTACTATAACATGACTTAAAAATAGCAAACTTATGATAAGAGATGTATACATATCCTCACTCCTACATGGCAATGTAATACCATTAATCTAATGATGGCATTATATTGCCATCATTAGATTAATGGTATTACATTGCCATCACTATAAGTCTTCAAATTTTTTAATATCACATCTAATATTTTTCTCGTAAAAATTGCATTATTTTTTCTTCTGCATTTGATACTTCATGATAGTAAGAATCTCTTAATATTTTACTAACTGTTGACTGGTCTATATCTAAGAACTCTGCCACCTTATATTGAGATTTATACTGAGTATAATACTTAATGACTTCCTTTTGTCTCTTAGTTCTTTTTTTTGTGCAAGATTCTATAAAATATAATAATCCATTAATAAGATTATCTTCTTCATATCCTGAAGAATATTGTATAGTTGGGTCTTTCTTTTTAGCTTTCATCACCATATTTCTTGCTCTGTGGTAAGCTGGGCCATCAGAACCAATAGAAATTTCCTTATTAAAATCGGTATGCATGTCACCAATACCCACTCCAAAAACCAACTTTACAGGCGAGAACAACTCTCTAATCTTTTTAATAATTTCATAGCTTACATAAGGAGAAAGTAATAGCCCTTGGAATTCATCTCCTAATGTGACTGTAAAATTTGAAGCAATGTGACTATTGTATTCGTTGTTTATTTCTGTTATAACTTGGTTAAACTTTTCTTGGAGTTGCTGTCTATTTTTATATTTTTTCGAACTTATAATATCCCCTATAATAGCACAAAACATTTTCATTCTCCTTTTAGTAAATTACTTGTATTAAATATACTACATAACTTACCATTATACCTTTAAATTTTTATATAAAAGTTCTTGTTGCTTAATTGAGCCAACAAAAAAAATCATGGATGATCTAGTCTATTAAAACTAGTATCCACCCATGATTTCAAAAATTCATAGCTATATTGTCATATAGGAAAAGTTTTACATTAATCAATCTTGAATCGTTTCTATAAACTTGGTGTTTTCACATTCAGCACAATAAATTCTTCTCCTTGATCTGCTTTTAGAGACATCTTGGTGTTTGGAGGACATATGATAATATCCTTAGCTTCAACAACACTTTCTTCATCACCAATCCTTAATGTTCCCTTTCCCTCAACGATATAAAAAAATACATCCACAGGCACGGCATGGGGTGTGACTTCATCCCCAGGTTTCAAGCATAAATTCATCACAGTAGTATTTTTATGATGTACTAATTGTCTTACAAGAACCCCTCTTTTATTTATGGTTCCTTCAATTTGATTCATTCTAATAATCTCCATGATTTAACCTCCTAATATTTTTATATTTTAAACCTATGCATCACCTGCTAACCTATTCTTTATTCCTTCAAAGGTTGCATAAATAACAGGTATCATAATCATAGTCAACAAGGTTGCAGCTAATATTCCTCCAGTCACGGTTATTGCCAGGGGTGAGAATCTTTCTGCTCCAATAGCTAGCTGTAGTGCTAAGGGCAGCATGCCTGTCACATCGGACAGTGCCGTCATCATTATTGGTCTGAACCTTGCTTTTACTGCTGCCACTAAGCTTTCTTCTAAGGTATATTCTTGACTCCTAAGGGTAATAGCATAATCAATTAAAAGTATGGAATTATTTACAACTGTACCAGCCAGAAGAATAAAACCCAGTAGCACCGGCATTGAAATAAACTTGTTGGATAGGGCTAGAGCAGGAGCTATACCTATTACGACAAGGGGTATTGCACTCATAATCGTTATTGGATGCAGGAAGGATTTGAACTGAGGTACTAAAATAAGATATACAAAAACGATGGCTAACATCAAAGAAAAGATCATATCCTTCATGGACCTTCCTAATTCCTCCTGTTCACCAACCATCTCAATACGATATCCCTTTGGAAGAGGAAAATCCTTGGTAATTTCCTCAACATCCTTTACTACGTGGCTAAATGCCCGATTATGGGTATATCCTAATATTTCAATTGTATCCTCCATATTTTCTCTTGTAATAAGATTTGATCTTTTCTCCATTTTGAAAGTTGCTAATTCCCTCAAGGGGACTTTAATTCCCATAGGCGTATCGATATTAACATTCATCAAGCTATTCATAGACTGTGTAGCTCTATTATTATATGCAATGGATATTCCTAAATTCTGCGTGTCCTCCATATCCATATAGGAGTTCTTAATTCCTTCTACGGTATTAAAAATTTGTTGAGAAACCATAGTACTCGTCAATCCAAGTTCTTGGATTCTTCCTTGGTTTATGTTAATGGTTGCTTGCATGTTATTAATATTGAAGCTCTTATAAACATTGGTTGTTCCCTCTACTTTTATAACTTCGGCTTCCAAAGCCGATGCTAGATCATATAGAATTTTCTGATCATCCCCACTCAATCGAATATCTAAGGGTGCAGAGCTTCCCGATACAGCTGTACCCCCCTGCTCCTTCACCACAAATTTCTTTATATCAGGGATATGGGAAACATATGCCCTCATCCTTTCTTGAAATTCCCAAATGTTTTCTTCCCTTTCTTTTCTCGTATTTAAGTTCACCGTTATAAGAGCTTGATTTGTGCCCATTACTCCAAAATCGCCTAAAAGGATATTATCTTTTTCGAATCCGATCTGGGTGTCATAGTTTACCACATTCATTTCCTTACTGAGATACTGCTCTATCTCAAATACCACCTTTTCCGTTTCATCTAGAATCGTTCCGGGTTCCATTTCAATCGATACAAAGGTAACACCACTATCGAATTTCGGAAGCATTTCAACTCCGTTAGAAATAAGAAATCTTGCACTCATTATCATTAACAGCAATGTTATAATATAAGCTTTACCCTTGTTGTGTAATGCAATTTTCAAAAGCTTTACATATGCTTTAAGAATTAAGCTCATAAATCGATTAAAAGGAATACTGAAAATTGCGATGAGATTTTCAACTCGTTTAAGCTTTATCTTACTCATTAATATTGTAAACAAGGGTATCATAATCAATGCCACTACTATAGATGACGATATGGCAAAAATAATCGTTAAAGCTAAGGGTTTAAACATCGCTCCAACAAAGCCCTTGATAAATAAAAGTGGAAAAAGTACCACCAAGGTAGTCAATGCTCCTGTAATACTTGGCAAAGCAATTTCTGAAGTTCCATCGATGGCGGCAGTCACAATATCCTTTTTATACGCAATATGATGAGTCGTAATATTTTCAACCACAACGATCGATGCATCCACAACAAAACCAATACTTAGGATCAATGCCGATAAGGTTACTAAATCCAACTTTAGTCCTGAAAATTTCATAAGTCCTAATGTCATTAGAAAAACAAGGGGCATGGAAACAGCTATAACTAAGGACTGGTTGACGACAGAAATAAACAACATAATAATCAGTATTGTTAGCAAAATTGATAGCAGAACACTGGAAGTCATGTTATTGACCATCTGTAGTGTAAATACCGAATCATCCTGGGCTATTTCAAAATTTATGAAAGGATATTCTTCTTGTAAATCGATTATCCTTTCCTTTACATTTGTCACTACCTCTATTGTGTTTGCATCATGGGTCTTTGTAATGAACAGGGCTATGGCATTTTTACCCTTGAATCTATAGGAGCTTTCCAATTCTTCATAGGAAAAATCAACACTGGCCACATCCTTTAAATAAATGTAATTACCATCCTTTAATGGAAGCCTTAAGTTTTGGATTTCTGCTTCATTCGAAATTCCTTCTTCTATACGAATAAGGATCTCCTTATTATTTTCCTTCACTGTTCCACCTGGTGCTTTGATGTTATTTTGTGTGAGTATCTTTGAAACCTGTTCAAAGGAAATGCCATAAACATCTAATTTGTTTTTATCTATTTGAACCTGTACTTCAGAATTATATCCTCCAAAAATATTTACAGCTGCTACGCCCTCAATAAGCTGAAGATCATAGCCTATTTTTTCTTCAGCGAGTTCCCTAATCTTCTCCATGCTCAAGGATTCACTATCTAGACTAATCGTTGCTATAGGTTTATCTGAGGTGCTAAACTTCAATACCTTTGGCTCATCCATTCTCTCTGGCAGTGAGCTCCTTATTCTACTAACAGCGTTTTGAATATCTATAGCGGCCTTATCCACATCAATCCCATAGTTAAATTCCAATTGGATTATTGCCAGATTATCTTGACTTGTGGATTTTACATTAGCTATCCCTTCAATTTTTCCAAATCCCTCTTCCATGGGTTCAACTACACCTTTTACAACATCCTGGGCTGACGCTCCTGGATACCTTGTTATGACCGTAGCCATTGGTGGATTCGTATCAGGAGACAATTGGACTTTCAGCGTAGCCTTTGCATAGATTCCTAAAAGCAGGATTCCTATTGCAAAGGCTAAAACCAAGTACTTATTCTTAATGGAAAACTTTCCAATATTCATTATTGATCGTCTCCTCTGAATAGATATACTTTTGCGTGATCATACAGTTTATCAATATTTTTTATAGCAACCTTGTCACCCTCTACTAATCCCTCCACCTGCACCCTATTACCTAATCTTAGTCCTGTTACAATGGCTATCTCTTTTACATAATCGTTTTCAATTTTATAAACTACTTGGCCATCAACTAACTGTTTTATTGCATTAAATGGAATTGTGTACCCCTCAGCTATTTCATCTATAACAAACTCTGTTTCTACGCTTGTTCCAAGGGCTACTTGTTCATTCTTATCTAGCTTTATCCCACCGATTTCAACCTCACCAATACGGGTTTTAGGATCTATACTCGACATCATTTTCGTTGTATTTGCTAATATCTTCTCTCCGAGTCCTGAAATGTTTAATGAAACAGCGGTACCAACTCTTAGCCTATTTAAATCAGATTCACTTACATTAACCTTTACGACGAATTGTGAAATATCATCAATAATTACAATCGGCTTACCTGTAATAGCCAAGTCACCGATAGGATTATTTATCCTTCGTACTTTGCCCCCCATGGGTGCTGTCAAAACCGTATCATTAAGATTTACCATGATTTCATTTTTCGCAGCATATAATTCTTTAAGCTGCATTTCGATCATTTCTTTTTCATGGCTGATTTTATCAAAGGTTGCCTGTGCTATACCCCCTGATTCAACTAAAGCTTGATACTTTTCCTCCTCTTTTCTTAAATATTCAAGATTAAATTCAACGGTATCAATCTTTGCCTGAGTAGTACTTAGTTTAGCACTTATACTATTGCTATCTAATTTTGCAAGAACCTGTCCCTTCCTAACGAGATCTCCCTCACTTACTGTTATTTCTGTGATTTGACCTGGGATTTTCGCGTTTATTTCCACGGTTTCAATAGGGTAAAGGGTTCCAATATAGGTTATCTTTTCAGTAAGCTTTTCCTTTATTACCGTGTCACTCTCTATAGGAACTCCCAAATCCTCCTTCAAAGCATTGTTAGAAAGCTTTTCTTCATTTCCAAATAAGGCGTATATTTTGTTTAAGTTCATACTAATGAGAGCAATGATTATTAATAACAATAGGATTAATAGGGTTTTCTTTAACTTATGTGATTTCATATATCGTCCCCACTTTCATTCTGACTCGATCTTTTCTTTTACCTATGTTTGTATTATAATTGGTTTTAACATGGAAGTCGGTAACATATGTTACCGACTCTTAGAATATTGGAGGATCTATAATGGAATTAAGAGAATATATTCATGTTCTAGATAAAACCCTTTTATTTAGTCACTATACGCGAAAAGAGCTACTTGATTTTTTTGAAACCATTGATTATAGACTTTCACAGTTTAGCAAGGGTAGTGTGGTTTTCATTGAGAATGAACCCTGTACAGCGATTCGTGTAATACTGGCCGGTGTAGTCCAGGTTCAAAAAATTGATTCCCTTGGAAAAACCTTGACGATTGTCGAATTCAAGAGTGGTGATACCCTAGGGGAAAACTTACTTTTTGGTGAACGGAATGTTTTTCCAATGACTGGATTGTCAAAGACTAGCACAGTTATCCTTCATATACCGAAAGAAGCAATATTAGCTCTTTGTCAAAAGGATTCCATATTTTTAACACAGTTTCTACGAGTGATATCCGAAAAAACCTTCACCTTAAGTGGTAAGTTAAAAGAAATTACGCTAAAGAACATACGTCAAAAAATTTGCGAAAGACTATTTGATGCGTATAGGAAGGAAAACAACCTGGATATTTCTTTAAATATGAGTAAAAAGGAATGGGCTGACAAGATTGGGGTCCAACGACCTTCCCTATCGAGGGAGCTTATGAAGATGAAAAAAGAGGGATTAATTGACTATAACCGTAACACGATTCAAATCAAAAACCTTGCAGAAATAAAAAAATATGCCGTTGAAATTCAAAAATATCTATAAAACAAAATAACGATTAAAAGTAAGTCTAAAGAGACCTACTTTTAATCGTTGTTGCCTACCCTTTTATATTAGTAAAAAGTTATTTCTTTTCTTCTATATCTTTATAGCATTTGTATCCATGAAGGGAAGTGGCCGTCTTAATGGCTCTAACAACAGCTTCTGCCATAACTCTAGCCGAAAGCATTCCTATTACGTTCGTATCGGCTTCCACCGTTCCTGTCCCCATGGTGAAAATCGTGTCGCCATCCATCATCGTATGGGCTGGTCTCATGGTTCTTGCATAGCCATTATGGGCCATTGATGCAATTTTATTGGCTCTAGCTTTATCTAGTTTCCCATTCGTTACGATAACCCCGATGCTGGTATTTCCACTAAATAAATTCTTTTTTAGGGTAAGTTGCTTTAACATGACCTCTTCTGTATTGGCAAAGCTCTTCTTATCCTCGGTCAATGCACCAGCTAGTATCTCCCCAGTATTCGGATCAACGACATCTCCAAGACAATTTACAGCAACCAAGGCCCCTACTTTTAACTCACCAACCTCCACAGCATAGGTACCTAATCCACCTTTCATAGAATAATCTTCTCCTAAGAATTTACCCACCGTAGCCCCTGTTCCAGCACCTACTGTACCATTGGGACATTCTATATTATTGGCCTGCTCACAAGCTTTATAACCCATTTCCTTATTAGGCCTAACCCTATGATCTCCAACTGTAAGATCAAACAGTACCGCCCCTGCCACAATCGGAACTGTGGTTACGCCTACATCAAATCCAATTCCTTTTTCTTCTAGATATTGCATAACCCCTGCCGCAGCATCTAATCCAAAGGCGCTACCCCCACCTAGTAGGACAGCATGTACTTGCTCCACAAGATTAACCGGATCGAGTAAATCTGTTTCCCGAGTTCCTGGAGCTCCACCCCGTACATCGACTCCCGCAAAAGCCCCCTTCTCACAAATGATTACTGTACAACCTGTTGCAGCTTCCATATCTTGCTCATGCCCAACTTTTATTCCCTCTATGTCCGTAAAGTTTATTTCTTTCAAATCGATCCCTCCATTAAGCTTATGTAGATTCTCTTCTTAGAAACTATTATACTACAAGCAATCTTAGCTTAAGACATGGTGAATACTTTGATTATTGCAATAATAACTCCTGTTACCCCTTCTCCACCAAGCATTCCGGATGATACGATAACACCTTTGTCATCCCATTGGGGCTTGAATTTTTTAACGATATAACCTACAGCGCCTCCAATAAAGACTGCGGAAGAGATCACCATGGGTAGGTATATTCCAATACCTAATGTCATGCCTGGTATATTAAATAGATATAAGGCTACTCCAATAACCAACCCTATAACAAAGGCACCGGTATTTGGTAATCCACCTACCATAGTATATACTGCATAGGCCTGTGGTGCTGGCAGTTCAGTTCCAGGCCCCATTGCTCCATAGGCTTTATACATTACAAATAAAACGATTACGGATACGATCGCTCCAATAATTCCTCCAATCGATTCAGAAATTAACTGCGCCTTCGGATTTGTTCTTAATAGATACCCTGATTTAAAATCGTTTAGTACGTCTCCAGTCAACCCGCATGCCACAGCCACTACGGCTGCTACCAAGAAGGCCTCTACCCCTGCAATACCCGAAACAGCCTTTACGCCTAAAAGTACAATTATACCAAATATTTCCATAGGGTTAATCCCTGTTTGCCCAGTGATCGATGCTGCCATAGCCGTGGTTAACCAGACTCCAACAATTGTAAGAATACTGGCTATTAAGCTCATTTCTGTAAAGACTGTTAGTAAAAATGCTACTAAAGCAAAGGCTATAGGTGCCCATTTTAAATTTACATTTCCCTCCCTAGCCGCCTTTCCACTTATCATGGGACCATAGATTTCTTTAGCCTTAGGAATGATACCCTTGAGCAATACACCTATGCCCGTTCCTACCATTAAACCTATTCCAAGGCTATCTTTAAAAGCTGTGGCTACGGCCACATCTGCGAACCATCCTTGACTTACCCCCACTGGGATTATAAATAAATATCCTAGTAAAGCCCCTAAAAACCATACACCGGTGAATAAAGGTCCTATGATATAGCCTATGGCTACCGCCATGGGAGCAATCCATACACCAAACATAATGTTCTTAGACATGAGTTTGGCTGACATCCATGCTCCTGGTATTTTTCCAAACCAATCCCGAAGTGCGACAAATATAGCCGTAATAGCAAGGGATGAAAACAGATATTTGGCCTTCAAGCCCCCTTCATCTCCCGCTAGAACCGTTTCAGATGCAGCTATGCCCATTGGGAAAGGGAGTTTTTCGCCTTCAATAAAATATTTTCTTATAAGTGCTGTAAATATTACTCCCAAAATCGTACCACCCACGGTTACAATCATGAGTGTACCCATACTCACCTGTGCATTTTTATCTAGCATCCAGATTCCAGGTATTGTAAAGGCAAGTCCCCCGGCAACCATACCCCCGGCTGACATGGCCGTATGGGTTACGTTTATTTCATTCAAATTTGTTTTCCCCATGGCTTTAAGAATAGTCATAGACATTATGGCAACAAAAATGGTTGGCCATGGTAAAGCGCCCATTCTCAGAGCCACATACATAGAGCTTGTGGTAATGACTATGGAGCCTAATGCACCAATAATCATCCCTCTTAAGGTAAGTTGTTCCTTAAAGCTCGAGGCATAATTCGTGGTTTTTTTGGAACTTTCCATAATTTCTCCCCCTTTATAAGGTTTAGTGGCGTTTCACAATGCGATATACTGTTTTGAATTTTTATCAGTATCTTTATATGATCAATTCTACTTTATTATTCTTATTTTATAAATAAAAAAAGCCAACAATAAAAGATCTATGTGCATGATGAAATCATACCCATATATTTTTATTGTTAGCTATATTTAGTTATGTTTGCCGGTCCTATCCTATCGATAGGATTTATGTCTTAATTAAATAATGCTGCTTCTTCTTCACCCTTCATTACTCTTAATGCTCCAAAGGCTAAGGATTCCAATTCTTCCTCCCCTGGGAAAACCTCAACAGGGGCAATGAATTCAACACGTTTTATGATATCTTCAACAATTCTTTTCGAATGGGCAATTCCACCTGTTAAAATAATTCGATCAACATCCCCCATTAATACTGTAGCCATAGCGCCAATTTCCTTAGCTACTTGATAGGCTAAGGCATCTAATACTATTTTCGCTTCCTCATTTCCATTCATAGCCATAGCTTCGATTTCACGGGCATCCGTAGTTCCAAAGTAGGAGTAAAATCCGCCCTTACTGCTTAACTTTTCTTTTAATTCATCATAGGTATACTTTCCAGAGAAGCATAGCTTCAGTAGTTGATCTGCTGGTAATCCCCCACATCGATCCGGTGAAAATGGTCCTTCTGCCTTGGCATTATTTACATCAATCATTTTTCCCTTTCTATGAGGGGTTACTGAAACACCTGTGCCCAGATGAACCACGACAAAATTGACTTCTTCATACTTTTTCCCCATCGCTTTGGCAGTCTTACGGGCTACAGCCTTCATATTTAATGCATGGGATAAACTAATCCTTTTCAAATCAGATAATCCTGAAATTCTTGCTATAGGCTCCATTTCATCCGTTGATACAGGATCGACAATAAATGATGGAATATTTAGTTGACTGGATAAATTAAATGCCATGACTGCACCTAAATTCGATGCATGCTCTCCCTGCTCTGCTTTTTTTAAGTCTTTAACCATTTTTTCATTGACCTTGTAGGTTCCTCCAGCTATGGGTTTTAATAATCCCCCACGACCTACTACTGCAACTAAGGTTTCAAGCTGGATATTTTCATCCTTAAGTGCTTTAAGCACCAAGTCTAGGCGATATTGATATTGATCAAATACTTTGGCAAATTTCTCTAAATCTTGTACAGTATGCTCTACAGTTCTTTTGAAAAGTAGCATTTCTTCCTCATATACTGCAATTTTAGTTGACGTTGCACCTGGATTAATGACTAATATCCTGTTCATTAAAAGCGACATACCTAATCCTCCTCTTAAATTTTGAGCACAATAGTTTTGTTTTTCATTTAAATTATTGCAATTTTTAGAGTATCTAAAAAGCTGCATTCTTAAAAAATTAGTGTAACTATTCAATTATATTAATATAATACAGAATTTTTAGGTATTTGTGAAGTGTGAAAATAATATAAAATAAAAAATACCTGCCGATTACTCGAAAGGTATTTCTCTTATGTTATGATAATTATGCTAAGGTTTGAACATCTTCTTAGATTTTTTGAATTTCTGATTCATCAACAAAGAATATATGCAATTAATATAAATCTAGGAATATCTACGAGCAATCTTGTAATAGCAAATTTTGCTCCCAGGGCAGTAATCTCAAATAGAATCAGAGGTATCTTTGTAGTAGACCATGCCCCAATAAAAATTAGTACATTACTAAATTTCACTCCCTTTTTCATAAATACCGCTGCTACAGGAAACGCATGCCTTAGTTTTTAATGTCCACAGTCATGGCTTTATCATAAATTTGATTTATTTCTTCTTTCGTTGGATACTTTCTGCTTTCCTGAATATTCGTATTGATATACTTCTCACTTTTTTTCGTTTATCTATTCGTAAACTTTAAATAAAGATATGGCAATAGTATTATTAAAAGTATGTATTGCATGATTTTCGGTACTACAAAACCAAGAACTCTCAGCGAAACGATTGCGGCAACGACTATCATGCCTAGTACATATAAGTTTTTTTGCAATCCAATATTTTTCATATCATCTGCCCTCCTATTAATCTGTAGTATTACGCTCCCACCACTGCCCATTTTGCAGATTCTAAAAATCTAACCAACAAATCTTTTCCACCGTTACTTTATATATCCAGTTTATTCCATGTGCGAGGTATAGTCAATAACCTAGGGAAAGTCCAATGCTTTTTTCATTGTACAAACATGAAACCTTAAAATTCCAAACATTAAAAAAGTGAGGGATTTCAAGAATAATCTTGTTCCCTCACTTTAGTGAATCTTAATAGGTTTCAACAAACACTTCAAAGTGACCTTGTGGATGGGCACATGCAGGACATAGGTCAACTGCCTTTTCTCCTGTGTGTATATAACCACAATTGTTACACTTCCATTCCACAACTTTATCTTTTTTGAAAACAGTACTGTTCTCAATATTTTCTAGTAGTTTTCTATATCGTTTTTCATGATGTTTCTCTACTTCTGCAATTTTTCTAAAGACTGTAGCAATTTCTTTAAATCCTTCTTCTTCTGCCACATCAGCAAAATTGGGATACAGATCAGACCATTCTTCATTCTCCCCATTTGCCGCTGCTAAAAGATTGAATTTCGTATCTCCTAGGCCTACTGGAAAGGATGCAGTTATTTCTACTACCTCACCACACATACTTTGGTTAAAAAATTTAAAAAATCTTTTTGCATGCTCTTTCTCATTGTCGGCTGTTTCTAAAAACAGATTATGTATTTGTACATATCCTTCCTTTTTAGCTACGGAAGCATAGTATGTGTACCTATTCCTTGCCTGTGATTCTCCTGCAAATGCTTTCATTAAGTTTTCTGCAGTTTTTGTACCTTTTAAAGATTTCATTTATAAGCTCCTCCTGATTTATATATTATTAGTGATAAAAAACACAATTATGCCAATGCTACCTCTCCAAACACGGTACTATTTCCAAATCCAGCTAGGAATTTTCTTCTCAGCTTTATAGTTTTGGTACTCTAAATCCTTAAAGATATATACACCAATTTAAACGTTATTAAACAAAAATATTTTTATAAGATATAATATTAATACGGTCGAAAATATATTGTGCATTCCCAATCTATCCCAAGGTGAGTACAAAAACGATAAATATCACTACAGAGACAACAGTACCTAAAACCACAGTATTGTTTGCCAGTTCCTTATTCTCTTCACTACTATATTCACCTACAAAAATTGGTAGTGAAAAGGGTGGAGGTAATATTAACGTAGTAAAGTATGCATAATCAAATATTGGATCAGGTGAAACAAACCGATCAATTACCATATATTTAATCGAATATCCAATGGTAAAGGCTACAAGTAACCTTAGTATGATAAACACTGCACTTTGCTTCATATACCTTCTGTTAAATTTCAATCCAAATCCAATAATGATAAGTATTAAAGGTGTTGCTAAATTACTAAGGTACTCAATTGTCGTATAAATACCCTTCAATACTATGTTTTGCTGAAAGAACGGATCTACTCCAATAAGATTGAAAAGTACTCCAAGGACAATGCTAATAATAATAGGAGTTTTAAAAAAATTCTTAATCGATTCATAAGAAAATCTTTCCCCTCCAAGCTTAGCTTTCAATACAACTAAATATCCAAACCACATAAAAAATTCATGACCAACGCCTAGTATAGAAATCCTGTCAAGATTTTCTATTCCAAAAACAGTTCCAAACAAAGGAACTCCCAATAGTCCAAAGGCGTAACCCGTTACCATAAAGGGGATCAGGGGATGGGCTATGCGCTTTATTTTATTCAGTAAAGTCCCTGATAGGTAGAAGGATACTAGCAGTACTACTGTAATCATTACTAGAAAAAAATGTTCTCTACCAATGGACATATTCAAAAAGGTTACAAATAGAACAGAAGGAAGAGAAACCTGTATTACTATTTTGTTCAAATCATCAATGGCGTTTTCACTTATAAATTTTCTCTTTTGCAATAAATATCCAAAAAATATTAGAAAAAGTATAGGTAAAGTTTTTGATAGTATTTCACTCATTTTTATTTTCCTTTTATGTCATTATGTCGTTCTTTAACCCAGTGTTTACGATAACGCCCAGGTGACATCCCAATCATTTTAACAAATATAGTATGAAAATGATTGGTATTATTATAGCCCACCATAGTTGCTATTGTTTGATATTGTTTTTCGCCTATGGTATGTAAGCCGCTTCCTTCCTTGATAAATACAATCTCAGCTTGATGTTCATGCCTATGCATAACCCTTGGCATTTTTGTATGGGCCCTCTCTGCTTTACATACAAACAATAGTTGGGGATTCGTATTATCTTCAAAACTCGCTGTAAATTTTTTATTGTTAAAGAATTGAGCCATAATTCTCACCTTCCTATTTTTACCAATGAATGATTATAGGTTAAGAGAATTATAGCGCAAATGCAATTTTTCGTCAATTTAGCTTAGAGTCCCTCGCTGGTATCCATAATGGCCTTAACTGCTGTAGGTGTGTTATTTTGTGGATACAATTCAAAGCCTACCACTCTACTATATCCGATATCCTTAAGGTGCTTGAATACATTTCTATAGTTGATTGCCCCTGTACCTGGCTCTGCTCGACCAGGAGCATCTGCAATATGAATATAGCCTATTGCATCAACATACTTTGATAATGTCTCGCAAATCTTGCCCTCATTTAGATACATATGGTATGCATCATAAAGGATTTTTATGTTTGGATAGCCTACAAGACTGGTTATTTCAGCTGACATCTGCGTATTCTTAAGGAAGTTACCCATGTGGTCTGTAACAACATTGAGGGCCTCAAGCACAAAGGTAATACCCGCTTCTTCAGCCCAGGGTGCTATAGTTTTGAGCGTATCAAACATTGTACAGATTTTCACAGTGTCAGAATACTCATCCAAGGTACTAGCCGCAAGACCCTCGGGGGTAAGATCATTTGAGTGAACAACAAGGGTTGGGCATCCAATTTTCTTTGCAGCGATGATGGAGTCCTTAATAAATGCTCGGTATTCCTCCTTATGGCTTGGGTCACACATGGAAAAATCCTTGTCACCGCTCATAGCAGAAATCCTTAGCCCCGTCTCTGCTATTAAGTTATTAATTTCTTCTAAATCCTTGTTATCCCAATTCCAAAACTCAACGTACTCAAATCCATCATTCTTTGCTGCTTGGAAACGTTCTGCCCATGGAAGCTCTGTGTAAAGAACCTCAATATTTGCTGATCTCTTCATTTATAACACTCCCCCAATATTTTATATTTTCATTAAAATAAATGATTTTGATTATTCATAATCCACCATACGGCTCCATTATCAGCAGATCTCACACAATTTTCAATCCATCGGATGCCTTCAAATCCAGAGCAGATATCGGATACCAAAATTCTTCGAGAAATTCCGTATCATTTCTATTTGCAGAATCCATTGCCACTGCAAATTTCCAGTACAGATTAGACCATGCCTCAAATAAGCCTTCGGAATGCCCTCCACCTGCCACGTTCTGCATCTATGTCAAAGGCACCTGCAACCAGTTGAAAACTATTATCTCTTAGCGCTGCTGACCGATGTATATATCCAATTTGGCTGTCACGACCGCCTCCGATCATTGTCTACCGAATTGCTCTTTCTCCCCGTTTTTCACCATTAATCATTTTGAACAACTCCTTTACTGGATAATTAATAACCTATACGCTTTAGATATTTAAGGCTTTGTGAAACATCCTGCAGACTCGTACTCGCATTTCTTGGATCTCTTTCTTGCTCTATGGTGATCCAACCATGGTAGTTAATTTCCTTTAAAAGTTTATTTATACTGTTATAATCAATAATTCCTTTTCCAATTGGACACATCACGCCTTGCGCACAGGCATCAAAGAAATCAATTTCCTTCATCATCATCTGATGATAAATATCCTCATTGATATCTTTAAAATGAATATAATCCAGTCGTTCTGCGTTGTTTCGTATCGACTGTACAGGCTCCATACCAGAATAATATAGATGGCCTGTATCTAAGCAAAGTCCAGCAGTGCTACTGGGAATATCTTCAATTACTTGCTTTATTTCATCTTCAAACTCTATATAGCCTCCTGCATGGGGATGAATAACTGCTCGCACTCCATAACAATCCCGTGCTAGCATCGCAATTTCTTTGATGTTATCCATCATTCCATCCCATTGTTTCTTTGATAGCCTAGGTGCTCTACTATAATGACCTGCTACCATACTGCGTTCCTTATGACCAAAATCCATAACAGTAAGATATGGTGTTGGGTAGTGCTGATTTTGCTCATTGGTAGCTGGCGGTAGCTTAGTAATCAATGCACAAATATCATTAGTCATTTTTAGAAGATTATCTCTGTTCTCTATACTGAGCAAATCATCAAATATAGTGCCCGCAATTACAGTGAGATCGTTTTTCTGCAATTCTTCCCTTACAGCATTAACATCTAAAGGGAGATACCCATAGGGTCCTAATTCAATCCCTTTATATCCAGCTTGTGCAGCCTCTCTTAACACAAGCTTCCAATCAGGAAGGTATGGATTCGTGGGATCATCTACTCCCCAACAACAGGGAGCACTTGCTATTCTAATACGCATACACATTCTCCTTTAACAAAATTATCTGGTATCACTATTTTAATTATAATCCTTTTATCTAAGTCTGCCCTCTATTTTCTTGTTTTAAAATACGCGTAATAATCATGTGTTTCATAGTAAATTTTGATGTTTGTTTAATTAAGTACGATTTCTTGCTATGCCAGACAAAAAAAGACCTATTTTTTCAAAAGGTCTTCTTTCAATGTGATAGTAACAAAATTCTTTTAATCTTCATTCTGTATTCTGGATGAAAGCCTCACCTCTTTACTTTTGGAATTGTTAAAGAATACTATTTACAATATAACATTTTTGATGGAACTTCTTAAGGATTTCTTTAGTTCATATTTTAAAAAAGATGCGACATTATGAAGGGTTACAAACCCTTCACTACATTTTATGTTTGCTGTAGTGAAGGGTCTGTGACCCTTCCTTGTTTATCAATATCCTAACGTTCATGGAACGGTACGCTCTCTCTCCCTTAGAGTACGATATCTCATGGACGTCAGGAAGAATTATGTTATAATTATTATGTCACCTAAAACTTATAAAATAATAAAACAGGGGTCTTTTAAATGATCGAATACTACATAGATAACAACTTCGGAATGAAACTGAGTGAACAACAGCTAAAGGCTATAAATCACATCCATGGTCCTGCCTTGATTTTAGCTTGTCCAGGTAGCGGCAAAACCTCATCATTACTATATAGAACCTTTAACCTTATAACAAATGTAGGTATTAACCCACAAAATATTCTTTCCATGACCTTTTCCCGTGCTGCTGCCAATGATATGGAAAAGAGATTTCAGAAATTATTTGGGTATGGTAATGAAAAGGCAAGATTCTCTACTATTCACTCCTTTACTTACAATGTTCTTAAAAATTATTATCCAAGAATTTGTGGACAAGATTTTGAAGTACTAAACGAAAAAAAATCCCTACTATTAAAGAACATTTATAGAGAAGTTAACCATGCAATTATTAATGATGATAAACTTGATGAACTCGAAGGAGCCATTGCGTACTTTAAAAATACTTTGATCTCCCCTGAAGAATTCGATCAACATAAAGTAGATATCCCCTCATTTAAGGAGATATTTATTCAATATGGAAGATATAAAAGAGAAAACCATTTATTAGATTATGATGATATGCTAACAATAACACTTTGGCTTTTTCAACGCTATGAAAAAGTTTTAGAGCTCTATCGCAGTAAATACCCCTATATCCAGATTGATGAAGCTCAGGATACCAGTAAAGTTCAACATGAAATTATCAAGCTTCTTGTGAAGCCCCGTAACAATCTATTTATGGTAGCCGATGATGACCAGTCCATTTACAGCTGGCGCGGAGCAAATGTTCAGTTTTTACTGAACTTCCAGGAAGAATTTAAAAAGGGTAAAGTCTACTATATGGAGCAAAACTTCCGTAGTACCCAGGATATTATTGAAACAAGCAGCAAATGTATTCAACATAACAAAGAACGATTTACTAAGAATATGCATACGGATATTCCTCTGAAAAGACCGGTAAATGTGGTAACTGTAGAAGATTACAACGAACAAATAACATATGTGGTAAATCAATTGAAGACAAAAAAAGCACTCAATGATTCAGCGATACTCTTTAGAAAGAATATCTCTGCCATTCCATTGATTGATTCACTTGAAAGAAATAGCATTCGGTTCTATATAAGAGATCACAAGAACAGCTTTTTTACACATTTTGCAGTTAATGACATCCTTAGTTTCTTAAAAATAGCAATCAATCAGAATGATGTTGAAGCCTTTATGAAGATATGCTACAAAACAAATTCATATATATCAAAACCAATGGTCGAACATTTTAATAAACAAACCACTGGGGATATCTTTGAACGATTGAAGAGCTATGATGCCTTAACCTCTAAACAGTTAGTCAATATCAATAACCTACAAAAAAACTTTAGAACCCTTGAAACAAAGCCACCAGCAGCAGCTATATCCTATATACTTACGAACATGAGCTACAAGGCTACATTGGAAGACTACTGTAAAAAGTTTGGTTATTCATTGGAAAATGTTTTTAATATACTCAGTGCTCTATCATTTATAGCACAAAACACTAAAACTATTTATGAATTTCTTACAAGGACGAATCAATTGGAAGAAATCTTGAAAGAAGCCACCAAAAATAGGGGCTCTGACGCCATTACTTTATCAACTCTACACAGTTCAAAAGGGCTAGAATTTCACTCAGTTTTTATAATCGATCTATTACAAGATGAGTTTCCTTCCAGCAAGTCCATTGAACTCTCTAAAAAATCTGATTTTACAGAGGTCGAAGAGGAAAGAAGATTATTTTATGTTGGTATGACTAGATCCAAGGAATATCTTGATCTTATTACAGTAAATGGACGACAGTCACAATTTTTAAATGAAATAAAAAATATTAAAGAAGATCGTATAGAAATTGGAAATAATGTAGTCCACCCAGTATTTGGTAAGGGCTATGTCCGAGGAATGGATCATTCTACTTTCATCGTAAGTTTTGAGAAGCATGGGATAAAAAAGCTTAATAGGAGCATCGTAATGGAGAAGAATCTACTAAATCATGACTTAGTATGCAAATCTTAGTCAATAATGCTATAATAAGTAATAGAACATCAAATATGGAGGAATGTATGAATAAAAGTAAAAAGAAATTAAAAATTATACCACTTGGTGGATTGGGAGAAATAGGTAAAAACATTACAGTCTTTGAATACGGTGAAGATATTCTCATTGTAGATTGCGGAATAGCCTTTCCTGAGGATGAAATGATGGGTATTGATTTAGTACTCCCCGACACCACTTACTTAAGAAACAACCGAGATAAGATTAAAGGTATTGTCTTAACTCATGGACATGAGGATCATATAGGTGCACTCCCCTATGTATTGAGAGATATCAATGCACCCGTATATGGAACAAAGCTTACATTAGGTTTACTAAAAAATAAACTAGAAGAACATCGTATGCTCTCCAGTACAACACTACAAACCGTACAACAAGGTGAGACCATAAAACTAGGGGTGTTTGAAGTAGAATTTATTCGTTCTTATCATAGTATTGCTGATGCAGTAGCCTTGGCCATCCATACTCCCGTTGGGGTAATCGTACATACAGGGGATTTTAAAGTAGATTATACCCCCATCGAAGGGGCTCCCATTGATCTAGCCCGTTTTGCAGAATTGGGAAAGAAAGGTGTATTGTTACTTATGAGTGATAGCACCAATGCCGAACGTGAAGGTTACACGATGTCTGAAAGAACGGTAGGTAAATCCTTTGAAAAAATATTCCAAAACGTAGCTGGTAGAATTATTGTTGCTACCTTTGCATCAAACATACATAGAATCCAGCAGATTATTGATGTAGCTGTAAACTTTAATCGAAAAGTGGCTCTATCAGGAAGAAGTATGGTTAATGTAGTAAAGGTAGCCCATGACTTAGGATATTTAAATGTCCCTGAAGGTACATTTATCGATATTAAGGATATTAATAAATATCCATCAAATGCATTGATGATCATCACTACTGGAAGTCAGGGAGAACCTATGGCTGCATTATCAAGAATGGCAGCAGCTTCCCATAGACAGGTTGAAATTGTATCTGGAGATTTAGTTGTTATTTCTGCAACGCCTATACCAGGAAATGAGATTATGGTTTCTCGAACAGTGAATAGATTATTTCAATTAGGTGCAGATGTCGTTTATGAATCTCTTGCGGAAATCCATGTTTCTGGACATGCCTGCAAAGAAGAATTGAAATTAATGCAAACTTTAGTAAATCCAAGGTTTTTTATGCCAGTACATGGAGAATATAAGCATCTTAAACAGCATGCAATTTTGGCAGAAAATTTAGGGAGAGCTCCAGAAGATATTTTTATCATGAGTATCGGTAAGGTGTTGGAATTAACCGATGATACGGCAAAAATTTCCGGAAGTGTTCCTTCAGGCCGAGTATTTGTAGATGGTCTTGGAATAGGGGATGTCGGCAGTATCGTTTTGAGAGACAGAAAGCTTCTATCCCAAGATGGAATGGTCATTTTAATGATAACGATTGATAAGGAAACAGGTGCTACCATATCAAATCCAGATATCATCTCCAGAGGATTTATTTACGTAAGAGAATCTGAGGATTTAATCGTAGAAATGAGAGAGATTACTAAAAAGGTAATTTTAGAATATCAGGGTAAAGATTGGTTTACCATTAAGCGCAACGTTAAACAATCCTTAGGTGATTACCTGTATAATAAGACAAAGAGAACTCCTATGATCCTCCCAATTATTGTGGAAATATAAAAATAGAATACTATAATACGTCATGCTATAGCTCATTCTACAACAAAGGAGAATAACTTTTTCAGTTATTCTCCTTTGTTTCAATAAATCTCCTTTTATCTTTTCATATAATTATAAAAGCCTTCTCCTGTCTTTCTTCCCAAAAAGCCACCTCTTACCATCTTTCTTAATAATGGGTGAGGTCTATACTTGGAATCCTTAAATTCATCATAAAGAACTTCCATTATTGCTAAGGTCACATCATTACCTATTAAATCTGCCAACGCCAATGGTCCAATTGGATGGTTAGCCCCTAGTTTCATAGCATTATCGATATGTTCAGCACTGGCAACACCATCAGCAAGTACCCCTATTGCTTCATTTATCATAGGAACCAAGATTCTATTTACAATAAATCCTGGAGCTTCTTCAACTTCTACCGCTATTTTATTTATCTGTTTTGTTAACTCGACTATTGTATTTTTTGTTTCCTCTGATGTCGCTATTCCTTTGATGATCTCTACTAGCTTCATAACAGAAACTGGATTAAAGAAGTGCATTCCTATAACTCTATCCGGTCTATTCGTAGCACTTGCTACTTCTGTTATTGAAAGAGAGGACGTATTTGTTGCTAATATAGCTTCTTCCTTGCAGATTTTATCTAGCTCTGCAAATATTTTTTTCTTGATCACCATATTTTCAACTGCTGCTTCAATTACTACATCTGCACTTTTGGCTAAATTAATATCCGTAGTAGGTTTTATTCTTCTTAACACATTATTCTTCTCTTCTTCAGTGATCTTTTGTTTTTGTACGCTTTTTTCCAAGCTTTTTTTAATAGCTTCTAGTCCTCTTTCTACAAATTTTTCTTCAATGTCTCTTAAAACCACTTCATGTCCTGACTCAGCAAAAGATTGAGCAATTCCTGAACCCATGGTTCCTGCCCCTAAAACAAAGACTTTCATTTTTATACCTCCTCTTTTTCTAATTGTTTTTTCCCCATTCTTGATTTTACAAGAGCAGACAGTGTTGCCTTCTTGTTAAGTTCTGGACTATCTAATACCACTTCCATCAAGTCTTTTAAAACCTTACCGATTTCTTTTCCTGGTGATATCCCTAACTCTATTATATCGTACCCACTAATTTCTAAATCTTTCACTGATAAGGGTTCTTTTTCCTCTAAAATCCTCTTGACTTCATCTTTTAATTCTAGAACATTTTTTTCAAGATCATTATTAGCAGCTCCATTAATATCCGCTATTTGAAGTTTAAATAATCTGTCTAAATTTTCGATCCCCACTCTATTGATAAACCTTTTGGTACTCTTTACTCTTAACTTTTCATATCTAGACATGTGTTCTTTGACTAGAATTACAACCTGTTCAATGGTTCTATTGTCATAATGCAGTCTTTTCATCACTTCTTCTGCAATATCAGCACTTCTTAAATGATGGGAATAGAAATGACCTACTCCATTTTCATCCTTTGTAAAAGTCTGTGGCTTACCTATATCATGAAAAAAAGCAGCTAACCTAAGTATTAAATCACTCTCAGTATAATCTAAAACACTAAGAATATGGTTTAGTACATCTTTGTTATGATTGGGATTATGTTGTTCAAATCCAATACATTCATATATTTCTGGTACTACATATTTCATTAATCCTATAGAAATCATCTCTGCTATGTAACATGAAGGCTTATCTGTAATTATTATTTTCGAAAATTCATCTTTGATTCTTTCTTTGCTAATGTTTTCTAGCAAATATGAATTATAAAAGATGGCATTTTTAGTATTGAAATGTAGATTAAATCCTAGCTGTGCTGTAAATCGAATAGCCCTCATCATTCTTAAAGCATCCTCTTGGAATCTCTTATTTGGATCACCAACACATCGGATGCTTTTTTTTTTCAAATCCTCGTATCCATTAAAATAGTCCATTAATCCATCAAAATGATTATAAGCCATAGCATTAATCGTAAAATCCCGTCTACTCAAATCTTCTTTAATATTTGAAGTGAACTCCACGCTACTAGGTCTTCGGTTATCTTCATATGCTCCGTCAATCCTATAGGTCGTGATTTCATAGTCTTCTTCTATAGCTAATGTAACTGTCCCATGCTTTAATCCAGTAGGGATTACTCTATATCCCCTATTTCCAAAGATTTCTAGAATCATTTCGGGTCTAGCATTCGTGGTTATATCCCAATCCGCCGGTGTTTTTCCCAACAAAGAATCTCTAACACAGCCTCCTACAATAAATGATTCGTAACCATTATCATTGATAATTTTAAATATTAAATCTACTTCTTGAGGTGTTTGAATCTCCATTTCAATAATCTCCTCTATGGATTTCAAATAATACTTCTCAAATCAACAACTCTTTTTTTATATTATAACATTATCAGTACTACATCTAAATGAAAATGTACATATTTTACTTGCTAAGGAGAATGAAAGAACTTATTGTTTCCGCCAAAAATTATTTGTAGAATTGTGTTTGATAAGAAAAGGAAAAGACCAAAAGATGATGATCCTTTTATGTAGCAGGTAATATATAATCCATAAAATTGAGATTAATGTGAAAATAAAAGGTATTTTAATCTGATGTAAGAAAGTTGGCATTGGAATATTTAGAAGTATTAATACAGGCATAATAATAGGCAAGGCACAATGCACTAAATGCCATAGTATTGTGATTAACGATAAGAAAAAACCTATCAGAGGGCCTTTTTTGTTATTATTATTTATAGGTCTATGACAAGAAGATTTGAAAAATTTCATGCTACATCCTCCCGGGAACTTTTAACGTTAATTATATATTATTAGAAACAGGATTGTACTATTACAAAATATAGTATTCAAATATGAATACTATATTTAAAAAAGATAACGAAGAATCAATAGAAATTAAGTGTATATAATATTCTAGCTAAACTTTTGCTATAGGTTCATAATAACCAAAAAGACACCTATCACTGATAGATGCCTTTATTTGCTTTATCGCATTGTTTAGAATTTTATATAACACTTAAACCACATATTTCCATTTAGGCTATTTAATTTGGTGCTTCTGCGAGTCCTAGATGGGGCTTTACAACTTCTAGAACCTCTGGAAGATCCATACCAATTTCTTCCAAGTGTTCTATTGTAGGTACTCCATTAGCAGTCCATCCTCTTCTTTTATATACTGCATCGATTAATTGCTCATATTGATCTTTTCTGTACTCTCTTAATGCCAATATTTTTTCCTCAATCGTTTTGCCCTCTAGGTCAAGTCCTAATTCCTTAAGCTGAATTTCATATCTTTCTTGTCTTGATTCATATTCTTCCTTAGTTACAGGACCCATTGAACGGTAAGGCATTGCATCGTACTCTCTAAGGCCCTTACCCATACGAATATTAAATACTCTTTGGAAATTATATACTCTTTCTGATTCTCTTATTAATTCTTCCTTATCTATACTTTTACCCGTTACACCATTACATAGGTCAACATAGTTTTGTACATGCTCCGGTATTTTAGCTGGTTCATCAGCAGTAGCATTGCTTTCTGGAGTGATATCATTCCATGGGAGCTTACATAACCCATATAATCCAAACCATGTTCTAAACATGGGAAAATAATGTAGTGCTTCAGCTTTGTCTTCAAAGGTAGGTATCTGGTTATTTACCATGTCCATGAATATAAGCCAAGCTTCATCATGCTGAGGTCCTTTATTTGTAAGTCCATATCCACCCTGTTGTGCTAAGGACTCCTTAGGAAGATATTCTGAAACCTCTAAACCTTTTTGCTCCATTCCTATATCGTTTAAGAATGCCAGATCTGCTCCGTATTCCTCTGCAAAAATTTTCTTCATTCTACGAACTCCCTGTCCTGCTATAAGACCAAAGCCTTCTCCCCTTGACATTTGATGTAATAGTTCAAGAGATGCTTCGATATTTCCAAACTTAAGCTCTAGTCCACCTGTTATTTCTTTGTTGATTATTCCTCTCTCATAGCATTCCATAACAAAAGCTGTAAGGGTTCCATAGGAAATGGTATCTATTGCATAGGTGTCACAGTAAAAGTTAAGTTCTAATATTGCATGGGGATCAAATATCCCACAGTTAGAGCCCAGACCTGCTGCATTTTCATATTCCGGTCCATCTACAGTTACTTTTTGACCCTTATATGGTCCCGTTTTTAACTCGAAGTTATCTGCTGCTTTTGCACAGGCCAAGGAACACCCATACCAACATCCATCTGGCATCCCTTGCGTTACATATTTTTCGATGAATACCTTTGAAGAAATTTTATGGGTATCAGGGTGACTTCCATATTGGAAATTATGGGTAGGTAGCAAATCATATTTATCCATTACCTCGATAATATTTGCAGTACCTATTTTCCTCATTCTACATTGTTGGTCATCTAGTTTATTTATCTCCTTATGTAGCTTAATGCCTGCTTTCGTGATTAGTGACTGATTTGCAGGGTTATTTAAATTCCCTTTTACTCCTTGGAATTTAGCTACAACCGCTTTGATTTTTTTATCCCTGAATACTGTTCCGATTCCACCTCGGCCTGCCTGTTTAAGTCTTGCCACCTGTCTTCTAACATCATAGAATGAAAAATTCAGTAGCCCAAGCAGTGTGTTTTCTGCTGCAGTTCCTGAGGTTATTACGGATACATTCTTTTTATCCTCTTCATTATCGGCGTACATTTCAGTAAGCAGATCTCCTAGCAGGTGTCCATCAACGGGTTCAAGGGGTGCTTCTTCTATTGAGATTCTTCCTGCATTTCCATCAATGTATATGATGACATCCTTTTCTGCTTTTCCTTGAAGTTCTAATGCATCCCATCCGGAAAACTTAAGATATGGCCCAAAATATCCCCCAACATTACTGTCTATAGGAAGTCCCGTAAGCGGTGATATCGTACATACAAGTGATTTTCCTGAACCAGGGTATTGCGTTATTCCACAGATAGGCCCTCCTGCAACTACAATTGTGTTCTCTGGATCATTCCATTTTGTGTGTTCATTTACTGCATTCCATAGATAGTAAAGACCAAAGCCCTTACCACCGATGAATTTATCCTTCATTAGCTGTGTTACGGGCTTAGCTTGTATGGTATTATCGGATAAATTTATATGTAGAGATCGATTGGTATATCCCTTTTCAACTTTTCCTAATGGATAGTTAAACTCTGCCAATTGTCTATGTGCCTTTTTCATTTCTAGCATACTCATGAATAGATTTCCCCCTTCACATTATTTCATCTTTTATTCTCTACCGGCTGCAATTTGGTCTAGTGTCTCTAACTGTTTGCCTTCAACTTCCTCTATAGCAATTGCATCGGTAGGACAAACCTTAACACATAGTCCACAGGCTATGCATTTAAAGGGTTCTATATAATCATCATGCTGTCTCATTGCTTCTTCAGGACAACTTCCCACACAAATGAAACACCCCACACAGTCTTTTTTCTTTATCATTACTACACCCGACTTATTTCTTTCAATTACTTTTACTGGGCACACATCTATGCATACTCCGCATTGGTTACAAACATTAATCCTACTGTCTGTTCCACCCTCTACCTGTATACAGGATTTTTCCCTATAACTCTCTTTAAAATATGTCTTGGAACACACCTCTTCACATGCACCGCAAGCTATACACAGTTCTTCATTTTTATTTAACACCTTCAAAGCTTGCCACCTCCTATAATTTTTTATTTTATTTAAACAACTGATGGTTCAAGAATCAAATCTCCTGTTGAAAATCTGTTTAAATGTAGCATATCTATTGAAATCGTATTCTCTTCACCACATATTTTTTCTGCAATCAGCAACCCAGTAGCTGGTCCAAACATGAATCCATGTCCACTGAATCCCACTGCTAAATGTAATCCTTCAACCTCATCCACAGGACCTAAAATAGGTTGCCTATCTGGAGTTAAATTATATAATCCAGCCCACTGCCTTATCATTCTTACATCCTTTAAGGGTGGTAAAATATTGGTTATTGTTTTTGTCATTTTATCAAGAAAATGCCAACCAGAAGTTACTCTGAAATCTCTAGGCTCACCTTCATCCCCTCTACCCATAATTATCCCCCCGTGGGGTACTTGTTGGCAATACAGATTTAATGAAAATGACATAACCATCGGTTCAAGAATTGGTTCTATAGGCTCAGTAACTAATATTTGATGCCTTTCCGAATATATTGGCAAATCCACTCCCGCCATTTTTGCCACAACCTGGGAGTGCCCACCAGCTGCATTAACCACAATATTTGTAGAAATATCTCCCTTAGTAGTCTTAACCCCTTTAATTTTACCCTCTTTAACTATTATATCAGTAACCTCTGTATATTTATATATATTAACTCCCGATCTTTCTGCAGCCTTAGCATAGGCATCAACAGTAAAAAACGGGTTTAAATGTCCATCTTTTTCATAAAATGTTGCACTTACTAGATCCTTGGTATTTAGAAATGGTACTATTTCCTTTGCTTCTTCTAATGTAAGAAGTTTGGAATTTATCCCTAAGCTATTTTGAAGTACTACATTCTTTCGAAATTGTTCATGTTCTTTTTGTGTACTTGATACAATTAGATATCCACCCTGTTTAAATTCAACATCTCCATCATAGCCTAATTCTTCTGTTGCATTCTCAAATAGTTCGCAGGCTAATTTTGATATTCTACAGTTCATCTCAGTTCCCCACTGCTGTCTTATCCCAGCTCCACATCTTCCAGTGGATCCACTAGCTAAATATTCCTTTTCAATAAGGACTATATTTTTTACGCCCTTCTTTGCTAAATTGTACGCTATAGCTACCCCGGTTATTCCCCCACCGATTATAACAACCTCTGCCGATTTAATCATTATCAATACCTCCTTCAGAACAGCATCCATGACCATGCTCAGCAATAGCTCCAAGCTTAATCGCTTTAACTGGAGGTCTATAGGTTCCAGGTAAAACTTCAGAAATTGGTTTTTCTGTGATAATTGATAATTCCTTAAGAACTACTTGCATACAAGTTCTCCCTTGACAAGGTCCCATACCCACTCTACTTACTCTTTTTATCTCATCAAAGGTTGTGTATCCGGCATTGATCAAGTCTCTAATTTCCTTTAGTGTCACATCAGAACAACGACAAACAATCGTATTGTCTTCCATATTGATCCCCCTTACATTCC
>JUEG02001194.1_pt1 | contig 31234 bp, 23 predicted proteins | sample 432341 | NCBI WGS metagenome assembly JUEG02 (sample SAMN02953476, study PRJNA257561) | rock porewater metagenome | biome: terrestrial; feature: Opalinus Clay rock; material: porewater; isolation source: Opalinus Clay rock BIC-A1 borehole | place: Switzerland: Mt Terri URL, St-Ursanne ... | reverse complement strand
TGTGGCGAAAGTCTCATCCGACTTTCGTCACACTGCAGAAGAATGCGTCTGAGGGACGCAGTGTGGCGAAAAGCTCCCCTTCGCCACGAAGTCTTTCTTTGGGGTGGGTGGCTCGGCGATAGTCTCCAGTGGAGAGTATCGTGCTTTTCGTATACCGAACACGGAAGTTAAGAATCCACACTGCAGGAGCGTGCGTTACAAGTCGCAGTGTGGCGAAAGGCTCGTCCGCCTTTCGTTCCAGGGCCAAGGATACTTGGGGCATAGCCCCTGGGAAAGTAGGATCCAAACTGCAGGAGAATTCGTCACGGGACGCCGTTTGGCGAAAGTCTCCACTGGAGACTTTCGTATCGCCAGGTAAACAAGCGAAAGGACTATCTCTTAATGAGTTAGTCCTTTCTGTGTTTCGTAATTAAGATACCGGGGTTCCACCCGTTCGGGATCCACACTGCTGGAGAGTGCTTATATGTCGCAGTGTGGCGAAAAGCTCTCCTTGCCACATTCTATGCGAAAGGCACCGTCTAGAGGTATATTCCTTTAAAGTAGGTGAATCTGTCCAAAAGGACTTTGTCATCACCGCAAAGTTACAAGTAGAAAAACTACCCCACAAATGTTGGGTAGTCTTCTATTTGTTTGCTAAAATTTACATTACTCATAATTATGTCATAATAACTTATGCTATTAACTAGATGACTTCAGTTGATCGGAGTGTTTCTCTTTCTCATGTAGACTTGCATCGTATCCAAATCGAAACTTTTGATCGCAATAGGAACAGTGTACAAATTTACCATCTGGTGCCGCAACTGGCATAATAAACCACCTCCTTGCGGCGATTATACCCTAATTACAGGATATTTATACAGAAGAAGGTACTAATCAAGTTTTTTTTGCCATAAACACTTTTACTACTCCCCTCATAAAATAGTTGTGAGGTGATAAAGATGTGGCGTAGACGGATTAGGGTACTTAACATAGAATTACAATGGCTGAAACGTGACTTAATACGTCGTTGGAGGTTGGATACGCCTATAGGTGTGATGGGCATACTATTGTTGCTTTCAGCAGTCTTACTATTTGTTGTAATTGGAGGAGGATTTGCTTATATTTTCCGATCCTTTGTTCCATGGGTATCTGGTCCACGTGTCGGAGAAGTCTACTGGTATTCACTCGCTTTTGGAATAAAAGCAAGCTTTCTATTTCTACTATTTGTTGGCTCACTAATTACGTTTTGCTTACTAAAGCTAAGTGAACGACGTTGACCAACAATGAATCGTAAATCGTAATACATATCTAGCCCCCTGCAGTACTTAAAAAATGTGAGTCTATTTCTTGTTTTATGCAGTAGCTAAGGCTCGTAAGGTATTAGATATTGATCTCTATTTCTATTAGAGGTTTATATTATTATTAGAAATTATTAAGTTTAATAGAAATATACAGTAAATAGTTCTAAGTTAAGATAAAATAAAATACAAGTTTAATACAGACTCAGTAAAATGTACAAGCTAAGAATAGACTAAGAGAGAAACTACTACTAAAAAAATCCTACGACTTTCGTGGTAAGTATAAGTTGCAAGCGGACAATCTGTCTATTATTGTCGTATCTCTCTTCTTGCATAGGTAACCATTCCTATGTTAAAATTTTATGGGTTAAGAAAGGGGTTGAATCTGTGGATTTTTTATCTGGAGTTACAGGTACTCAGATATTTAATGTTATCATGCTACCAGTTCAAATTATTATTATCTTTTTGACCTTTTACTATTTCATTCTTTCGATGTTTGGGCTATTCCGGAAACAGGAACTTAAAATACATACATCAGAGAAGACCTTTGCAATAGTTGTTGCGGCTCATAATGAGGAGGCCGTTATTGGCCCATTAATCGAAAATCTTCTTCAACTTGATTATCCAAAGAAATTATACGATATCTTTGTTGTTGCAGATAATTGTACGGATAGAACTGCCTTGATAGCAAAAAATACAGGTGCAATCGTCCATCGGCGGTTTAATACGGAAAAGCGCGGCAAAGGATATGCGTTGGAGTGGATGTTCCATCGTTTATTTAATATGGAGCGACAGTACGATGCAATAGTAATTTTTGATGCTGATAACCTCGTTAAGGAAAACTTCCTGTTTGAAATGAACAGTAAGCTTTGCCAAGGGCATAAAATTGTTCAATGTTATTTAGACTCTAAAAACCCATTTGATACTTGGGTTACCAATACTTTCTCTATTGCGTTTTGGGTAACAAATAGAATGTTACAACTTGCAAGGTTTAATACTGGGCGTCTCTCTAATGTATTAGGTGGAACGGGCATGTGTATTTCTACAGATGTTTTAAAAGAATTTGGCTGGGGGGCTACATCATTAACTGAGGACCTTGAGTTCAGCATGAAAGCGTTATCCCACGGTATCAAAACGACCTGGGCTCACGATGCGGTGGTTTATGATGAAAAACCATTGACCTTTATCCAGGCTTGGAACCAAAGAAAACGTTGGGCTCAGGGACAGGTCGACGTAGCAGGACGGTATTTCTTCCCCTTAATTATTAAAGGAATACGGGAAAAGAAAGTTATGTATTTTGATGCAGCTATACATCTTTTTCAACCTGCACTTGTAATGATTGCTACTTTCTTTATGTTGACTAATATGATAGATGCTTTTCAACCGGAATACACCCGGGTATTCACTTTAGTGATGCCGTGGACGGGATGGCAAATCTTATCCGCTTTTCAATATCTTTATCCAGTAGCGGCATTGGCACTTGACCGTATACCCTGGCGTGCCTATGTAGGGCTTATTCTATATCCTATCTTCATTTATAGCTGGATTCCAATCGTGTTTTTAGGATTTATCAATCGTAAAGATAAACAGTGGTCACATACTAAACATACTCGCTCAATTAGTATTGAAGAAGTTATTGTAAAACAGAAAAAAGTATCATCGAATTGAGCAAAGCGGTGTCTATACAATGTAAAAGTATATTTTTTAATGTAGAAAAAAAAGGCTTTGACACATCGCTGTTTTTTGTGTATACTGATAATCGTCAGTTCTCGGGTGATTAGCTCAGTTGGTAGAGCGCCTGCCTTACAAGCAGGATGTCGGCGGTTCGAGCCCGTCATCGCCCACCAATCTAGATATCCGAAGTTTGACATACGAGATTTGAAAGATTCTCGGATAAGACTTTGAGATAGAGGCAAAGTTCGTATTTTGAACTTCGTACCTCGAACATCGAGTTGGGCCCCGTGGTGTAGTGGTCAACATGCCTGCCTGTCACGCAGGAGATCGTCGGTTCAAGTCCGATCGGGGTCGCCATTATCGATATTCGAAGATCGTGATTCGAGCTTTGAAAGGTGAAGGTAAAACTTCTACGCTAATAGAGCTTAGAACATGGATCTGAGAAAAGAACCCTAAAGAGGAATACCTGAGTTCGAATATCGAATTTCGGACCTCGTACCTCGATAAATGCCTCGGTAGCTCAGTCGGTAGAGCAGAGGACTGAAAATCCTCGTGTCGGCGGTTCGATTCCGTCCTGAGGCACCACGCGGGTGTAACTCAGTGGTAGAGTGTCACCTTGCCAAGGTGAAAGTCGCGAGTTCGAATCTCGTCACCCGCTCCATAATAATTTGGCGGCATAGCCAAGTGGTAAGGCAGAGGTCTGCAAAACCTCTATTCCTCAGTTCAAATCTGAGTGCCGCCTCCAATCAATTTGCCGATGTGGCGTAACTGGCAGACGCACGGGACTTAAAATCCCGCGGACTTAACATCCGTACCGGTTCGATTCCGGTCATCGGCACCATATGGGTTTGTAGCTCAGCTGGTTAGAGTACCGCGTTGACATCGCGGGGGTCGGAGGTTCGAGTCCTCTCAAACCCACCATATGAACAAGGTAATTTTAAAATAAATGTGTCTATTGACAAGAGCTGATTTTACCCATTGATTTAGGTCAATGGGTAATTTGATTTTATCAAGATGTTATATGTGCTAAATTTATTGTGGAGTCATTTATACAATGGTTGTTTAGAATACTTGTAGCAAGATTAGAAATGCTATAGTGGCAGGAATGTCTCCATATATCATACTTAGGGTAAGGTGGTGGTTCTTATGAATTCGTTTTGGCAAGGCAAGGCACCGATTTATGAAGCGCTTCTCAAATACAAATCAATGAGAGTAGTACCCTTTGATGTCCCAGGGCATAAGCAAGGCAAAGGAAACCCAGAACTTACAGAATTCCTAGGCGAAAAATGCCTCGCAGTAGATGTCAATTCCATGAAACCACTAGACAACCTTGTTCATCCGGTCTCTGTAATCAAGGAGGCGGAGGAGCTAGCAGCAGATGCTTTTGGTGCTGACCATGCCTTTTTTATGGTTAATGGCACCACCTCAGCCGTTCAAGCGATGATTATGAGCGTATGTAAACAAGGCGAAAAAATTATTATGCCACGAAATGTTCATAGAAGTGCCATTAATGCGCTTATCATTAGTGGGGCAATCCCTGTTTATGTTAATCCAGGTGTTAATAAAATGTTAGGAATACCGTTAGGTATGTCTATAAAGGATATAGAAAAGGCTATTGCTAAAAATCCAGATGCCAAAGCAATTTTCATTAATAATCCGACTTATTATGGTATTTGCTCGGATTTAAAGACCATTACAGAGCTTGCACATCGTCATAATATGTATGTCCTCGTAGATGAAGCACATGGATCACATTTTTACTTTGGCGACAATCTACCGATCAGTGCCATGGCAGCAGGAGCTGATATGGCAGCTGTAAGCATGCATAAAACAGGCGGATCCCTGACTCAAAGTTCCTTTTTATTAAAAGGCACACGTCTAAGCACTGGCCATGTACGACAAACAATCAATCTTACCCAAACTACTAGTGGCTCCTACCTTTTGCTTTCTTCCCTGGATATTTCTAGACGTAATTTAGCCTTAGCAGGGAAGAGCATCTTTGAAAAAGCCTCTGCGCTTGCTAACTATGCGCGAGAGGAAATCAATAAAATTGGTGGATACTATGCTTTTTCTAAAGAACTAATTAATGGAGATTCAGTGTACGATTTTGATCACACAAAGCTCTCTGTTCATACAAGAGAAATAGGTCTGGCAGGAATTGAGGTTTACGATATCCTCCGTGATGACTACGGAATTCAGATCGAGTTAGGTGATATTGGTAATATTCTAGCTATCATTTCCGTTGGAGATCGTGCACTCGCGTTGGAACGTCTAGTATCTTCGCTCTCTGAAATAAAAAGACTATATATGAGGGATAAAAAGGGAATGCTTGATCATGAGTATATTAATCCAGAGGTGGTAATGACACCTCAGAAAGCATTTTATGCAGATCAACATTCTGTCCCTATCAAGGAGAGCACAGGGTTTATAAGTGGGGAGTTTGTCATGTGTTATCCACCAGGTATCCCTATCTTGGCACCAGGAGAGCGGATAACAAACGAAATCATTGATTATATCGCCTACGCTAAGTCCAAAGGCAGTTCCCTAACAGGTACAGAGGATATGACAATTGAAAACATTAGAGTTGTGGAGGAAGTATAACATGGAATTATGGTATACAGAACAGCACACAAACAACGTTCGTTTTTCTATCAAAGTGGAAAAGCCTCTTTATACAGGTGAGAGTGAATTCCAAAGGATTGACGTTTTTAACTCTAAAGAATTTGGTAACTTCTTCACCTTAGATGGTTTTATGATGATCACAGAAAAGGACGAATTTATCTATCATGACATGATTGTTCATGTGCCTATGGCTACCAATCTCAAGATTAAAAATGTTTTAGTCATTGGCGCGGGAGATGGCGGAACAGTAAGAGAGCTGACGCGCTATAGTTCCATCGAAAACATTGATATGGTGGAAATCGATAAAATGGTTGTGGATGTGTGCAAAGAATACTTTCCTCAGACAGCCTGTAAGTTAGACGATCCAAGAGTACAGCTGTATTTTGAAGATGGACTGAAATTTGTTCGCTCCAAGGAAAATTCTTATGATCTAATCATTGTCGACTCTACAGATCCCTTCGGACCGGGAGAAGGGCTCTTCACGAAGGAATTTTACGGTAACTGCTATAAGGCTTTAAAGCATGATGGCATCCTTGTCAATCAGCATGAAAGTCCTTATTATGCTGATGATGCTAAAGCTATGCAAAGGGCTCATAAACGGATTAGGCAATTCTTTCCGGTTTGCAGGGTTTATCAGGCGCACATTCCAACCTACCCCTCGGGTCACTGGTTATTTGGTTTTGCCTCTAAAACCTATGACCCAGTAACTCACATAGATGAACAGGCATGGAATAGTCTCGGGATTAAAACAAAGTATTACAATACAGAAATCCACAAAGGATGCTTCGCCTTGCCCAACTATGTATTAGAGCTTCTAGAAACTGCTGGAGATTAATCAACCAGGTCCTATGCATGTCGATGGGGGACGGTTCCTTTTGACACGAAACTTTCGTGTCAAAAAGGACCGTCCCCTTGTCATGTCTGATAAGAATGAAAGATTGCGTTTTTGGAAATATTAAGGAATGTAGAGGCGTTTTTAAAAATTAAAAGTGCTAATAGATTGGCCCAACCGAAATATGGCTTAAAGAAGGTCATATACATTACTATGGAGGGGTGCCAGTGGAACATTCCGTACAATTAGGGACGCAATATTATCGGGAGAGTATCTGTGCACGATTACGAGAACTGCGTGACCAAGAAGAACTTCCCTTTCAAATTATAGAACACCAGCAGGGAAAACGTTGGATTATCCAGTGTCAGTTTCAAGATTCTGCGTTGGAAGCAACAGAAGATGAAGGTATGGTTCAAAAGATTCACCGTTACTATTTAGCTAATGCCTTAGCAGAGACAATTTTGCATCATTGGGAAAAAGACCACGTTGTTCAGATGCTAAAGAAGAGACATTATTTAAAACAAGAAAACTGGCAATTGTTACTTAACAAGGCTTTAGACTATTTGAACCAAGGGCTAGGGCAAGTCCCGGGATATCGTGTTAATCGCAAAACAAGCCTAGTTACACAGATATTAGGTTGCTTGGATCGTAGTTCTGTATTTGACATCGAAGGGTTTTTGCGGTTTCGTGCCCATGACTATAAGAACGAAGTGAATAAAGCGGTTGAATTTGCTATTGATGAGTATGTCGTTGAAAAAGAGTACTCAGAATTTATTCAACTTCTAAAACACTTTGTAGATAGTCAAAAACCAAAGTTAGAGTATCTTCATGTTGGAATGACGCCGCAAGGTAAGTTTCATCTTTATAACAACGAAGGGGCTAAAGTAACCCATCAGTTTCTAGAAGACTACCAACTCGATAATGTCCATGAACTAGGGTATGAGGATTTATTGGTCAGTGCACTTATTGCTGTTGCGCCCCGGGAAATCACGTTACATATCCGTTACGAAGGGTACAAAGATACGCTTGAAACGATTCGAGATGTTTTTGGAGATCGTGTACATGATTGTCAAGGATGTTCCTTGTGTGAAAAGTTTTGACAGATAAGAGATTTGTTTGCTATAATAAATAAGTTCCTTATAATTGTGTGAATAAAACTTGGACTTACCTTCTACGACCCTGTCTTCGAAGGTGTTAACTCAGAGGAGCGAAGACGCGTCTTCGCAGGGGTTAGCTTATCGTAAAAGCCACAGGCGATGGACATGAATGGCTAAGTATCCCTGTAGCTAAAGATGGCGAGAAGTATGCAATAAGGAATCTATTAATAGGTTGAGCATTATAATGAAATATATTGTGCAAAAATCGTTGAAAGGGATAGTACCCTGAACTGATATCGTGTAAGAGAGGGAATGCCAAAGGCTGTAAGCATTTCTCACGAGCGGCAAGGAGAAAACCACCCTTGAGTGTTAGGCTGAAATGAGTAAGCTTAGCCGTACCCCGCGTTAAGGGAAATCGAGTGAAAGGGGTTTTAATAACCTTTCAATTGGGTGGAACCACGGGAGTAAACTCTCGTCCCTACTAGGGACGAGGTTTTTTTATTTTGATGAATAGGGAGTGATTTCGGTGATTAAGGTTACTTTAAAAGACGGCTCAATACGCGAGGTAGAACAAGGAACAACTATAGAAGAGCTTGCAGCCTCTATCTCACGAGGATTAGCAAAGGTAGCTGTAGCCGGGAAAGTCAATGATAAGATGAAGGATCTTTCCTATCAGCTTACAGAAGATGCAGCTGTAGAAATCGTAACCATAGATAGTGATGAGGGATTAGATGTACTAAGGCATTCCACGGCACACTTGATGGCAGAAGCGGTAGGTAATCTATTTCCGGGGACAAAGTTTGGGATCGGACCGTCCATCGCTAAAGGATATTACTATGACTTTGACTCGGAACATGTCTTTACTCCGGATGACTTAGCTAGTATAGAGAAGGAAATGAACCGTCTCGTAAAGGAAAAACATGAGTTTAAACGCAGAGAAGTCTCTCGAGCTGAGGCACTAACCCATTTTGGGGAATTGGGTGAAAAATATAAGGTCGAACTCATTGAAGGTCTTCCGGATGATGCAACGATTTCGATGTACACTCAAGGCAGTTTCACTGACCTTTGCGCAGGGCCACACCTGCCTTCCACGGCAAGCATTAAAGCCTTTAAACTTATGAACTTGGCGGGTGCGTATTGGCGCGGTAGTGAGAAAAATAAGATGCTTCAGCGAATTTACGGAACAGCCTTCGCTAAAGCGGCAGATTTGGAAGATCACCTGTTTAAGTTGGAAGAAGCAAAACGACGTGATCATCGTAAGCTCGGGCTAGAGCTCGATCTATTTAGCTTACACGATGAGGGCCCAGGGTTCCCGTTTTTCCACCCTAAAGGTATGATCTTGCGGAATGCCCTCGAAGATTTCTGGAGGCAGGAACATCGTAGGCGTGGATATCAAGAGATTAAAACTCCAATAATTCTAAATCGTTCGATGTGGGAACAATCTGGTCACTGGGATCATTATAAAGAAAACATGTATTTTACTAAAATTGACGAGCAAGATTTTGCAGTTAAACCTATGAACTGTCCAGGTGGTATGATCATGTATAAGACCAAAATGCGCAGTTACCGCGATCTACCGCTTCGAGTGGGGGAGCTGGGACTTGTGCATCGACATGAACTATCAGGTGCTCTCCATGGATTACTCCGGGTTCGAAACTTCACTCAGGATGATGCGCACATCTTTATGCTCCCATCTCAAATTAAGGAAGAGCTTATTGGAGTTATTGAACTAGTTGACTATTTCTATAAGATCTTTGGCTTTGATTATCATGTTGAATTATCGACCCGACCTGAAGATTCCATGGGTTCGGATGAGGATTGGGAAACAGCGACCAAGTCTCTTCAAGAAGCCTTAGAAGAGAAAGGTATAGACTATAAGGTTAACCCCGGCGACGGGGCCTTCTACGGTCCTAAAATCGATTTTCATGTACAGGATTGCCTCGATCGGACTTGGCAGTGTGGAACGATTCAACTTGATTTTCAAATGCCCGAGAAATTTGACTTATCCTATATCGGAGAAGACGGACAAAAGCATCGTCCAGTGATGATTCACCGAGTTGTTTATGGAAGTATTGAACGGTTTATTGCTCTTATTACAGAGCATTACGCGGGAGCATTTCCTGTTTGGCTGGCGCCTATTCAGGTTCGTATATTACCGATTAGCGAGCGGCATCACGATTATGCTAAATCCATCGCTACTCGCTTCAACGAACTCGATATCAGAGTAGAAACGGACGAACGTAAAGAAAAGATAGGGTATAAAATTCGAGAGGCTCAAACGGAAAAGATTCCGTTTACCTTAGTAGTCGGAGATCAAGAAGCGGAGTCAAACATGGCTGCAGTCCGAAGGTACGGTCAAGGTAATGCTGGAGAAAAGATGACGATTGATGAGTTTATCCTTCTTATTCAGGAGGAAATTAAGAGTAAAAAAATCCTCAAATCGAATCTCAAAGAAGATTAGATTATGAAGAGGGGCAATTCATGAATTGCCCCTACCTTTCTGAGTAGATAGAGGAAAACAATTTACAATAAAAGGAATTGACAAGAGCGGTCTTTTGATGTAAGATATTCAAGTCAAGCAGAAGCCATCCGCTTCTCACCTTACGGCAAACGTCGGTAAGGTATCTTCTGGTCCTGAGCTAGTATTTGCTCGCGATTGTTTAGAAGACGGGTGGTATACACCCGTCTTTTTGTTTTAGTTTGATAGATTTTTAGGAGGTGGTTTCTTATTAGCAAGGACTTAAGAATTAATGACGAAATCCGCATTAGAGATGTTCGTCTCGTCGGTGAAGAAGGAGAGCAACTTGGGATCATGGCAACTAGGGATGCTTTGAGCCTGGCAATCGAGAAATCGTTAGATTTGGTCGAGATTGCGCCGACGGCTAAACCCCCGGTCTGTAAGCTAATGGACTACGGTAAATACAAGTACGAGCAAGCTAAACGTGACAAAGAAGCTCGTAAAAAGCAGAAAAGCATGGAAATCAAAGAAGTTAAATTGCGTCCGAATATTGAGGACCATGACTTCGAAACTAAAGCCCGTAATGCCCAAAGATTCCTTCAGGATGGGGATAAAGTCAAGGTGACGATCATGTTCCGCGGACGGGAAGTGACTCACCCTGAGTTAGGCAGAGCTTTATGTATAAGACTTGCTGAGTTTTGCAAAGCAGAGTCTACTGTAGAGCGCGAACCTAAACTTGAGGGTCGAAATATGATCATGATTCTAGCTTCAATCAAACACGACTAATAGCAAAAGGGGGATAACGCAAATGCCTAAAATGAAAACTCATCGTGGCGCAGCAAAGCGCTTTAAGAAAACAGGAACTGGTAAAATCGTCCGCATGCATGCGTTCACTAGCCACATTTTGGAGAAGAAATCTCCGAAAAGAAAACGTAATTTACGAAAATCAACCGTAATGCACAAAAGTGATGCAAAACGGATTGCAAGTATCGTAGCTTATCTATAAAACTTGAGGTAAAAGGAGGTCTTCAAAAATGGCTCGTGTAAAAAAAGGCGTGACTAAACATAAGCGTCATAAAAAGATATTAAAATTAGCAAAAGGATATCGTGGGGGAAAAAGTAAACTCTATCGCCCAGCAAATGAGCAAGTTCTAAAGTCATTAGCATATTCTTATGCTCACAGAAAAGACAATAAAGGCAACTTCCGCAAGCTATGGATTGCAAGGATCAACGCAGCTGCCCGTATGAATGGTATGTCTTACAGTCGTATGATGAACGGCTTGAAAAAAGCTGGGGTTACTGTTAATCGTAAAATGCTCGCAGAACTCGCGATTAGCGATGCTGCAGCCTTTACTGAAGTAGTTAATGTAGCAAAAGTTCAAATCAAAGCTTAAAACGAGAGGGTGCGAAGGCATCCTCTTTTTGGCACTATCAACCCCCCATGCCACATCGCAACACCATCAGATGATGCGAAGACAGTGTCTTCGTCGTCTGAAGCATAAGTTCAACTAGGCTGCCGCTGGCCAAGGATAGCGAGAAGGGACCGCTTTCGCCGAAGGCTTACGTTAGTCAAGTTTATAATAGATAGGGGCAATCCTTGAATTACTTCTACTTGGGGGTGGCTTAAAAATGATTGAGTCCTTACAAAACGAGCAGGTAAAATATGTAGTCTCCTTACAAAGACGCAAAGCTCGTGAGGAAGCCAATTTGTTTGTTATTGAAGGATGGCGATTCGTAGAGGAAGGGGTCCTCAGAAACGCGCCCATTAAAAAAGTTTATGTCTGCTTAGAACGTGAGCCGTTAGAATGGAGGCCATTACTTAATAAGCTGCGTGAGCGAGGTATTCCATTTGAAGAAGTGGATGAACGAGTTCTCCGTAAAATGAGTGCGACAGAAGAACCTCAAGGAATTCTAGCAGTTGTTCGTCAAAAAAACTATTCATGGTCTGATTTACATATTAATCCGGAAACAGTCATGCTTATTGTAGACGGGGTTCAGGATCCAGGCAATCTAGGTACAATTTTGCGTACTGCTTTAGCTTCGGGAGTTCAGTATGTTTGTTTAACCCAAGGGACTGTTGATCTGTATAATCCTAAAGTGTTGAGAAGTACAATGGGAGCAATCTTTTCTTTGGTCCTAATACCTGGTCGACAGCCAGAGGAGATATTAGAGTTTTGTCGGAAACAGAGATTAAGTGTCTTCATGGGAGATATTGAAGGGGTCCCAGTTTATCAGACAAAGCTATCTGCTGGTCCCCTTGCCCTTGTTGTTGGAAATGAGGGCAAGGGTCCATCTCAAGCGTTTAGGGAGGCAGATATCCAGCGCATTACAATTCCTATGGCCCAAGACGTAGAATCCCTTAACGTAGCCATGGCTACAGGAATTTTGCTCTATGAAATTGTTCGCCAAAGGGGTTTCTTGTAAAACATAGAAGGAATATGCTATAATTTCTGCAGAACAATTAATAAACTTTTTTAGTTAAGATAATGCGATGATCAGGTTAAAAGGTGTATTTTCTTCTCAGGGAGGCATGGCCACAGATTGTAAGCCAGCTAAGAAGGTACCCACCTCCTAAGGTTTTCAAATACTTGAGAGGTTAAATTTCTCCTGGGAGTGGCCTATTGATTTGTAGGTAGGCCCGGTTTCCACCGTTAAAAGGAACTTAAGTGTGGCTTATAACCAAACTAGGGTGGTACCGCGAGAATAGACTCTCGTCCCTTTCCAGGGGCGGGAGTTTTTGTGTTCTGTCTGGGACAAGTGGGGCAAGTGTGGGACAAGGAACCTGTCCCCTTGTCCCAGAGAAAGATTTGGAAAGGGTGATTTGTTTGAAGAGTGAGATACTACGCATCAGAGAAGAGGCATTAAGAGAACTAAGCGAGTTGGACAGACCAGAAGCACTACAAGAGCTTAAAGTAAAAGTCCTTGGTAAAAAGGGGTCTTTAACCGCTATGCTGCGGCAAATGGGAAGCTTAAGCCCCGAAGAACGACCCATTATGGGGCAGGTCGTAAATGAGGTCCGCAGCCAACTGGAACAAGCCTGGGAAAAACGTAGTGCAGAGCTAGAGAGGATAGCTCTAGAGCAAAGATTAGCTACAGAACGAATCGATATTACATTGCCAGGAATCCGTGTTCCTCGAGGACATTATCATCCCCTTACCCAAGTCATCGAAGAGATTGAAGATATCTTCTTAGGGATGGGTTTTCAGATTGCAGAAGGACCGGAGATAGAGTCGGATTATTATAATTTTGAAGCGCTTAATCTTCCGAAGGAACATCCGGCTCGTGAAATGCAAGACTCCTTTTATATTACAGAGGAGATTTTGCTTCGAACTCAGACCTCTCCAGTACAGATTCGAACCATGGAGAAGCTCCATCCTCAACTTCCTGTAAAAATTATTGCTCCAGGGAAAGTCTATCGCAATGACGATGATGCAACTCATTCCCCAATGTTTCATCAAGTAGAAGGGCTTGTTGTTGACCGTGGAATTCGAATGTCAGATCTCAAGGGAATCCTACTTAATTTCTCTCGCGAGATGTTTGGTGAGTCTAGAGAAATTCGTTTAAGGCCGAGCTTTTTTCCTTTCACTGAGCCGAGTGCAGAAGTCGATGTTTCTTGTATGCTTTGCGGAGGATCAGGGTGTCGTCTCTGCAAAGGAACCGGTTGGATAGAAATATTAGGATCAGGCATGGTTCATCCGAAGGTTTTAGAAATGGGTGGATATAATCCACAGGAAGTCACAGGATTTGCCTTCGGAATGGGAGTTGAGCGCATTGCCATGCTGAAGTTTGGTATCGAAGATATGCGGCTCTTATTTGATAATGATTTACGATTCTTGCAACAGTTTTAAGGGGGAAAGGGCATGAAAGTCAGTTTAGAATGGTTGAACCAACTAGTTGATATAGACCAGAGTGCAGAAGAGTTGGCAGAAACTCTAACCCGTGGTGGTATTGAAGTTGAGGATGTCGAGAACCTAAATAAGGGGTTCGAAAAAGTAGTGATCGGCGAAATAATCAGTTTGACAAAGCATCCCGATGCAGATCGATTGTTGGTTTGTGTTGTGAATGTGGGTCAAGAGGAAATAACGATTGTCACTGGCGCACAGAATTTGCTTAATGGAGATCGTATTCCAGTGGCCTTAGTAGGAGCAACCCTTCCTAATGATCTTTCCATCCGAAAGTCTAAGCTTAGAGGGGTCGTTTCACAAGGGATGCTATGTTCGCGAGAAGAGCTTCTGCTAGATGATACGGTGGGATTAGATCGAAGTGCAGATGGAATTCTTATTCTACCCTCCACGGCTCCGATTGGAGAAAACTTTGGTCACTATTTAGGACGTGAAGATAGTGTCTTAGATTTGGAGCTCTACCCGAATCGCCCAGATTGCTTGGCGATGGTCAATGTTGCTCGTGAAGTTGCATCTCTCACTCGGAAGAAACCTCATTTGCCGAAGTGGGCGGAGCCAGATCAAGTGCTCTCCCTTCCAATCGCCTCCGACCTTCGGATTGTTATCGAAGACAATGATTTATGTTGGCGTTATGCTGGATTAGTGGTTGAAGATGTCCATATTGAACCCTCTCCAGAGTGGATGCAACGTCGGCTTAAAGCTGCAGGAGTTCGTCCGATTAATAATATTGTTGATATTACGAACTATGTTATGTTGGAAATGGGACAACCGTTACATGCCTTTGACAGGGATAAGATTGAAGGGGATGTTCATGTCCGACCAGCTTATCCAGGAGAACAACTAGTGACCTTAGATGGGGTTGAGCGCACACTTCACAAAGATGCCCTGCTAATTGCAGACGACCGTCAAGCTCTAGGTTTAGCCGGGGTAATGGGTGGGCTAAACAGTGAAGTAACGAAGGATACAAGACGCTTAATGATTGAAGCTGCTCATTTTGCACCAGTTAGTATCCGTCGGACAAGTCGCCGCCTAGGTCTTAGGTCGGAGGCTTCGAACCGCTTCGAAAAAGGAATCAATGCCTATGGAATCGCAGCGTCTTTAGGGCGAGTTTGTGATTTACTACAAGATCTTAAGGCGGGACGTCCGGTTTCCTTTGTGGATGAAATCAAAAATCTGCCGACCCGTCGTCAAGTTATACTATCTACGGAGCATACGTCGACGGTTTTAGGAATCGAACTGGGAGTATCCGAGATCCAGCAAGTGATAGAGGATTTAAACTTCGAGTATAAGGAAAGTGATGGATTATTTCAAGTTGAGATTCCCACCTATCGTTCAGATCTTGAGATTGAAGAAGACCTTATGGAAGAAGTTGCTCGTTTGATTGGTTATGACCGAATCCCAACTACTCTTCCACAAGGAGATCAGACTCAAGGCAGGAGAACTCCTGAACAAGAGTTTCGTCGGCGGTTACGTAAGACGTTCACCCAGTCTGGGATGGATGAGGTGATGACTTATACGTTTACTCGCGCAGAATCAGATGCCCAATGGGGAAGTGCAAAGCATTCGATTCCCTTGCTTAACCCATTGCGTGAGGAACTTGGGGTAATGCGTACCACTCTTATACCAGGACTCCTTGATGTAGCAGCACGGAATGTCGCACGTCGCAATATGGACGTAAGTATTTTCGAAATTGGAAATACGTATTGGGGAGACGAGCATCCTTTGCAGAAGCTTCCTCGGGAAGAATTGAGAGCAGCTGGGGTCGCAGTAGGGAAGAGTGAGAGACATTGGCTTGAGCAACCTGTTAGTTATGACTTCTACTATCTCAAGGGAATTTTGGAAGGACTTGCCCTCGAATTTGGGCTTAAACTAGAATATCGTGTCGCTGAAAGCCAATCCTTGTTACACCCAGGCCGTTCAGCAGACATTTATGTTCAGAATCAGTATGTTGGTTTCCTTGGCGAAATCCACCCTTCATTAGGAAAAGAATGGGGACTTGACCGAGCGGTGGTTTTCGAGTTAGAATTGGCACCCTTGTTTGCGAGGATCAGACAAACTGTACGCGCCCATTCCATCCCGCGCTTTCCGGCAATACAAAGGGATATGGCCCTTGTCGTTGCTGTAGAGACTTCAGCTGAAGCAGTTATGGCCAAAATGAAAAAGCTGGGCGGAGACTTATTGCAGCAAGTCGAAATATTTGACGTGTATACCGGAAACCCTATACCCGCAGGTTACAAAAGTTTGGCATTCTCACTACGTTATCAGTCCTTAGAACGAACGCTGACAGATGAGGAAGTAAATCTACTAAATTCGCGTATTTTAGAGGGAATTCAGCAGGAATTTGGCGCGGAACGGCGAAAATAAAGACAAGTGAGTGACGCGTACAAGAGAGCGAGGAGAAAGTGTGGCACATGAACCAGTCAAAATCACCGTTGAGATTTTTGGAGAAAAACATGTGGTCCGCGGTGAAGGAACAGCACTGTATATTCAAGGTTTAGCGCATGAAGTTGATAAGAAAATGCGTTTGATCGCTCAACGGCTCCCTCGCTTGAGTGTTCACCAGACGGCGGTACTAACTGCTTTGAATTTAGCCGATGAACTCGCTAAGCTTCGAGAAGAACAAGAGACCTTAATGCAATTACTTGGAGAAAAGACAGAGTAATATTAGGTAGATATGAAAAAAAAAGAGGGCGTCGCTAAAGCTACTTCAGTTAAAAGTAATTTGCGATGCCTCTTTTTTATTATAAACCGTTGGTCAATACCTAATCTTTTACTTGTTGACTTGGCTTAAACAGAAACTTTTTCATTAGAATTCCCGCCAAAAAACCAGCAAACCCTGAACTTAATGCGAAAATATAATTACCCAAGGTACCTTGTAGCATAGAATGATTTTTTGAGAGAGTGCCAAAGACTGTAAATATAAAAGAATATGTACACATTCCGACTAGCGCTCCCTTTATAGGAAGATAATCAGTTCCTATAGTTTTAGTAAGATAATAAAGTATAAGAATCGCTAGTGCACCAACTAAAGGGAGTGCTAATAGTCCCAGTGTCCAACTTCCTTCAGGCATAAACATCATACTACACGCTTCTCCGGGGGTAATGGTTATCCACCTTAAATGTCTAAAAAATAATCCCATTATTTCAAGAGGTATAACTACAATTATCCCAATTAACATGGCTAGCAATGGTTTATCGTAATTCAAAGTTATTCCTCCTAGAAACCCAATGCTCTTGCAATTATATATCCGATCTTCTGTCTACTATAGCCCTTAACTTTTTAGGTTTTAGAGATAATGTTATGCTTACCAAAATGAACATTATTTATGATTACAACTTAAGGTAGGGTGACGTTTATTAGGGTTTGGCTCCTTTCAAATCCTTACTTAAATAAATGTCAGTCGAATGGCCAGTTTCCCTATGGCATTCAAGACATGATTGGGATTTTCTTATTGTCTTATAATGATTAACCTTAGAAGTATTCTTAAGCCTTATTGTCGGATATGCTTTATTATCACCTAGATGACATTGAATACAATTTTGTTCGAAGATAGAAGCGCTGGTTGGTATAGTATAGTCACCACTAAAATGTTGGAATACATAATTCAAACCTCTTGCTTTAGCATGAAATTTCCCTAATTCTCCACTGGGTTGATGGCATTCCATACAATTAAAATTCTTATGTGCAGAGGTTTGCCATGAAGTTACATACTGGGTTACCTCATGGCATGATCCACAGAAAGAGGGAACCGATGTAGCATAATAAGCAACCTGGAATAGGGCATATAAGCCTATAAATGATAATCCAACCAGTAATACTCCTTTTTTCCACATTAATAAAATTGCCTCCACTTCATCTGATGCAAACTATTTTTAGTATTAGATAGGACACTCCAATGGAAGTCTTTCTTTGCTTATTTTGAACAGTATTAGTGTTCTCATAAATTGGGATATTACTCCTCAAATTCTGCTGACATAGGGCCGCGATACGTTGAATGCACAAAAAAAAGAGGGTAATCAACTTACCCTCTTGGAAAAGATTTAGGCCAGAATCATGCGGTCGTTATTCATATGGGATCCACTAGCTTTCTCGAACATTTCGAGCAAGCGACTTATCGTCATATCAGTACGTTCTATTCCTTTAATGTCAAGAATCACCCGGCCTTCGTGCATCATAATTGTTCGATTCCCAAAGGTAAGAGCGTGGTCGAGGTTGTGGGTGATCATCAAGGTCGTTAGTTTTTGTTGTTCTGTCACACCGCAGGTCAATTCTAAGACCTTTTCGGCCGTCTTAGGATCGAGTGCCGCAGTGTGTTCGTCAAGAAGCAATAATTTAGGTTTTTCTAATGTTGCCATAAGTAGAGTTAGGGCTTGTCGTTGTCCCCCTGATAAAAGACTTACCCGATGGGTCAGCCGATTTTCAAGACCTAAACCGAGTTTTTCTAATTCTACCCGAAACAAGTCTCTCTCTTTGGAGCCAATGGCTGGTCGTAAACGTCGGACCTTTCCTCTGCGAAAGGCCATAATAAGATTTTCTTCAATAGTCATTGAGGCTGCAGTACCGGATAAGGGGTCTTGAAAAACTCTGCTAATTAAGCCAGCCCGTTTATGAGCAGGAAGACGTGTGATATCTATTCCTTCAATCGATATTTTACCAGAATCCACTAGAAAATTCCCGGCAATGGCATTCAAAAGTGTCGATTTGCCGGCACCATTACTTCCAATAATCGTAACGAAATCATTCGGTAAAAGTTGCAAACAAACCTTATCTAAGGCTATCTTTTGATTAATAGTTCCCTGGTTAAAGGTCTTTAAAACCTCATGGACATTTAACAAGTTATTGTGCCTCCTTTCCCGCAACCCCTGCACTCCAGGACGCAATCTTTTTCCGGACGGTTGGTGAAACCAAGGCGGTGATGACAATGAAGGACGTTATTAATTTTAAGTCGGTTGCCTCTAAACCTAGCTGTAAGACAACGGCAATGATTACGCGATATAGTATACCTCCACATATTACGGCGATAATAGTTCGTCCAATCGAAGAGGTTCCGATCAATACTTCTCCAATGATAACTGAAGCTAACCCGGCAATAATCATCCCGATCCCCATACTAGCATCGGCAAATTGTAATTTTTGAGCCACATAGCTTCCGGCTAAGGCAACTAAACCATTCGATAGACTTAGTCCAAGGATTTTCATGAAATCCGTGTTTACCCCGAGGCTTCGTATCATCAGTTCGTTATCCCCAGTGGCCCGTAAGGCAAGCCCTAATTCAGTTTGCAAGAAGAAATAAATGACAGAGCCTATTAATATCACAGAAATCAAACTGAGCGCAAAGACACCATACTCTTCCATTAAAGGCAACTTTGAAAAATCAGAGAAGATGGTCTGTGAGCCAAGGAGCGAAATATTAGCTCTACCCATCACTCGGAGATTAATCGAATAAAGTGCTGTCATTGTTAAAATACCTGAGAGTAAGGGTGTGATCTTAAACTTGGTATGAAGTATTCCCGTAAATAACCCGGCTAGGGTTCCGGCAATAAACGCCATTCCAGTGGCTAACCATGGGTCAGTCCCGCCGACTATCATCGTTGTAGCAGTAGCTGCACCGAGGGTAAAACTCCCGTCCACAGACAAGTCTGCATAATCAAGAATCCGAAACGTCAGATAGACACCTAAAACCATGATCGCATACATTAGACCCTGTTCCATTGTACCGAGCGCTATTTGAGCGAACATCTTCAACACCCCAATTACATTTGCTTTAACAAGTAAACATTTTAGCCTAACCTGTACAATAAAAAGAACATCCCCCCACTTACAAGAAGAGGGGGTTTGAAACTTGATTCATTCATGGAACACCCACTTCTACAGTGGGTGTTCCATATTCGCTTTGGTGGTATAAGTCTCGCTGACAGCTTCAGCTAAACAAGTTTACTCAACAGATATGTTATTATTTGACTATAATTGCTTTCTTCGAGATTCCCTCTGGTACGGTTATACCTAACAAATCGATGGCTGTCTGGTTAAGCACCGTATCAAAGTCCTTTTGAGATTCGATAGGCATTTCTTGTGGTTTTTCTCCCTTGAAAACGCGTAGGGCCATTTCGCCAGTTTGCTGACCTAAGTTTTTGTAGTTAATACCAATGGTAGCTAGAGCACCTTTGTCAACAACGCTGCTTTCCCCGGAAATGATGGGGATTTTGTTCTTGTGTGATACCTGTACCACGGATTGAGCAGCAGAAACCACCATATTATCTGTAGGTACGTAGATTGTATCAACTTTTCCAATCAATGATTGACTAGCTTGTAAAACGTCCGCACTTGTGGTAACAGTCGCTTCAACAATCTCCAAGCCAAGTTCAGAGGCTACTTTCTTAGCGATAGCAATTTGCACTTGAGAATTAACTTCCCCGGCGTTATAGATAACTCCGACTTTTTTTACGGTGGGAACCAATGTCTTCATCAGTTCAAATTGCTCTTTAATGGGATTCATATCAGTTGTTCCTGTAACATTTTTCCCCGGCTTATCCATACTATTCACGAGTTTTGCTTCCACTGGATCCGTGACAGCGGTGATTAGAATGGGGATATCGGTGCTGGCACTTGCCATTGCTTGCGCAGATGAAGTAGCAATAGCTAGGACCAGGTCCAATTTACTAGAAGAAAACTTTTGAGTAATTGATTGGAGTATCGACTGATCTCCCTGGGCATTTTGATAGTCAACCGTGAGGTTTTTGCCAACTTCATAACCGTTTTTCTTAAGGGTCTCTAAAAATCCTTCGCGTGCACTATCCAAGGCCGGATGCTCAACAATTTGAACGATCCCAATTTTTATTTGCTTTTGCTCCTCATTCCCAGTAGAACTAGTCCCAGATTTAGCTGCCCCACATCCAACTAAACTAAGTAACAATAATAGACTTAATCCGAATGCAAATAACTTTTTCACCATCATACCTCCTCATAATTTTGGGCATAAAAAATACACCTCCGCAGAAGTGCCTCGTTGCCCAACTCCTACTGTCCTGCCATGCTACCGCTATTCAATTAATTTAATCTTAAAGTATATGCTTAAAGGTGTCAATAATAAAATACTGTTTTTCTTATGAATCGATCAATTAGAAACTTCCAATGCCCAATTGTACAAATGAAAGCTAAACAATTATAATTAAGGTATTGTCCTGCTCTAAGCAGGATTGGGAATTAAGGAGTAATTCCACGTCGTGGAAACAGGAGAATTATCAAATGAAAGAACTAAGATCGGAACAGTCCCGACCACTAGAACTATTGGCTCCAGCAGGAAGTTTCGAAGCCTTTAAAGCGGCGGTAGAAAATGGAGCGGATGCTGTTTATCTTGGCGGAAAAAGCTTTAGTGCCAGGGCAAGCGCTGCAAATTTTGATTTAGAAGAATTGCAAAAAGCGGTTCGTTACGCCCATGAACGTCAAGTTAAAGTATATGTGACCGTAAATATTCTGATTGCAGATCAGGAATTTAAGGAATTGTTGGAGTATTTGTATGCCTTACAGGAAATATCCGTCGATGCCGTTATTTTGCAAGATGTTGGAGTTTCGGAAATCATTCAAAGTATTCTTCCGGAAATGGAGATTCATGCCAGCACGCAAATGACGGTGAACACAAGTTGGGGTGTTAAGCACTTAGAATCACTTGGCTTTAGCCGAGTTGTTTTAGCACGGGAGACCTCGGCAGATGAAATGAAAGCTATTGCGGAAAAAACACCCTTGGAAATTGAAGTCTTTGTTCACGGAGCGCTTTGCATAGGCTATTCAGGACAGTGCCTAATGTCGAGCTTTATTGGCGGGAGGAGTGGAAATCGAGGAACCTGTGCCCAGCCTTGCAGGATGACATATCAGCTCGTTAATAATGAAAAGGAGAACCTTTTAGCCCAGAAGAACACCGGGGATCATTTATTAAGCCCTCGGGACTTAAATTTGTCGGAGGAATTATCCGAGCTAAAACAAATTGGGATTCATTCTCTTAAAGTAGAAGGAAGAATGAAACGGCCAGAATATGTAGCTACTGTTATTCGACTTTATCGGCAAGCTATAGACAGAATTGGAGGCCAGCAAGAAGGTAACATAGTTACCCCCTTACTAACCCCTGAGGAGCATCAGGAACTATTACAGGTGTTTAATCGTGATTTTACAAGGGGATATTTTAAAGGTAACCTTGGCGCAGAACTTATGAGTTATAGTCGGCCAAACAATCGCGGAACCCGCCTCGGTCGAGTGGCTCGACTAGAACATGGACGTTTATGGATTAAGCTGGAAGCCGAATTGCATCCGGGAGATGGGATCGAATTTTGGACAGGTCGTGGGCGGGAAGGGGTTACAGTCGGCCAAATTTGGAACGATCGTAAGGAAACCATGGAAGGATTGCCTGGGGAAACTGTACAGATAGAGTTTTCTGGAGTAGCACAACCCGGGGATAGAGTTTTTAAAACCAATGATGCCTTACTAATGGAAAAAGCCCGGCAAAGCTTTCAAGAGGGGCGAGAACAACGGAAAAGCCCGCTGTCTATGCGTCTATCCGGTCATATAGGAGAAAAACTATGCTTAGAGGTGGTGGACGATCAGCGTAGGATAATAGTTTATTCAGCGGGTGCAGCGCAAAAAGCCTTGAAAAGACCGTTGACCTGGGACTATGCCTTCCAGCAGTTAGGGCGATTAGGGACAACCCCTTTTTGGTTAGACAAGTTGGAATTGGAGACTGATGAGGATATTATGCTACCGGTAAGTGACCTTAATGAAATGCGTCGCCTAGCGGTGGAAAAACTCTTAACTATAGAACCACCACAAAGGGTTGATCGGCAGATATATAAGCAGAGAATCCAGCTTTGGAAACAACGTCAGGTAGCGGAACAGTCAACTCTAAATAGGGAAAAGATCATCCCCCAGGTTTCAGTGGCTGTTAGTGATGTACTAACCCTAGAAGCTTCCCTTAAAGCAGGAGCTAAGCGGGTTTTGATTGGGGGAGAGCATTGGCGCTCTCGGAGAGGTTTTTCCCTAGAAGAAATTCGCACGAGCTTTAATAATTGCAGAAAGCTAGGAATTGATTGTACCTGGCGTTTGCCACGGGTTTTAAATCAAGCCCAGAGTGAACATCTTCTCTCAGATCTTAAACAAGCGGTGGAGTGGAGAGAAACCCCTAAAATAATGGTAGCAAACCTTGGAGAGTTAGAGATGTTGAAGTCCATTAATCCGGATTGGCCGTTTGAAGTGGACTATTCTTTAAATGTTTTTAATGAAGCGAGTCTAGCTTACTTTTATAGGCAAGGCGCTAAAAGGGTAACCCTTTCTCCCGAACTGCACCATGAACAACTGGGTTATTTAGCTAAATGGCAGGGGGCAGAGGTCCTGGCCTTTGGGGATTTGGAGATGATGGTAAGCGAATACTGCCCAGTAGGGTCAACCTTAGGCGGAAAAAATGGTGAACACTGTGCTAGGACATGTATGAAAGAACCTCATTTCTTACGTGACCGCATGCGATATGATTTTCCAGTAGAGACTGACCAGGAGTGTCGGATGCATCTTTTTAACGTTAAAACTCTCAACCTCTACGAAGAGCTTGCCCAAATACGACGTATGGGATTTTCGACCATTCGATTACAATTGACTAGACAAACCCCGGCGCAAGTTCGTCAGACCGTTCGTTTGTTTAATGAGGCTTGGGATGCGTTAAATGTAAACAAGAAGGGCATATGGACTCCTAATGATGGGATGTCTGAGTTAACCTCTCTTTTCCCAGAGGGATTTACTAAAGGGCATTTCTTCCGTGGCGTTATTTAGGTAAGGAGGCATTAATGGGAATTGATGATAAAGTCCTGAATAAATTGGAATTTCCAAAAGTATTAGCAAAGTTAGCAGACTTTTGTATTCTTCCAAGAGCAAAAGAATTAGCCTTTGGCTTAAAACCTTATATTGATTTGGAATTGGTACGTTTAGAATTACAAAAGACAAATGAAGCAAAAATTCTGCTGCGGGGAAATCCGCTTTTTTCGGTCCGAGGGTCGAAGGAGATTCGGACTTACATTGAGCGATGTTTGCGCGGAGGAGTGATTCAGGGAGAAGAACTTCTTGAAATTCGAGATACTTTGCGAGTTGGTCGGAAGACAAAACAACACCTTCTGGAATATAAAGAAGAATTTCCTGGGCTATGGGATATTATGTTACCCATCGAGCCACAAAAGGAACTGGAAGATGAAATATCACGCTGTGTTTCGGAAGATGGGAAGGTCGCAGACAATGCCTCCCCAGAACTAGCAGACTTGAGGCGAGCTATAAACCGATTACAGAACCGAATAAGGGAAACCTTAGAGGGCGCTTTACGGAACTCTAGTTATCAGAAAATGTTACAAGATCCTATTATTACTCAGCGCTCGGATCGTTATGTAATACCGATTAAGCAGGAATACCGCACGGCATTTCCCGGTATTGTTCACGATCAATCAGCGAGTGGTGCAACGTTGTTTATTGAACCTATGCCCGTTGTCCATCTAGGGAATGAACTTCGTGAAGTGATATTGAAGGAACAACGTGAAGTGCAACGAATTCTGCAAATGCTCTCAGCTCAAATCGAGGGACGTGCGGATGAGATCGCCGATCTGCATGAGGCTTTAGCACAATTGGATCTTGTGGTTGCTAAAGCTCATTTGAGTGTGACCATGAATGCAGGTGCACCAGAATTAGTGACTAAGCAACAAATGAAGCTCGTCCAAGCACGACATCCCTTGATTAGCGGAGGAGTTGTACCGCTTTCCTTAGAGTTAGGAAATGATTTTGATACCCTAGTAATTACTGGGCCTAATACTGGGGGAAAAACCGTGGCCCTTAAAGTTGTCGGACTTATGGCAGCTATGAATCAATCGGGTTTACAAATTCCTGCAGAAAGTGACTCACAAATGGGAGTTTTCACTCAGATATTTGCCGACATTGGGGACGAACAGAGTGTGGAGCAATCCTTAAGTACGTTCTCTGGGCATATGAAAAACATCGTTGAAATTATTAATCGAGCTGATGCCCGTTCTTTGATATTACTTGATGAGGTTGGGGCTGGAACAGATCCAACAGAAGGGGCAGCACTTGCCATGGGCATTCTGGCGGAACTACATGAACGAGGGTGTCGAACCGTTTCAACAACCCACTATGGTGCCTTAAAGACCTTTGCTTACGAAACACCGCGGGTCAAAAACGCTTCTGTAGAGTTCGACACCGAGACTCTGCGTCCGACCTATCGATTATTAGTAGGCATTCCCGGTAAAAGTAATGCCTTTACCATTGCTGGACGATTGGGTTTAAGTGAGAGAGTCCTTGAAAAAGCCAATACCTTTGTAACTGAGCGGGAAATGCAAGTTGCTGATCTTATTGAAAATTTGGGCGAAACCCATCGGGAGATTGAGCTAGAGAAAGAAAAGGCCGAAACAGGCCGGCGAGCAGTAGAGAAGCAAAGTAAAGACCTCGAAGAAAAATCAATACGTTTAGATGAGGAATTTGAAATATTACTGGCTTTGGCAAGGGATGAAGCTAACGAGCTTATCAGAGAAGCTAAACGAGAAGCTGATACTATAATTGAAGAGTTAAAAGCAGCTTTAAAAAAGGAAAATAAGCAACAACAAGATATTGAAAAGGCCCGTCAGGGATTTCGCCGAATATCAGCAAAGCTGGATCATGGTCGGCAAGTGAAACGCTCGGATAGTGAATTATCAACAGGTCAGATAATACTTGGACAGACAGTATATATGACAAAGCTCAGGCAGAAAGGTCAAGTCGTAAAGCTCCCCAATACCAATGGTGAGGTACTTGTCCAGGTCGGTATCATGAAGGTTATGGTACCATTGACAGAATTAAAGTTAGCTCAAGAGGAAAAGAAAGTCACACCCAAATATTCACGTGAAATGGGTATTGGAGTCCGAAAAGCTGAAGAGATACGCAACGAGATAGATTTAAGAGGAATGCTTGTGGAGGAGGGCAGGGAAGCCTTGGACAAATATATGGATGACGCAGTTCTCGGTGGTATCGGTCTGATTTATGTAATACATGGCAAAGGGACCGGCGCTATGCGAACAGGGATACAAGGATTTTTAAAAGGACACCCTCATGTACGAAGTTTTAGAATAGGAGAGTATGGTGAGGGAGATTCAGGTGTGACGGTTGTCGAATTAAAGTAGCCATAACACCTCGGCGTAATAAAACAGCACTGAAGACCTACTGTGAAGGTTCAGTGCTGTTTTTGTCTTATTTGAACGAGTCCACTTAATCGAAAAAATTATTATCTAATCTGTTAGAATTAGTTTAACTAAGTTGGATGAGGGACCAACTTCGGTTTTTTGGGGGTTTTGAAACGCGGCGCGGAAAAAGTAAGACCCTGGAGTGGGAGCTTTGTCATCTATAGCTAGCGTAAAGGAAAGAGCACCGTTAGAAACTTTAACCGGGATCATACCCTGAAGCTGCCCTGGACGCTGAATATAGACAATCGCAGAATAGTTTTTTGGGTTTCCTGAAAGGCTTGTAATCGGGATTTCCACCTTAGAGGTTTTGGATTTATATTCCACGCTTCCAAGCACTGGTGTGGGGAGGGAAGAGTCTGTAGGAAGATCATCATCGTCTACAGGTTCTATTATATCAGGATCTTTAATTGTATCTGAGATTGGATCTGGAGCCACCTCTGTAGGTGGTTTGTAAGGAATCTCATTGGAAGCCCAAGTCCAGGCAGGATCTCGGTCAGGTAAATTCAAGAAAATTTTAGTTATGGTATTCTGTGAATTGGGAGATGGCAGCATATTTGGATGATCCGCATCGACCTCTTTTTCAATCCAGACGTCACTGATCCGTGTGGGTAAGTCTCCCTGAGCTGCTATTTCTGTTGAAATAAATTCTGTAGGGGTTAAACTGCTGGGAAGAAGCCCAGATTTTTTATCGAAAGAGCCACTAACAATACCTGAAGGTTGATCGAACTTTGATTTTACAGGGAGATCCTTATGAGCGGCAGTCATAACATTTTTCCATATTTTGGCGGGGAAACCACCGCCATACACACTGCGCAAATAATAAGGTCCCGGAGTTCCCTGTTTATCAAGGTCAGGGTTAGAATCATAACCCATCCAAACAACCCCGGTGTAGTTAGGTGTATATCCGGCAAACCAAGCATCCGTATTACCAGTCTTATATTTGAGGTTATCGGGCAAAGAAGAAGTACCGGTTTTACCGGCAACAGCCCAGTTTCCAAATTGAGCATTGGTTCCTGTACCGTTTGTTACAACACTACGCAGCATACTGTTAACAATATAGGCCGTAGTTTCTTTCATAACTCGGTTTTTTGTAATTTTAGGGGTAATTACAGTGTTTCCCTTGGAGTCTAAAACTTTCACTACGGCATGATCAGTGATGCTAACCCCATTGTTGGCATAAACCCCATAAGCGGCTGCCATGTCTAATGTACTGGCATGGGTTGTACCTAGAGCTAGACTTAAAACTCGATCTCCCGATTCAAGAGGCAGTCCAAGATTGTTCTTACCAAAGGACCATCCGTAATCAACTCCAATAAGATCAAGTAGTTTGACGGCATAGATATTAACAGATTGTTCGACAGCATGACGCATGGTGATAAGGCCTTTCCATCCTTTTGTTGCTGTATCAAAGTTCGTCGGGGACCATGAACTGCCGCCTGAGTTATAGGTTACAGGCATATCATCAAGAACTGTTCCCGGAAAATACCCACCTTTTTCAATGGCTGGGCCGTAAACGACTAAGGGTTTAATAGTCGATCCAGGTTGTCGCTTGGATTGCCAAGCTCTGTTAAGTCCTCGCGGCGTATAGTCTCGCCCTCCAACCATTGCCTGAATTTCTCCGGTCGTAGGATCAATAACGGTCATCGCACCTTCGACCTTTGTGTCATTAATTCCTTGGGGGAAATTGGCGGGGTCTGCGAAGGCTGCTTCGGCCGCAGCTTGGATTTTCGGATTTACGGTAGTATAGATATGCAATCCTCCGCTGAAGATTTGATCAGGAGCTAAGTTATAGGTTGTTTCAAGTTCTTCAATAACGTAATCTACAAAGTAGGGAAACTTATAGCTTGCACTGGCTACCTCTGTCTTCTGAGCACCACCGCGACTTTTTTTCATGGACTCCACATAAGTGAACGGCGCTTCCTTCTCTTTCGCATACTCTTCTGGGGTGATAATCCCAGCATCCCTCATCACGCCGAGGACAATGTTACGTCGAGTCTTGGCCGAATCGGGATGGTAGTAAGGGTTATATTGACTCGGGGCTTGTGGTAAACCTGCTAATAGAGCGACCTCGGCCGGCGCCAGATCCTCAAGCTCTGCGCCAAAGTAGGTTTTGGCAGCGGCTTGGATTCCAAAGGATGATTCACCAAGGAAAATTCTATTCAGGTAAAACGTAAGGATCTCTTCTTTGGTGTATTCTCGTTCAAGCTGAATAGCTAGAATTGCTTCTTGAATCTTACGGGTGAACTTTTTCTCGGTAGGGTTTGAGATAAAAGCATTACGGGCAAGCTGAATAGTAATAGTACTAGCACCTTCTCTAGCACTTCTTGTTTTGATATCCGTTATAGCGGAGCCAATGATTCGAATGGGGTCAACCCCAAAGTGTTGTTCAAAGCGTTTATCCTCAACCGCGATAAAGGTTTTCTTGACAAGGTCGGGGATTTCTGAATATTCAACAGTTTGGCGATTTTCGTAACCATGTAATAGAGCAAATTCAACGCCGTCCTTATCATAAACATATGAAGTTTGTTTGGAGTTATTCAACAGGGCAGGGTCCCATTTGGGTGTGCCTGCTGCAGCAACTACTACAAAAATTGCTAAGCCAGCTATTATAAGTGCGATAAGGGAAGTAATTGACAAGAGTACAATTCGTAGTTTTGAACGTCGCCTAGGGCGTTGAGGCCTACTTGGCTTTCTGGATAATGGCATAAGACAACCTCCTATAAATAAAAAGAATGAGGCTAGAACACTATTTATTTCCCCTAGAATTATAGCATACTTTTACAAGGACAAGGAACTTCTAAAAATTAGAGGCAATTGAGGGCAATCTTTCGAGAATTTTTACAAAGGAATTTAAGAGGAATTTTAAGAGGGTAAATAATATTAGGAGTTGTTAGTTGCGAGCAAGTTGGAGAATCTGTATAATATAATAAATTTAGCTTATACATAAAGTTAATGGAATGATTGAGAAGAAACTTGGTAGAAGGTTGAAGAGAGTCGGTGTTAGGTGCAAACCGATCCAGAAACCAAGGGCTACACCTCAGGACTAGGAGTCAAAAAACTCTCGGATCAGCTCGTTATCGCTGGTGAAGCTGGATATCCGTTTATTTTACGGATTCAATGTGGGTGGTACCGCGGAAGTGTTTTCGTCCCTCAACCTTGTGTTGGGGGACTTCCTCGTTTTAAACGAGGATCAAGATACCGATCGCGCCATATAAAATTTATAAAGGGAGATTAAGTGTATGGACATTTTTAAGGAGTTAAAGGATCGAGGGCTTGTCTATCAACACACTGACGAAAACGCTTTGCGGAACAGATTATCAAGTGGACCAATGGCGCTTTATTGTGGATTCGATCCAACCGCGGACAGTTTGCACATTGGACACCTACTGCCACTTTTAGTATTAAGGAGATTTCAACTAGCCGGACATAAATCAATTGCTCTAGTCGGTGGAGGAACGGGACTAATCGGTGATCCGAGTGGCAAAGCATCTGAACGGACCTTAAATCCTAAAGAAGTTGTAGAGCAATGGGCTCAAAAGATTAAGGATCAATTTGGTCGTTTCTTGGATTTTGAAACTTCGGACAATCCTGCGATACTTGCAAACAATTATGACTGGCTAGGCTCTCTTCACGTGATTGAATTCCTCCGAGATATCGGCAAGAACTTCCCCTTGGGAGCGATGCTTGCTAAAGACTCGGTTGAGTCACGTTTGAGCAAGGGGATTTCTTTTACAGAATTCAGCTATATGATCCTGCAGTCTTACGATTATTTAAAACTTAATGAAATGTACGGATGTGAGATGCAGATTGGAGGAAGTGACCAATGGGGCAATATTACCTCTGGAATTGATTTAATTCGTCGTACTACGACTCAAGAAAATGAAATGCACGGCTTGACGTTACCACTAGTCACTAAAAGTGATGGTACAAAGTTTGGAAAGACTGAAGGAGGCGCCGTTTGGCTGGATGCCGAAAAGATGTCTCCCTACAAGTTTTATCAGTTTTGGCTGAACACCGATGACCAAGACGTTGTTAAGTTCTTAAAATACTTTACCTTCTTATCCTTAGAAGAAATTGAAGAACTGGCCCAAGGGGTACAAAGGGAGCCTGAGAAAAGAGGGGCTCAAAGGGCTTTGGCCAAAGATGTAACAAAGTTGGTTCACGGACAGGAGGCGCTCGATCGGGCAGAGAAGATCTCAGATGCATTTTTCGGGGGAGGCCTTGGAAATCTAACTGCCCTAGAAATTGAAGAGGGATTTAGCGATGTACCTTCTACGATAATTGAAAGTCCTGAAGCCAGTTTAGTAGATGTATTAGTTCAAGTGGGAGCAGTTTCTTCTAAACGACAAGCCCGTGAGTCCATCGAGAACGGAGCTATCTATATTAATGATATTCGTCATACAACGATAGAAGCAACCGTTTCAGATTTGGAACGATTGGATGGAAAGTATCTTGTCATTAGACGAGGAAAGAAAAACTATTACTTGATAAAATTCCAGGTATAACATTTAAGAATAGAGCCGGTGCCGAAGTGCTGTATTTACAGCAGTTTGGCACCGAGATTATTTATTTTCTCTAGCGGAAAGTAATAGGTTAACTAAAGATAGTGTTCAACCTGGGAAATTATTTAAAAATTACTCGAAAACGGTTGACAATGCGATAATCAAATGTTAGTATATCGAAGTGCCGCGAAAATAACTGCTAAAAACAACAAACGTTTAGGTAGTTAAATTAATGGCCTTAATAAATTAGTGTTGACAACGGAAGTTGAAAATGCTAAGATGTGATTCCGGCCTTGAAGGCCAGAGACTTTGGTCTTTGAAAACTAAACAACAAGGACAGCCAATGAGAGAGACTCGCAAGAGTTTCAAAATAAATCATGAGTCAATCATCTTCTTCTAGAAGAAGTGAAATAACTTTTTTTGGAGAGTTTGATCCTGGCTCAGGACGAACGCTGGCGGCGTGCCTAACACATGCAAGTCGAACGGAGAATTTTGATAAGTTTACTTAGAGAAATTCTTAGTGGCGGACGGGTGAGTAACGCGTGGGTAACCTACCCATAAAGTCGGGACAACCCTTGGAAACGAGGGCTAATACCGAATAATCTTCGAGCTTGGCATCAAGCA
>JUEG02000561.1_pt1 | contig 32378 bp, 31 predicted proteins | sample 432341 | NCBI WGS metagenome assembly JUEG02 (sample SAMN02953476, study PRJNA257561) | rock porewater metagenome | biome: terrestrial; feature: Opalinus Clay rock; material: porewater; isolation source: Opalinus Clay rock BIC-A1 borehole | place: Switzerland: Mt Terri URL, St-Ursanne ... | reverse complement strand
AATTCAGGTGGAGTTAAAACTCCATCTGAATAAGTTTACTTTATCAATGTCGCATTTTGCGCCCGTAGCTCAGTGGATAGAGCGCAGGTCTCCGGAACCTGAAGCGTAAGTTCGATTCTTACCGGGCGCACCATTATATATTTCAATGCATAATAATCAAAAAGGATTAGCCAAAGGCTGATCCTTTTAATTTTTGTCTTTCTATTATTTGAATACCACAAGGACGTGGATGTTACTTTTACGGGGAGTCGATACGTAGAAATCTCCTAAATCTTATTATTAAATCTATTACTCCAAAAAGAATTAGAGGTTGCTTTTATAGGAGTCGATACGTAGAAACCTCCCGAACTCTGTTCGGGCAAAGATTTCTAGTGAGGTCCGGGTAAAAGTAACTTCTGATTCTTTTCTTCTAATTGTTAGAAAATTGCCTAAATTATTTTAAAATTATGAAAATTTTCTAAAAGTTGCATTAAATTTTTTTCTAGCATATAATTAGATTAAGGGTTAACGGTAGATATATAAATTAAACGGTTATTTTTTAACCTTTAATGGTAATTAAGGCATTTCAATCCTTAGAATCTTAATAAAGAGGTGAGGTTGATGGCTGAAGTAACTTTAGATTTTGAAGTGGTTACTAGCCCTAGTTCCTATGAGGCTCAAGAAAGTATGATTATTTGCAGAAATGAGTTCGAACTGTCTCATTATGAAGCTAGGGGCATTGTTGCTAGGCTATTAAATCCAGCTATAATTTCGCCAAATCGCTTTCATTATATCGTAGCAAAGAATGATGACCAAATTGTTGGATTGGCTATTTTTTATTTCCTATCGGAAGTTAATTTAGGCTACTTAGAATATATAACAGTTAAACCGGAATATAGAGGTTTAGGTATCGGAAGAAGGATTTATGAGAAAGCCATAGAAACCTTAAAACAGGATTCGCAACATTTATCAGGCATAATTTTTGAAGTTAGAAATATCTCTCGTGATCTAAAGGCTAGAAAAGAATTCTTCCTAAAAATAGGGGCTATTCCCATCGATTTATCTTGCTATCCCCTAAAGGAAGAGATCGTTAATTCGGGTTTGCTTTTGATGCTCCACCCGATTGAAGAGATAAAAATGACTTGGCCTGTCATGGCTAAAACCCTAGACAATTTAAATCAGGTAATATATCAGTAAGTTTCTAAATTTTAAAAGCATTTTAATTTTTAGAAAATCCCATGATATCGCGATTCTGTTTTAAATGAAGCCATATCCTTCTAATTCTTAGAATAAAACAAAAATTAACCAGTAAATGTGTATAAGCCTCTTCTCTTTGATACAAAAGAAATAGAGGCTTTTTTATTTTCCTATATACTATTGGCATGGAAATTGCTTGTTAATTAATATATATAAAGATTCTAAAAATTCAAAATAGAAAGAAAGAAGGTGAGCTAGAGGTTAGGGACCGGAAGGTTAACGCTTCAAAGTTCAATAACTTATAGTTTTAAAGTATATTTTAAAAAGAAAGGAGTCATCCTATATGGCCAACAGTTTTTTAGTCAGAAGAATTCATTCAATTTCAGGCCTATTACCAATCGGGATTTTCTTGATTGAACATCTTCTAGTCAACTCTTTTGCCCTAAGAGGGGCAGAATCTTTTAATACAGTAGCAGGGGTTATGATGAGTCTGCCATTCCTACCATTTTTAGAACTCGGAATCATAGTTATTCCTATTGTCTTTCATGCTTTTTATGGTCTTTATATCGTCTATCTTGCCAAAAACAATGTTCTTCAGTATAAGTATTACAGAAACTGGATGTTTTATTTGCAGAGAGTAACAGCAGTAACTACTCTTATCTTTGTCCTAGTTCACGCGTGGCAAACTAGACTTGCGGCTATCCTTTTTGGGGAGCACATAAGTTTTGATATGATGACAGAAATATTATCTAGTCCTTGGTCAATGGCTTTCTATATTATTGGATTACTATCAGCCGTGTTCCACTTTGCCAATGGCTTATGGGCGTTCCTAATTACTTGGGGCATAACCGTAGGTCCTACTGCTCAGAGAGTATCTAGTGTCATTGCAGGAATTATCTTCGTTGTTATGTCATTATTAGGAATTAGTTCATTATTCGCATTTGTAAGTTAAGAAGGGAGAGAGACGATGAGCGAATCTAAATTAATTGTAGTCGGCGGTGGTTTAGCCGGATTGATGGCAACTATTAAAGCCTGTGAAAAGGGTCAGAAGGTAGATTTATTTTCTGTTTGCCCAGTAAAAAGATCTCACTCCTTATGTGCGCAAGGCGGCATCAATGGAGCGTTAAACACCAAGGGAGAGAATGACTCTGTTGAAGAGCATTTTGATGATACAATTTATGGGGGAGACTTTCTAGCCAACCAAAAACCAGTTAGAGACATGTGTTATGGTGCACCGGATGTCATCCATATGTTTGATAGAATGGGCGTTATGTTTAGCCGAACACAAGAAGGTTTAATCGATCTAAGAAGATTTGGTGGAACCAAAAATAGAAGAACTGCCTTTGCCGGAGCAACTACGGGACAGCAGTTACTTTATGCTACTGATGAACAAGTTCGAAAATATGAAGTAGCAGGTTTAGTTACAAAGTATGAATTCTGGGATATGCAATCTGCTATTATCGATGATGAAGGTATTTGTCGTGGTATTGTAGCGCAAGACATGAACACCATGGAAATGAGGAGTTTTAAAGCTGATGCAGTGGTTGTTGCTACCGGTGGTCTAGGTATGATCTTTGGTAAGAGCACTAACTCTATTATTTGTACAGGAAGTGCTGCTGGGGCTTTATTCCAACAAGGAGTTCATTTTGCTAACGGTGAATTTATTCAAATCCACCCTACTGCAGTACCTGGTGACGATAAGCTGAGATTAATGTCGGAGGCAGCTCGTGGTGAGGGCGGAAGAGTTTGGACTTATAGGGATGGAAAACCTTGGTATTTCCTTGAGGATATGTTTCCGGCCTATGGAAATTTAGTCCCGAGAGATATTGCCACAAGAGCCATATTCAGTGTTTGTGTAGATCAGGGCTTGGGTATTAATGGTGAAAACAAGGTATATTTAGATCTTTCCCATATCGATGCTAAGGAATTAGATCGCAAACTTGGAGGGATTTTAGATATCTACGAAAAATTTGCAGGAGATGATCCTCGTAAAGTTCCGATGATGATTTTCCCGGGCGTTCATTATACTATGGGCGGTATTCATACAAATTATGGTCATATGACTAATGTGCTGGGTCTATTTACAGCAGGTGAGTGTGATTACAGTTATCATGGTGCTAACAGATTAGGTGCTAACTCCTTATTATCAGCAGTATTTAGTGGTATGGAAGTAGGACCGAAAGCGACAGATTACATTAAGGGTCTGAAGAAATCTGCCAATGATATTAGTTCAACAGTTTTTGATCTTGAATTAAAGCGTCAAAAGAAAATTGAAGAAGATGTAATTAATTCAAAAGGAAATGAAAATCCATTTAAGCTTCATGAAGAAATGGGTAAAATAATGACTGAAAACGTTACCGTAGTAAGAGAAAATGCTAGAATTGCCAAAACGGAAGGCGTTTTGGTTGACTTGATGGACCGTTTCAAAAAGATTAATCTTTCTGATACAGGAAGTTACAGCAATCAGAGCCTCCTATTCAGTAAGCAGTTGTGGAATATGATGCATATAGCAAGAGTTATTACTAAAGGTGCACTACTGAGAGACGAAAGTAGAGGCTCTCACTATAAGCCTGATTTTCCTGATAGAAACGACGAAAAATTCTTGAAAACAACCATGGCAAAATACACGCCAAATGGTCCGGAGATTTGGTATGAAGAAGTCGATACATCACTTATCAAACCAAGGCCTAGAAGATATGACGTGGATAAGGAGGTCAAGTAAGCCATGACTAAAAGTATCCAGCTAAAAGTTAAAAGACAGAACACCCCCAGCGAAAATTCTTACTGGCAGGAATTTAAGGTGCCCTATAGAACAAATATGAACGTAATTGCGGCTTTAATGGAGATTCAAAAAAACTCTGTTGATGCTTTCGGGCAAAAGGTTAATCCTGTAGTTTGGGAATGCAATTGCTTAGAAGAAGTCTGCGGAGCCTGTACGATGATTATTAATGGTAAAGCTCGTCAAGCTTGTTCGACACTAATTGATAATTTAGAACAACCTATAGTCTTGGAGCCCTTAACAAAATTCCCTATAATTAGAGATCTTATGATTGATAGACAGATAATGTTTGAAAACCTAAAAAAGGTAAAAGCCTGGGTAGAGATTGATGGTACCTTCGCACTGGGTCCTGCACCAAGAATAGCTAGAAAGGTGCAAGAGTGGGCCTATGAATTATCTAAATGTATGACCTGTGGGTGCTGTATGGAGGCCTGCCCTAACGTTAATCAGAAGGCCCCATTCATTGGGCCGGCAGCGATTTCACAGGTGCGTTTATTTAACGCACATCCAAATGGCGAGTTGAATAAAGAAGAACGGTTAGATACTCTTATGGCTGACGGTGGAATTGCTGACTGCGGTAACTCTCAAAACTGCGTGCACGCCTGTCCTAAGGAAATCTCTTTAACAACATCTATTGCTGACATGAATAAACAAGTTAACACTCATGCCTTTAAGAGCTGGCTAAAAAAATAAGTACTCCTTAACTTCCCCTTATGGAACCACCACATTCCTGACTTTTAATAGGTCAAGGCTTGTGGTGGTTTCTTTTTCGCATAAAAGCTTGCATAAATAAGACTTTAGAATCCTAAGTTTTATGTTTAACCTTTTATCTTGACAAAGTTGATAGAAATAGTTAGAATTAAAACAACTTAATAAGTACTCTTATCAAGAGAGGTGGAGGGACTGGCCCTATGAAACCCGGCAACCGGCATTAATGCTGCACGGTGCTAATTCCTGTAGGATTAGAATTCCTAGCAGATGAGTGAAAAGTGAGAACCTCTTTCCATCTGCGAAGAGGATTTTTTGTGCCTCTTTTTAAAATATACAAGGGAGTGGTGGAGTGAAGTTACAAACGAAATTAGCACAGGTAGGAATAAATTTTGACAAAAGAACGGGAGCTATAAGTGTACCCATTTATCAATCAGCAACCTTTTGCCATCCAGCATTAGGAGAGAGTACAGGCTATGATTATTCAAGAACCTTAAATCCAACACGTCAAGCCTTAGAGGAGAGTGTTGCTCAATTAGAGGAGGGGCATAAAGGTTTTGCCTATTCCTCAGGAATGGCAGCCATAAGTTGCGTTTTATCACTATTTAAGCAAGGTGACCATATTATTGTTTCCGATGACCTATACGGTGGAACTTATCGTTTGTTTGATAAGGTTTTTAAAAACTTTGGACTGGATGTTTCATACGTTCCAACGGAAGATATACTTAAAATAGAGGGGGCCATTACAAGTAATTCCAAGGCAATCTTTGTTGAAACTCCAACCAATCCCTTGATGAAAATCTCAAATCTAAAAGAAATAAGTAGACTAGCTAAGCAACATAACCTTTTAGTCATTGTAGACAACACCTTTTTAACGCCTTACTATCAAAGACCCTTATCTTTAGGTGCAGATATAGTTGTGCATAGCGCTACCAAGTATTTAGGTGGTCATAACGATGTTGTGGCGGGAATAGTTGTTGCGCGGAGTGAGCAGCTGGCAGAAAAGATTTGTTTCTTACAAAATTCTATGGGTGCCATCTTAGGACCCCAAGATAGTTGGTTGTTGTTGAGAGGAATAAAAACCTTGGGGATTAGACTGGAAAAACAACAACAAAACGCTTTAGAAATTGCTCGTTGGCTGCAAACTCAGGCCAGTGTGGAAAAAGTTTATTACCCTGGTTTAAAAGAACATCAAGGACATAAGATCCTAAAGGAACAAGCCACAGGTTTTGGAGCCATGATTTCTTTTACTGTAAAGAGACAGGAATTAGTGCCACAGATATTAAGAAAAGTAAAGGTGATTTCTTTTGCCGAAAGTTTAGGTGGGGTAGAGTCTTTGATTACATTTCCGGCGCAGCAGACTCATGGCGATATCCCTGTGGAGATTAGAGAAAGCTTGGGGATTACCAGTAGCTTATTACGGCTTTCTGTTGGAATAGAGGATGCAGAAGATTTGATTGGTGATTTAAAACAAGCCTTAGAAGTTTATAAGGGGGATAACTAATGGAAAATGAGAAAATAAAAGAAGAGGAATTAAAGCTAGATTTTGCAACGAAGCTACTCCACATTGGCAATGAAATTGATGAAGCCACAGGAGCGGTTAGTACACCGATTTATCAAGTTTCAACTTTTCGCCAAAAGTCTATAACTCATTGGGGTCCCTATGATTATGCCCGTTCAGGAAATCCTACACGTAAGGTTTTAGAAGATACAATTGCTGAACTCGAAGGAGGGTTAAAGGGGTTTGCCTTTTCCTCAGGAATGGCCGCAATTTCCTCGGTGCTGATGTTATTTTCCCCGGGAGACCATATCATAGCTTGCGCTGATATTTATGGAGGCACCTATCGAGTCTTAACTAAGCTACTTAGCCGTTTCGGTCTTGAAGTGAGTTTCGTTGATACAACCGATTTATCTAATATAAGTGAGGCTATAAAGGAAAATACAAAAGGGATATATTTAGAGAGCCCTAGTAACCCTCTGCTTAAGATCACTGATTTAAAGGGTGTAGCAGAAATTGCTCAAAAGCATGATTTATTGTCTATTATTGATAATACTTTTATGACTCCCTATCTTCAAAGGCCTCTAGAACTCGGTATTGATATTGTAGTTCATAGCGCCACTAAGTTTATCGGTGGTCATAGTGATGTTATTGCAGGGCTGGCGGTAGTTGATGACTCCACGCTTGCTAAAGAATTAGCCTTTATTCAGAATACCTTCGGAGCTATCTTAGGGCCGCAAGACTGTTGGCTCATATTAAGAGGTTTAAAGACTTTAAAGGTAAGAATGCAGCAACAGGAACTTTCGGCTATGAAAATAGCCCAATGGCTTAAAAATCATGGAGAAGTGGTTGAAGTTTTTTATCCCGGTTTAGAAGACCATCAAGGTCGTGAAATTTTGATTAATCAAGCCAGTGGGTTTGGCGCTGTATTAAGTTTTAAAGTTAGGGATCGAGCCAAAGCTATTCGTGTCATGGAGAGTCTCAAACTCCCTGTTCTAGCCGTAAGCCTAGGTGCTGTGGAGAGCATAATTTCTTACCCGACCACCATGTCACATGCTGCCATACCTATCGAGATAAGAGAAAGCCTCGGCATAACCGATAATCTAATTAGATTATCAGTAGGTTTGGAAGAAGCTGATGACTTAATCGAGGATTTAGAACGCTCGTTAAAAGACCTCTAACATAAATTACCAGGACGAAAACACCTCTTTTGTCAGATAATTAAGTTTTTGAATAATAGTGCTAGCAGGATTTTAGCAAATTTTGTAGAATTACATATTAGATAGAGGAGGGGGAACCATGCGAGGGTATAGAAAATTAATATTAATGGGGTTAGTGCTGTCCTTAATGATTCTCGCTGTAGGTTGTGGCAAAGGCAAGCAAGCGTCTACCGATACTAGTGCTGCTAAAATAGATATAGAGCTACAAGCTAAAGTAAAAGCATACAGCGAGGGGGTTGAAAAACCTCTTGAGGACCTAATGAAAACACTAGATACCTTAGAAACCGTTTATCAAGATTTAGGTTATCAAAGATTGGAAAAGGAAGCAGGCAGGACAGAGCTAAAAAAGATCCTGGCCCAAGTATTAGCTACTTATGACCAATTGATTGAGGTTGCAGACAAGAGTAGTTCTCCGGAGGTAGATGAGATAGTATCATTGGTAAACGGAGGAATATACAGAGAAAAAGAAAGCCTGAAGCATGTGGTGGAAACTGATCTTTCTAAGGCTGAGTTAAATCAAAGCCTAGAAACAATGAGAGACTCTAAAAGGCAAATCGACAAAGGTTTAAGAGACCTTACGCAATTAAAACAAAGAGTTGGCCTAGGTCCACAATAATTTGAAGTAATATAATCTGGTATTTATAAAAATCAGCCTTTTGGGGCTGTTTTTTTTCGCACTTCAGGGTGTGATATCTATCACTGTAATTCTTTGTGAAACGCGCTACAATTAACTCCAGCAGTTAAGAAAATATGGAGAGGATGAATGTATAGTGAATTTTCTTAATAAAATCGAAAGCAAAGTAAACCTAACCCTACTTCGAAATGCAATTCAGATTAGTTTTGGAGTGTTTTTGTTGTTTGTGGCTTGGCGATTTTACGGTTTTGTTAATCACTTTGAAACAGGTGGAGTAACTCCTTATATCAGCAAACCGGGAGCAGTTGAAGGCTTCTTGCCTGTTAGTGCCTTTATGGCCTTCAAATTATGGCTTGCGGAAGGAATGTTTGATCCTTTTCATCCGGCCGGACTTGTGATTTTTAGCACAATTATGCTACTAGCCGTACTTTTCAAAAAGGCCTTTTGTAGCTGGATTTGTCCAATTGGTACAGTTTCTGAGGGACTAGGTAGATTAGGTGAAAGGATTTTTGGTCGTACCTTTACTCTACACAAATTTATTGACTATCCTTTGTTGGGTTTCAAATACCTAATCTTATTTTTCTTTGGTAAAGTAATTTTAATTGATATGCCATCTTTTGCTATCATAAGCTTTTTGCGTGGCGAATATAATCTTATTGCCGACGTTAAAATGCTGAAATTCTTTATGAACCCAAGCACCACTACAATTGTAGTCTTAGCAGTACTCGGTCTGTTTTCGATTTTAATTAAAAACTTTTGGTGCAGATACCTTTGTCCTTACGGTGCTTTACAGGGAATATTAAGCTTAGTAAGTCCCTTTAAAATAAAAAGAAACAAGGAAGCCTGCATTGATTGCGGACTATGTACTAAGGCTTGCCCAAATCAAATCGATGTGGCTAAGAGTGGTACCGTCCATTCAGCAGAATGTACAGCTTGCTTAGATTGCATTCAAGTTTGTCCGAAAAAGGAAGCTCTAGGGATAAATCTTTTTGCCAAAAAGTTTAGATTAAGGCCACTTTTGTTTCCGGTTCTGCTCTTAACGATTTGGTTTATGGTTATTGCCTATGCCAAACTAACCGGACACTGGGAAACAACTATTCCACAGGAAGTATTTAAAGAGTTAATTCCAAAGGCAGACTTATATATTCATTAGAATATAACCTAATTTAGATTCCACAAAGAAATTTAGGTATGTATCATTAAAGTGATGATGCATACCTTTTTCTACTACAATTTATGAGGGAACTGAATTATACGCGCTAAATGCCTCAATAAAGGAATTTGTGTATACCTGTCGAATGAATAAGGTATAGAAGACTTGGTTCGGATGGGTGATGTTATGGATATTCGCCAGATAACTGAAGAATTTGAAAAGGTATATTTGTCTCCCTTTGCTGCGAAAAGCATATCTTCTAAAGGAAGGGTACGGTTAGAAGAAGAGTGTCAGGTTAGGACAGTGTACCAACGAGATAGAGATAGAATTATTCATTCTAAAAGTTTTAGACGTTTAAAGGATAAAACCCAAGTTTTTATTGCTCCTCAAGGTGACCACTATCGAACAAGACTTACCCATACCCTAGAGGTGGCTCAGATTGCAAGAACGATTGCTAAAGCATTAACACTTAATGAAGACCTTACAGAAGCTATTGCTTTGGGGCACGACTTAGGACACACTCCTTTCGGTCACGCCGGAGAAGAAGCCTTAAACGCAGTGTTTTCAACTGGGTTTAAACATAATGAACAAAGTTTAAGAGTTGTAGAGACTATAGAAGCGGGAAAGGGTTTGAATCTTGCGTGGGAAGTTAGAGACGGTATTTTAAATCATACCGGGCCCGATAAACCTGGAACTTTAGAGGGACAAATAGTAAAGATTGCAGATCGGATAGCATATATTAATCATGATATAGATGATGCTTTAAGGGGCGGAATTATAACCCTCGAGGAAATTCCAAGAGTATGTCTGGATGTGTTAGGGCTAAAGCATGGGGACAGAATAAATGTTATGGTTGTTGATATGATCAAAGCCAGTTGGGGTCAAACGGAAATTAAAATGAGTGATTCCGTTTCTAGTGCTATGGGTGTTCTTCGGAACTTTCTGTTTGAACGGGTCTACGTAGGTTCAGAAGCAAAAAAGGAAGAATTCAAAGCTAAACAAGTTGTCACATCCCTTTATAATTATTTCATCAAGGACCAGGACAGTCTACCGACGGAACATAGAATCAAACTTGCCCAGTCTGAGTTAGCTCAAATAGTTTGTGATTATGTAGCAGGAATGACTGATAGGTATGCTCTTCAGACCTATCAGAGGCTTTTTTTGCCAAAGCCTTGGCTTTAAGAATAGGACTAAGTATTTTGGTCCATAATATAGTAGGTTTGACATTTCTTTCATATTTGAGAAAAATGTCGAAAATTAGGAAGGAATATGCGTAGTGACATCGAATAGAACTACGGAAGTAAACATTTTAGTAGATGCTGACTCTTGTCCGTTTAAAGAGGAGATATTCGAATTAGCATCACAATTTAATATAGAAGCTATCTTTTTCACTTCGCTTTGTCACCATTCTTCCTCAAAACGAGGTCAATATATTTTAGTGGACAATATTTCTCAAGCGGTAGACATGGCTATCGTGAATAAGATGAAACCAAAGGATATAATAGTTACGCAGGACTTTGGTTTAGCAGCTTTGGCTTTAGGAAAGAAAGGGTATGCTATTTCAACTCGGGGAATGATCTATGAAGAAGAAACAATCGATGGGTTGTTGTTTCATCGTGATATCGAAGCAAAAATTCGGCGGAGTGGAGGAAAGACCAAGGGTCCCTCTAAACTTAGCCCAGCTGATAGAGAAAATTTTGTGCAAAATTTAAAACAACTCATTTCAAGAGCTTTGCTGGACACCTCGTCGCTTCAATAAAAGAGATGAGGTTTTAAATTTCTTTCTCTAAGGAGGAAATTTAAAAAATTTGGCGAAAATGATTTCTATATATTGTTAAACACTGTAGGTGGTAGGGTGAAAAATTTTATACCCGATGAAGTGATTGAAGAGGTTAGGCAAAACTGTGATATCGTGCAAGTGGTATCCGAATATGTACTCTTAACAAGAAAAGGTCATAATTATTTTGGTTTATGCCCATTTCATGGGGAAAAAACACCTTCATTTTCTGTTAGTCCTGATAAGCAGATATTTTATTGCTTTGGATGTGGTGTAGGTGGAAACGTATTTAGTTTCTTGATGCAAAAAGAGGGGATGGAGTTTCCTGAAGCTGTAAAGCTTTTAGCTGATAAAGTAGGAGTTGAAATTCCTGAAGGCGAGGTTGACTCGGAATATGACCAAAAAAAGTCCGCATTAAAGAAAGCCCATGAAATTAACAACTTAACTAAAGAATTTTATCATTATATATTATTAAACCTTAAGGTGGGGGAACTTGCAAGAGAATATTTAAAAAAGAGGGGCTTATCACCGGAGGTTATTGACAAGTTTCAACTGGGATACGCTCCTAATTCTTGGGATGGTTTGTTAAATTTTTTAACAAAAAAGAATAATGTCGAGGATGATTTAGTTAAACAAGGTCTTATTCTGTCCCGTAATGAGGGTCAGGGTTTTTACGACCGTTTCAGGCACCGGCTGATGTTTCCAATTTGGGACGTTAAGGGTAACGTAATTGGCTTTGGAGGTAGGGTGCTAGATAAAGGCGAGCCTAAGTATCTAAACTCACCAGAGAGTTTTGTTTACAACAAAAGGGAAAATCTATTTGGCATTCATTTGGCAGTCAAAGCTATAAGAGAGCAAGATAGGGTGCTGATCGCAGAAGGTTATTTAGATGTAATAACCGCCCATCAATTTGGTTTTGAAAATGTGGTAGCATCATTAGGAACTGCTTTAACAAAAGAACAGATCAAGCTATTAATGCGCTATACCCACAATATTATTGTTGCTTTTGATGCCGATGGTGCTGGTGTAAAGGCCACTTTACGAAGTATCGATTTACTACAGAACTTTGGTTGCAAAGTTAAAATTTTAACAATACCTAATGGCAAAGACCCCGATGAATATATCAGGAAAAAAGGTCCAATAGCCTTTAAGAAATTAATTGAACAGGCTAAGTCATTAGTTGATTATAAATTAGATAAAGCATTAGAAAAATATGGCTCAGATACGCCAGAAGCTAAAGCCCGAGTGGTCGAAGCGCTATCAGAAACTTTGTTGAATATCAGTAATGAAGTTGAAAAAGAAATGTATCTCAAAAAAACTGCAGAAACTCTTGGATTACAACTAGAAACAATTATAGCAGAACTGAAAAAACAACAGCAAAAAGGTACTAAACATTGGAAATATCGGGATAAACAGACTGAAAACTGGAATAATACCAATATGGATAATGCCAAAAGTGTTGTTATCAGAGAAAAAAATCAATCAGCTAGATCCAAGGCAGAAAAGTTTTTACTTAGATTAGTCATTGAAGAACCAAACCTTTGGTTACAAGCTAAGTCTAAAATGGGAATTTCTTTTTTTGATAGTCCGGAGCGTAATCAGATTGCCAAAGTTATAGATGCTTTATGTATTAAAGAAAAGAACTTTGAGATAGCAGATATTTTTAGTTATCTTAAAGATTCTAACAGTAACAAGGTTCTAAATCAAATCTTAGCTCAAGAAGTACCTTTAGAAAACTTAGAAGAGAGCTTTTACGATTGTCTGCTTGTAATAGAGCGAGAGATAAAGAAGGAAAGCAAAGATAGTATCTTAAGAAAGATATCTGAGGCTGAACAAAAGGGAGATTTTGAGCAAGTAAGATTTTTAATGAAAGAATTAAAACAGTTTCACTAAAGACTCATTACCCTTGGAAAGGGGGGAATAACGGTGGCAAATGAAGAGGCAAAAGTTGAAGAAATTAAAGCCTTAATAAAAAAAGGTCGGAAAAAAGGCGTTCTAACCTATCGTGAGGTTATGGATGCTCTTCAAGGGATAGAGTTAGTTCCGGAACAAATTGATGAAATTTATGAGCAACTAGCTAGTGCAGGTATTGAAGTGATACCAGAAACTGGGGTCATAGAGCCACTGGAAAGAAATGATGAAGTAGAAGTAGAAGAAGAAGAAGAAGAAACTGAAGTTGATCTTTCGATTCCTGAAGGAATTGGTATAGATGACCCTGTCCGAATGTACTTGAAGGAAATAGGCCGTGTACCTCTCCTTAATGCAGAGGAAGAGGTTAACTTAGCTCTAAGAATGGAACAAGGCGATGAAGAAGCTAAAAGAAGGTTGGCAGAAGCAAACCTAAGGTTGGTTGTTAGTATAGCTAAACGTTACGTCGGTAGAGGTATGTTATTCTTGGATTTGATTCAAGAGGGTAACTTAGGTTTAATTAAGGCTGTAGAGAAGTTTGATTATCGTAAAGGCTTTAAGTTTAGTACCTATGCAACTTGGTGGATTCGTCAGGCTATTACCAGAGCTATAGCTGACCAGGCAAGAACCATAAGAATTCCTGTCCACATGGTTGAGACAATTAATAAACTAATTCGTGTTTCCCGTCAGTTGCTTCAAGAATTAGGTAGAGAGCCAGTTCCGGAAGAAATTGCCAAAGAGATGGATATATCTGTGGATAAAGTCCGTGAAATCATGAAAATTGCGCAAGAGCCTGTTTCTCTAGAAACCCCAATTGGTGAAGAAGAAGATTCGCACTTAGGTGATTTCATAGAAGATCAAGATGCTCCGGCACCTGCAGAAGCTGCTTCTTTCATGCTTCTTAAGGAACAGCTAGAAGACGTATTAGAGACTTTGACTCCAAGAGAAGAAAAGGTTTTAAGGTTGCGTTTTGGACTAGATGATGGTCGCTCAAGAACTCTAGAAGAGGTAGGACAAGAATTTGGAGTTACTAGGGAGAGAATTAGACAGATTGAAGCTAAAGCGTTAAGAAAGCTTCGTCATCCAAGCAGAAGCAAAAAATTAAAAGACTATTTGGATTAAATTTCTAGAACATAAGTGTTGACCTGGTTTGGTTTTTATCGTATAATAGGTTTTGTCGCTAGATGTTCCTCGGTAGCTCAATCGGTGGAGCACCCGGCTGTTAACCGGTAGGTTGCAGGTTCGAGTCCTGCCCGGGGAGCCATTAAGGGCCTATAGCTCAGCGGTAGAGCAACCGGCTCATAACCGGTTGGTCCCAGGTTCGATCCCTGGTGGGCCCACCATTACTTTAAAAAGCAAAAGCAATAAATTATAAAACAATGTTAATTAATGGCCCCTTGGTCAAGTGGTCAAAGACACCGCCCTTTCACGGCGGTAACACGGGTTCGAATCCCGTAGGGGTCACCACATTACCATTAATTATAACGGGTGATTAGCTCAGCTGGGAGAGCGCCTGCCTTACAAGCAGGATGTCGGCGGTTCGATCCCGTCATCGCCCACCATACTTAAAATTATAATGGCAAGTGACAACAAAGTCACTTGCCATTTTTTAGTAATTTAAAGAGCCCGTAATGATCTACGCTACAGCTAGTACAGATCCTTACATAGCCCACCGCAATCTTCCGACTAGGGTAAACCACTACAGAACCCATAATAACCTTTGCTCGGCCAGTATGGATATCTACTGAGCATATGGCAATCTCTCGACCACGATACACCCAACGCCGTTTTAGTCAGGCTAACCCTAACTAAAAAAACCTTCAAAACCCACACTAATCTTAGCTCGACCACGATAGATCCCTTTCGACCCTGGAGCAATCGTTCGGACTACTACAAAGCCTTACACAACCTATAATGATCTGCCCGCCGGCTAATGCTGAACCCAGAAGACCCAACACTAACCTTTGGCCGACTATTACAGAGCCCTTTTAAAGACCCTGTAATAATCTTGGCTCGACCATCACGAACCCTCTATAAAAATAGTCTCCCTCTATAATTCAAAAGTATTTATATCGGTAAAAGATTTTTTATGGTATATTTAGGGTAGGCTAAAGAAGGATAAAAGAAGGATAATTTTACTTTTCACAGAAATATTATGTATATCTTTCTATAGAAACACTAGACAATTCTTTAATTATCGTACTCGCGGAGGAAGTAATGGAGCTATCATTAAGGTTAAAAGCTATCGCAGATTTTATTCCAGAAGAGTCAAGACTTGCAGATATTGGGACTGACCATGCCTACTTATTGACTTACTTACTTAAGCATAAGATTGTTAAGCATGCTATTGGCGGTGAGCTTAATCAGGGCCCTTATCATAGTGCAGCTAAATCCGTTAGAGAGGCCGGACTCTCAGATTTCATTGAGATTCGTTTGGGAAATGGCCTTGAGGTTGTTGAGCCTCACGAAATCGAACTAGTCACTATCGCCGGTATGGGAGGCGGAACCATTATAGATATCCTTGAAGCTCGGCCCCAGGTGGTTAGTAGCTTAAAAAGAATGATTCTGCAGCCTATGATTGGCTCTGAAACATTAAGAAAGTGGTTAACAGACAATCACTGGGTTATTATAGATGAAGTCCTTGTTAAAGATGAGGGTAGGATTTATGAAATAATAGTTTCTGAACCTGACCAAGAGAACCGAAGTGAAACTATTTTTAATGAGGAAATTGATTATATGGTTAGCCCTATCCTGCGTACAAAATCGGATCCACTCTTAAGTGAACTGCTAGATAGGTTAATTAAAGGCCATGAAAAAATCTGTAATCAGCTGAGTAAAAGCAGTGCTTCCGAATCAATTCAAAAACTTGCACAGATTCAAAAACGTTTACAGCAAATGAGGGTGATTCTTTGTCAGCTAAACTTCAAACAGTAATGAACTGGATAGACCAATTTGCACCAAAATACCTTGCCGAGGAATGGGATAATGTCGGTTTGCAAATTGGGGACCCTTCTATGAATATAACTAAAATTATGTTGACTTTAGACGTAAACTTAGAAATTGTGGAAGAGGCTATTGAAAATAAGGTTGATCTCCTTGTAAGCCATCATCCGTTCATATTCAAACCTCTTAAAAATATTCGTTATGATCTTCCTTCTGGGAAGATAATTAGCAAGTTGATAGAGAATAAAATTGCCCTATATGCTGCGCACACTAATTTAGATAGTGTCAAAGGTGGCATTAACTGTGTTCTGGCTCAAAAATTAGGTTTAGAGTCTATAGAAGTCTTAAATCCAAGTTTTGAAGAAAAACTTTGTAAGTTAGTGGTTTTTGTTCCAATTGACTATCGCGATCAAGTAAGAGCAGCCATGTCTGCGGCCGGAGCTGGATGGATAGGTAACTATTCCGATTGTACCTTTCAGCTCGAGGGTAAAGGAACCTTTAAAGCTCGTAAAGGTGCAGAGCCTTTTATTGGAGAAGTTGGTCAATTGGAAGTAGTTGATGAAGTCAGAATCGAAACAATTTTACCTAATCGTCTAATTAATAAAGTAATAAAAGCGGTGACGAAAGCCCATCCTTATGAGGAGGTGGCATATGATTTGGTACCCTTATTAAATGAAGGTAGCAAAACAGGTCTAGGTAGAATAGGCTATCTATCAGAGGCTACAACCTTTGAAACCTTTATTCAACAAGTCAAAGCAGTTTTAAATGTACCAACGGTAAGAGTTGGCGGGGATTTGGCTACTAAGGTTAAAAGAATAGCTGTATGTGGTGGAGCGGGGTCTAGCCTTATGGGTAAGGCTGCTTTTAGGGGTGCGGACGTTATAGTTACTGGTGATATCAAATACCATGAGGGACAAGATATTGTGGCTAGCGGCATGAATTTTATAGATGCGGGACACAATCAAACGGAAATAATTATTCTGCCTATTTTGGCTGAGTATCTAAAAGAGCAGATAACTAAACAAAAGGCGGAAGTATCTCTTGTTTTCGCACAATCAAATACAGACCCATTTTGTTATGTTTAAGGATAGAGCTTTACTTCTATCCTTTTTATTTTTACTATTTAAGTCTTTGTTTTCTCACTAAAAGGTTAATTTAAGGGGGACTAATTTTATGAATCAATACAGAAGGTTGCAAGATTTGCAGGAATTAGAAAAGGAAGAAACTAAACTTAAAGATGAGTTAAATTCTTTGCCACAAATCAATAAACTTAGACAGTTAAAGAAAGAAATTGAAGAAGAACAAAATTACCTGAAGAAAGAAAAAGAAAAATTTGATCTGCAGCGCAAGAAGCTTAAGAATTTAGAAAATGCGGTGTCTAAGGAAAGGGAAGAACTAGAGTTATTATCTACGAAACTTTTTAGTGGTGAAATCTCTAATCTAAAAGAACTAGAAGGCACAGACACTAAGAGAAAGTCCTTAGAGGAGCAAATCAAAGAGTTAGAGGAATTGAGTTTGACCGAAATGGAGGTTATCGAACAGAATAAAAATAGGTTAAACGAGCTAAATGGAAAACTAAAGGTAAAAAAGGAAACCTTTAAAGTAATTTTAGAGGACTACAATGAATTACAGAAAGGAATTAAGGCACACTTAGAAAAGATACCCCAGGAAAGAACTAGGTTAGAATCTCAAATTGACAAACAAATAATGACAGACTATAATGATAAGAAGTCAAATTATGCCAATAATTATGTGGTGGAAATTAAGAACCAGACTTGCCAAGGCTGTCATATGACCGTACCCTTTCAAATAATGAAGATTATAAAATCGGATCATTTTGCTAAATGTGATAAGTGTGGTAGGATCCTGATATAATATAGACTGAGGTGAATTTAGTAGATGTCAAAGGTTAAAATATATTCCGATGGCGCATCTAGAGGTAATCCTGGGGAAGCTGGGATAGGTGTCGTGATTTATTCTGAAGTCGATGAGAAGGTCAAGGAAGTTGCTGAGTATATTGGTATCAAAACTAATAATGTTGCAGAGTACCAAGCTTTAATTAGAGGGTTAGAAGAAGCCATAGTTGTAGGCGCAACTGAAGTACACGCTTTTGCTGACAGTGAGCTCATGGTAAAACAAATGAAGGGCGAATACAAGGTCAAGAACGCGGGCTTGCAACCTCTTTATCAAAAAGCAAAACTGCTAAGCTTAAAGTTTTTCGGATTTCAAATAAGTCATGTGCCCCGTGAAAAAAATAAAGAAGCTGATCTGCTGGCTAACGAAGGCATAGACAGAAAATCTAATCCAGCTACGAAGATAAATAGTAAGAAGAGTGAGCAAGTAGTTTTAGCCTTTGAGGAACCTAGTTTAGCGCAAAATAATAGCAGCGAAGATTTCATTGTAAGTGGAAAGAATTTAGCCTTGGAAAAGATAGAACTTGAAAAAGGACAAGGAAAAGTTTTTACCGACGTAGTAGAGGAACAGATAGTTTACGTTTTAGAAGGCAAGCTCAACTATGGCTCTAAAGAATCAACCAAATTGGCTCAAAAAGGTGATGCATTTATCCTAACTTCAGATAAGTGTTCATGTGTTGCCTTAGAAAACACCTTGCTTTTAGGATTTTTAAAGCTTCCATTAAATAGATTTTGATTTTCGACATTTTCTATGTTACAATAACTTACTAAGTAAAATAAAATTTAATATTATGACTAAACTAGATGATCGCGGGTACGGTACCGAAAGGTCATACCTGAGGAAAGTCCGAGCTCCATAGGGCAGGGTGCTGGGTAATACCCAGTGGGGGCGACCCCAAGGAAAGTGCCACAGAAATAAACCGCCATAGACCGGAGGCCTAGAGCCCAGAGTCACAGGTAAGGATGGAACGGTGAGGTAAGAGCTCACCAGCGGTTAGGTGACTAACCGGCTAGGTAAACCCCACCTGGAGCAAGACCGAATAGGGAGACACTGAGACTGCCCGTCTCGTCTCCGGGTTAGGTCGCTAGAGGCATTAGGCAACTAATGTTCGAGATAGATGATCATCCACGACAGAACTCGGCTTATGGTTTAGTCATAATTTCAAGCCTTAAAAACACTCATTTTTGGGTGTTTTTTTCATTGATGACCATTATGCACAAGTTAAGTCTATCTTTTGTGAGTAATATCACAGCACTAATTGAAAAATTAGTCATAATTATATTGGGGTGATATATGATGGCCAGTATTCAAATGCGGCACCTGTTAATTATTTTTGGCATAGGGACTATTGTTCTATCTCTCCTTCTTATCCCTTCAAAGGGAGGATGGACTTTTTATATGCAGGATAAATTATTTAGTCCAGGTGATATTTATTACGAACATATGTATAATCAAGGGGAACCCGTCTTATGCCGGGATTGTCATAAACCGGGACAGGCACTTAACAATAAAACCTGTACCAGGTGCCATACCTCAGAGAGTTTTATCAAAAGCACCCCAAACCTGGCCCAGTCTCATGAACTTCTTAACAAAGAGGATAATTGTTTAAGGTGTCATACTGATCACCTCGGAACTCAAGGTTTGATTACCAAATCAGCCCAGACACCTGAAGCTCATAAGGAATTACCTGCTCAAATTAAGAAAACAAAATGCATTGAGTGTCATCAACACATAGGTAAAGAGGCTCATGGCACTCTAACAGAAAAGGACTGTATAACTTGCCATGAGAACTGGTCTTGGGAGTCTGATTTTGAACATAAAAAAAATCTTGCTAAAGCCAATTCCTTCAAGGGCATGACTAAACTCTGCCAGAATTGTCATGAAGATGGTTATCATTATACTACCGGTAAACTAGAGAAATCTCGCAATTTGTGTATTTTCTGTCACTACGGGTGGGGCCAAAAATTACACGGAAAACCAATTCCTTTTCCTGAAAAATTTATAGAAGATACTATAAAAGACGGTGACTATGATTTCGGGGGAGTTTTTGATGGTTAAATTTTTAGTTCGTATGGGAAGTTTAGCACTAATTATTATCCTTTTCGGTATTGGATCTTATCAACTCCCAGGGCTGCTTAAAGCTAATTACTTTTTTACCAGACACCACGGTATTAATCTGGCGTATGCCGGAACCCTGCTAGCAGCAGTTTCGTTGTTATATAGCCTGAGAAAAAAACATCTGATCAAAATAGGCTCACTCCGTTGGTGGCTGGGCTTTCACGTCCTCGTTGGGGCCTCGAGCCTCCTTCTGGTTTTGGGACACGGTCAGTATCGTTATCAGGCGATGCTTCCCGGTTTACTAATTATTTTGGCACTAGTAATAGGAATAACTGGACTTTTTGGTTGGCATCTTTATCTTATCACCTTCAAAAACTTACTAATTGAGATAAGAAGCATGGAAGAAGAAGAATACTTCATGGCCAGGATGGCTTCATCCGCCTTTCGCTTTTGGCGTTTTATTCATGTTCTAGCTTCCCTGGCCGCCCTTTGTTTAACCATTTCCCACGGCCTTTCCCTGATTATTTTCCGAGGACCCTTTTAACAAACCGGTTTTTTCCTTCTTCGTTATGAAAAAAACTGAGCTATGCATCATAAATATGATGCATAGCCCAGTTCTATTTTCTGCATGGTTTCTTTGATCTACATTAGAATTTAACCGTAAATCTGGTTTTGCCATCTTTGCAAAGAAAATCTAATCTTCCATTCAATTCTTCTGTTAACGACTTAACAATAAAGAGGCCCAACCCATTTCCTTCATTCCCCTTAGTTGTAAAACCCTTATCAAAAATCTTACGTTGTACATCTTCTTCGATTATACCTGAGTTCTCCACTTGAAAAAAGCCTAAATTAGCAGAAATTTTTAATCGTAGTATTCTTTCTTCAGAAGGTTTGGTCTTTAAAGTGTATATTGCATTGTCTAATAAGTTGCTCATGATGCGGGTAAGCTTATCTAATGCCCCTTCTTGGAAGCTGCTTTCCTCATCTACTAATTCAATGCTTGTCTCAATGCCATGATCATTAGCTTCATTGATTTTATTAATAATCAATGAAACAATTTCTGGATTTTTCAATTGTAAGACTTTATCCATCCAATCAAATTTACCCATCATTTTACGAGAATAGGCTATAGAGTCCTTTCCTTTACCCAATTGATATAAACCATCTATGATCAGTATTTGATTGGCCACATCATGTTTAATAGTTCTAATAGCAGTTGATAAATCTTCATTAAAGCGATTTTGTTTCTCTAACTCTTCTAACTTCTGTTCTTTTTTGATTAGATCAACGCTTTGGCTTATCAAAAAAATTGAAATTCCTGCAATTAACATGTTTACAGGTATGGCAATCCCTGGCCCCAATATTGTATAACTAAAAAGGTTTTTAGCCAGTTCGGTTGATACCAAGACAGCATTAAAAATCAATTGAATTAGAATTAAAATAATTACGCTAAACTGTTTATCCATAACTCATCTCTACTCGATTCTAGAATTATTTTTATCTAAAGGTATAACCTTAAATAGATTTGCCTTTGTTAGTTTTAAATAGGTAGCCAAAAGAATTAATCCAAATATTTCTAAATAGCCACAAAGAAGATTGATAACGATACTGTTGTTCGGGTATCCCCAACCTAATTGATTTGCAATTAAAAAAGTTATTGGACTCCAGAGAACTATAGCAGCAAAGGATATAAGTGTTCCTATAGTAGCATAACGCCAAGGCATTTTTGTCCCAATGATAAGTGTAAGTACCATTAGTATTAAATTCAGGGGTATAAAAAAACCTACAGGTAACTCCATGAAAATTAGCGTTTTTCGAATTGCGTAGGAAAATAAAGAGTAGAAAACTGTAATGAGTGTTAATTTTTTTGCTGGTAAATTAATAACAAACAATTTAGTAGCAACATAAAAAAATAAAAAAGTACTCATAAAATGAACAAAAACAAGCATTATTATGTCTTCCAAAATATGTTCCATAAAACACCCCTAAAGCCAATTATAATTTTAAATTCGACATTTCCCCCAAAAATCCTTTAATTCAATGCCAATACTAAACATATAAGACATAAAAGTCCGCTGAATTCCACACTGGCGCAAAAAAATGCTAGGTCTCTTCTTAAGACCTAGCATTTTAGTTTTTGGTTCTCATCTCTTTAAATTTCACTACAATCAATAAGAAGAAAGGTGTTATAAAGCTGATCGGAAAGATATATAACGGGTAAATTCGCCGGGCAAAATCTACATTTTCATTGACATTATCAAATTGAGCTATAGAAAGGGTAGTTATTATCAATGACATTGGAAGCAATAAGGACTTATAATCTTTTAAACCTGCCCATTGTGCTAAACCCACTACGCCAGCATAAAAGGTAATCACAGTCTTAGCAAAAATACCAATGATAAAAGCTAACATAAAGAAGGGACCTAGATTTTCCAATACGTTGGCTACCGAGGCATACTGAATTACTTGATACGATGGGTAGCTGGTGAACTCAGACAGTGCACCCAGCACTCCTCGATTTCTTATGTTTATAATCAAGAAGATAACTAGGAAAAGTAGCATTGCCTTCACGCTGTTAAGTTTCCTTTTTTTAAACTCAAATGAGTTTAAATACGGAATGATCATTAAAAAAACTATAATTTCACCGAAAGGAAAACCGCTGGCAGAGATAAATCCTTTTATTATGGGTTTATACCCTTCTGAAAAAATAGGAGTAAAATTTTGGAAATCTAACTCCGGTGCTAGAGCGGAAAAATTAAAGACTAATATACCCATAGTTATGATGAAAAACCAAGTAATGAATCTCGCTATCACTTCTAAACCATTCTTTATCGCATAGGTTGCTAAAATTAAAAAAGTAATGGGGAAAACGCTGATAGGGGTTCCAGGTAAGATATTAGTCATAAAATCACTCAAGTTCCGTAGCACAAGCGAAGTTAAATGGAAGAAAAAGAGAATAAAAACTAGTCCTATTAGCTTTCCCATCAATTTGCCGAGTAGCTCTGGAAGGATTTCAATCAAGCTTTTTCCAGGAAAAGAACCTATTAAAGAAGAGTATATAAAAATTAAGACTACACTATATAGTGTTGCTAAAATTAATACAGCCCAGATATCAGAGCCTGCCTCAACGCCGGTAGGAAGAATTGATGAAGTGCCAAATAGGAACATTATCATCATAAATATTAATTGGTACCCAGTGATCAATTGCTTATTCATTATAGTTATCCTTTCTAAAAGGGACTATAACTTAATTATTCGTCAAAGGTGCTAATTTATTCATTTGCACCTTTAAACGTGTACCTACACATAATTTGCCTGCAAAGTGCTTAAACTAAGTCTGACTTAAAAAAGTTAATGGGGTGACATTCATGCAGCAAACAAAAGATCAAGAATTAGTTAAATCGGTACATAAGGCAATAGAACAAGAAATGGAGACCTTAGGTTTAGATATTAATATTTCAGCCCACGATGGGGAAATAGCTTTAGTTGGAATAGTTGATTGGCTGGCAGAGAAGGAAAAGGCAGAGGAAATATCTAAAAGGGTACCAGGTGTCGTTAATGTAGAAAATGGTTTAACCATAGCTTTAGATGGAGAGCTAACAGACCATGACCTTGAGCACCAGATCATGAAAAAACTTGAGGATGCTAATTTAACCGAAATGGGTGTAAGGGTACATGAGGGTATTGTTACCATGATGGGGCATGCCGAAAGCGATGCTGAGGAACAGGCTAAAGACCTGATTCGCCATGTGCGAGGCATAAAAGAAATAGTTAGCAAAGTGGACTGAAGGTGGCATTTGCCATCTTCTTTTATTTACATGGAGCAATTTATGTAATATCTAGATCTGTTTTGCATATCCATATGTTGTTAATGTGCTTCTAATAATGACTGTGGTGGGTGGCAAAACTTATGAAATCGAATATCTTATTAGGCATAGCCTTAGGTATATTAGTTGTTAGCTTTAACCTATTTACCATGATAGGTAATTCAGGATTCCTTCTAACGAAAGTTTCAGACTATGCTGAAAGCCAAATTAAATTAAGGAATTTCTCTACAGCCTTAGAGCTCTATTCCCACGGTTACAAGATAAGGTCGCAAAAGAAGTTTAAAGTAGGGATAGGGGTATCCCAGAAGAGAATATTAGAGGCTTCAATAATCCTTCATAGCGACGGTAATTTCAGTCAGGCCCAAAAGGGATATAAAGAGATTTTGAAATCGGTTTTAGTAGAGAATCAACTATTAGAAGATGAAGCGAAACGCTTTGAGGGCTATGCTGCAAATAATTACTCTGAGCTTGAGCTATTAAGGCTTGCTGATTCATTTCAACTTAAAAATCCCATTAAAGCATTTGAGATGTACTCCGATTGCCTAAGAATTTACCCCGACTTGAAAAATAAAGGTACTGTGGAAGATAAAATTCTTAAATTGGCAGCCCGGTTCCTTCAAAGAACAAGAGCTCAACATCAGGAAGGTGAATTTACTCAAGCAATTAAGTCTTATCAAAAAATAATTATGATACCTTGTTTGAGTGAGAATTTAAAACTTGAAGCTACGCAGGGGCTAAGTCTTGCACAACAACAGAAGAGGTTTGACTTTAAAGTTGCTTTTCTAACCTTTGATGATGGCCCCTCCACGAATACCTTAAAAATTCTTGATATTCTCCGAAAATACAATATAAAAGCAACATTTTTTGTAACAGGTAATAATAGTGAATTTGGTGCTAATGTTTATCGAAAGATTATTTCTGAGGGGCACGTTCTAGGGAATCATACTTATAGTCATATATATAAGAAGATATATGTATCCGTAGATTCTTTCATGGAAGACTTTTTACAGCTTGAAGAATTACTACATGAAAGGGTGGGTATTAGACCAAAGATATATAGGTTTCCGGGTGGTAGCAACAATTTGGTTTCCCAAACTACGGGAGGAAAGAAGCTAATGGATTTGCTAATCCATACTTTGAATGCTAAAGGTTATCAGTATTTTGATTGGAATGTAAATTCTCAAGACGCGGAAGTTATTTTACAAGATACTCAAGTCATTATTGATTCGGTTTTGAGTTCTAGTCAGGATAAAGAGAAAATTATTGTTTTAATGCATGACACTATAGCTAAAAAAACAACTCCAGAGGCCTTACCTGAAATTATAGAAGGATTAAGAGAACAAGGCTTTACATTTGATACACTGCCCTAATTGGAAACATTGTCGCCACCCTCCCATATAATAAAGATGGAAAAAGTTAATTCTAAAAAAGGAAAATCTATGTAGTAAAAAGAATTATATAATGTTAACTTACCATTTTTTGCAATATGTTAGTGGGCGGAGGTAGTCTGAAATGTTTTCATTTAAAGTTAATGTTATTTTGATAACCTTAACTACATGCATTATAACGATGATTTTATGTAGAAAGAATCCTTTTAGTATCTTAAAAAGGTCAATAAGGTATATTTTTGCTGATAAACAGAGTTTAGTATTATTAGTTTTGCTTTTTTCAATCTTAGCAATAAATAAACTGCAGCTAAAGTATGAAGGTATTTTTGCTATTACAAATTACGCCATTTACTTTTATAGGATTGAAGGAGAGATGCTCTCTGCAGTTCAAGCTCAATTTTACAATCCAACATTAACTTTTGTGTTAACCTATTTTTACGTCATTGTATTTACGTCTATGCTTATTGTATCTTTGTTTGTCTATTGCTATAATCAGGATCCCATTGCGTTAAGAGTGTTTTGCCTAGCAATAATGCTAAATTATCTTATCGCAATACCATTCTTTATGTTTTTTGGGGTAACCGAGGTATGGTTTATTCATCCAAAGGTCAAGTTTTTGATTCCTCAATTTTATCCTAACTTTGAGCTAGAATATCGCAAAATGTCTGGACTTGATAATTCTTTTCCAAGTCTACACACTTCTATCTCTATAACAATGGCATTAGTCGCCTATCATTTTAATTATCGATGGTTTGGCAAGATGCTTTTCGCCTGTGCAGTTGTAATTCTTTTTTCGATTCTTTACTTAGGTATACATTGGGTTGCCGATCTAGTTGCTGGGTTATTATTAGCTTTCCTCTCGGTTAAGATGGCAACGTTGCTAGTAACCAGAAGAAGTCGCGCAATGCCGAAATTCACACGAAGACTTAATGGCTAAGATAACTAAAAAGCACGTAATTTTTTGTTAAATATGTTGTTTTTGGGAAGCATAAGCACTAAGCTATCCCTTCTTTAATTTAATATAATGGTGGAGGTGAGAAGAATGGATAAATACGTATGTTCAGTATGTGGCTACGTCTATGACCCAGAGCAAGGAGATCCTGATGCAGGAGTTGAGCCTGGTACTCCTTGGGAGGAAGTGCCTGAGAATTGGGAATGCCCGCTTTGTGGTGTTGGTAAAGATGAATTTGAGAAGGAAGAATAAAAGTTGTAGGAAAGTATTGGATGGGGGTAGATTGTATGAGCTTTAAAGTAACAGATGAAGTAACCTGGGTAGGGAAGGTTGATTGGGAACTAAGAACCTTTCATGGGGAGGAATACACCACCTATCGTGGTTCTAGTTATAACTCATACTTAGTAAAAGACACGAAAACAGCCTTGATTGATACTATTTGGACTCCCTATGCCAAGGACTTCGTGGAAAATCTGAAAAAGGAAATAGATTTAGATAAGATAGATTACATAATTGCCCTTCACGGTGAACCTGATCATAGTGGAGCCTTGCCGGAATTAATGAAGTTAATTCCCGATACTCCAATTTACTGTACAGCTAATGCTGTGAAGTCTTTAAAAGGCCAATATCATCAAGATTGGAACTTTAAGGTTTTCAAAACCGGTGATAAGTTAAGCCTAGGGTCGAGAGAGTTAATCTTCGTTGAGGCCCCTATGCTACATTGGCCTGACAGTAGTTTTGCCTATTTGACGGAGAGTAATATTTTGTTCAGCAATGATGCTTTTGGCCAACACTATGCTACTGAAGAAAGGTTTAATGATTTAGTGGACCAGTGTGAGTTAGAGCAAGAGTGTCTTAAATACTATGCCAATATCTTAACTCCTTTTAGCAAACTAGTGACCAAAAAGATTAAAGAAGTTTTGGACTTTAACCTGCCTGTAAATATGATTTGTACAAGCCATGGTGTAATTTGGCGTGATAACCCTACACAAATTGTAGAGAAATATTTAAAGTGGGCTGATGACTACCAGGAGAACCAGATCACTATTCTTTATGACACTATGTGGAATGCCACCCGCAAAATGGCGGAAGCTTTAGCTGAAGGCATAAAGTCCGCTGACTCTAGTGTTGTTGTTAAGCTTTTTAATACAGCACGGTCGGATAATACTGATGTCATTACAGAGGTTTATAAATCAAAAGCCGTACTGATTGGCTCCTCAACTATTAATAAGGGTATACTTTCATCAGTAGCCGCAATCTTGGAAGAAATGAGAGGCTTAAGTTTTAAGAACAAGAAAGCAGCAGCTTTTGGTAGTTATGGTTGGAGTGGGGAATCGGTTAAAATGATCTCTGATAAGCTTACTGAAGCCGGATTCGAAGTAGTTGATCCTGGCACCAAGGAGCTTTGGTTTCCAGGCGATGAAGGTTTACAGCAGTTAATCAATTATGGCAAACAATTTGCTGACAAAGTTAAATAAATTAAACAAAGGCACGGAGTAATTTACTCCGTGCCTTTAGCTTATCTTCTAGCCTCCACCTATGGGGGGAAATAGGCCTACCCTGTCACCATTAGAGAGTTGCAGGGAGGGTTCTGCTCTCAGACCATTTACTAAAGTGATGATTGTCTTTTCATTTTTTAGACCCACCTGCTCAATTAAATCTCCTAAAGTAGTACCCGGTGACAGTTCTATAACTACTCCGTCCTCAGTATTTTCCCCTAACAAATCACTGACAGGTTTACGGTAGGTAGCAAATACTCTTAATTCAATTTCCATCGTGCTAGCAAGGGGTCTCAACTTTGACATCTTCGTTTTCAAAGTTAAATACCTCATCAACTTCCTCGTCAGTAAAGTCCCAAGTGACATTGTGAGGAGGACATTCTTCTTCTAGGAAAAACTCAGGTAGACGATCATGCTTATTAGTGAATCCTGCTTCTTTATTAAAGGCTCTCTCAGTTTTCAGTACGGTTTTACCTAGCGCGGTAACATCGTCAGCAGTAAGAGATAGACCATATTGAGCGTTTAATAAGTCGATTACAGCCTGGAAAGCATCTTGGTTATCTAATATACAGAAAGCGATAAACAAGCAGAGGCCAGTACTGTCAACAGCTGCAGTAGCTATTTGAAGATTTCTGGAAAGCTCTACATTTCCTTCCTTTCCTAAAGGAGAGACGTAGCCTCCCACCTTTAAAATGTTCGCTGTCACAGAATAACCTGCTGTATGATCAGCACCTTGAGTACTAGTAGCATAAGTTAAGCCTACTCCTTTTACTGCTCTTGGATCATAGGCAGGCATGCCTTGGCCTTTTACAGTCGGAACTCTGGTGATACCGAAGGCTTTACCTGTAAAGTCTGCACCATTTCCAAGAATCCTCCCTAGTGGAGTAACCTTACCTATATCATCTCGAATTATTTCGATTAACTTTTCTCCATCACCAAACTCGAGAACTCCGGCTTCCATTGCTATGGCGGAGGTAACCGCAATCTCAATAGTATCGATACCAATGTCGTCACAAAGCCAGTCAATTTTAGCGATATCATCTAATTTGTCAATGCAGCAGTTAGCACCAAAACCCCAGATGGTTTCGTATTCAAAACCTGAAGTTAAATAATTGCCATCGCGGTCGTTATATACTTGAGAGCAACGGATTACGCAACCATTATGGCAGCCGTGAGTTGGTTTTCCTTTGCGATCGATAATTAAATCTCTCATGGCTTCACCACTGATTTGGTTCGCTTTGTTAAAACGACCTGAACGGAAGTTCCGTGTGGGAAGAGCACCAGCTTCATTAATTATGTTAACAAGAACATTAGTGCCATAGGTAGGGAGACCCTGACCCGTAACTGGGTGTTCTGTAAGGCCTTTAGCCAATATTCGGGCAGCCTCTTTAAAGGCTTCTGGATTTGCAATAGCTACTCCAGGGGCGTCAGTATCATCGATTAAGATTGCTTTCACCTTTTTGGAACCCATTACAGCTCCCAGACCACCACGACCAGCACTTCTGATATTTCCATCGGGGTCTTTTACGGAAATGTTAGCAGTTGCCATTTTGGCTTCACCAGCAGGACCGATAGAGAGGACTCCAACATGATTCCCAAAATCTTTTGACAAACTTTTCATTATTTCATAGTTTCCTAAGCCCACTAAAGCAGTATCTTCGGTTATGATAGCACCTTCTTTGTCGACCTTTATGATATAACTTTTGTCTTCAAGAGGTTGGCCTTCAATGATTAAAGCCTTGATTCCTAATTTAGCTAACTTTTGTGAAGCAGTACCACCCGCATTACTTTCCTTAATTCCACCCGTTAAAGGGCTTTTTGAACCTACGGATAACCGACCTGAGCTTGGGGCACTTGTTCCTGACAATAAACCTGGTGCAATAACCAGTTTATTGTTTGGTCCAAGTGGATTACAGGTGGCAGGCACCTCTTTTTCTACTATAGTCGAGGTTAGTGCCCTGCCTCCAAAGGCAGCATATTCTTGAGGAACACTTTCTTTTGTGACAGTAAGATCGGTCATGTTAATTCTGAAAATAAACATCTTTTAACCTCCCTTTTAATAATATTTGAGTATATAAAAATAGGAGAAGAAACTCTGAGAGTTTCTTCTCCTTTGCGCACTGGCAGGCTCAGAAATTACTTTCTAAACCCATCGTTCATTATCTCCCATGGGGAGAGAATGAATCGGAGAAAATTACATATATTTCCAATATACAGTTTATTATAATTCATTGGTTTTTAGAAGTCTAGAAAAATATTTTTTTGTTAAATGATATGAAATTTAGATACAAAAAGACACGACACCAAATAAAATGGTGTCGTGTCTTAATAATCCTTACATAGCTTTAGTTCTTGCAGTTATGAGTTTAATATCATCTACAATTATTTTTTCTAATTCTTTAACTACAGCTGCAACTTCATTTGAAGATTGGCATCGCTGTTCTTCAAGAATAAGTTTTTTTAGCGAATTTAATAACTGTTCAGTTTTGTTCATCTTATGTCTCCACACGTTGCTAGTTTTTTCCCCTTAACCTCCACCCACAGGGGGGAAGAGGCCAACTCTATCGTTAGGGGAAAGAACATAATCATGTTCTTCTCTGATTCCATTCACTAACGCAATCAAGGCCATTTCTTTTTCTAGGCTAATTATTTCCAGAAGGTGTCCGAGGGTGGAACCACTTGGAATATCAAGAAAAATTTCTTCTTGGGTATCTTGACCTAAAACTTCGGCCACAGGTTTGCGATAGGTAGCAAAAACTCTTAGTTCGATTTTCATGATTTATCGCTCCTTTGTCAGTTAACTAACAGGGAGAACCTACTTTTTCGTCTTCATTTTCAAAATTGAACACTTCATCGATTTCCTCATCAGTAAAGTCCCAAGTAGTATTGTGGGGAGCTAATTCTTCCTTGAAGAATTCAGGTAAACGATCGTCTTTCTTTGTAAAGCCTGCAGCTTTATTAAAGGCTCTTTCAGCTTTTAAGACAGTCTTACCTAGCTCAGTCACATCATCTGCTACTAGTTCTAAATCGTACTGGGCATTGAGTAAGTCAATTACTGCCTGGAATGCATCTGCATTATCTAAAATGCAGAAGGCGATAAACAAGCATAATCCTGTACTATCAACTGCTGCTGTAGCAATTTGAAGGTTTCTAGATAACTCAACGTTGCCATTTTTCTTTAGGGGATGGACATAGCCACCAACTTTTAGAATGTTCGCTGTCACAGAATAACCTGCAGTGTGGTCCGCACCTTGAGTAGTAGTGGCATAAGTTAAACCTACACCTTTTACAGCACGTGGGTCATAAGCAGGAATACCTTGACCTTTAACTGTTGGCACTCTTGTTACACCAAAGGCTTTACCGGTAAAGTCCGCTCCATTTCCTAGAATGCGTCCTAGAGGAGTAGCTTTTCCCATTTCATTTTCGATAATGTCAATTAATCTCTTGCCATCACCAAAATCTAAAACCCCTCCATCCATAGCCACTGCAGTTGCTACGGCAGTTTCAATGGTATCAATACCGATATCATCACAAAGCTGATCGATTTTAGCAATATCGTCTAAATCATCAATTAAGCAGTTAGCACCAAAGCCCCAGATAGTCTCGTACTCAAAACCAGAGGTTAAGTAATTACCATCTTTGTCGTTATAGATCTGAGAACAACGAATAACGCAACCTTTATGGCAGCCATGAGTAGGAGCACCTTTACGCGCAACTATTACATCATGCATTGTTTCACCACTGATTTTATTTGCCCCATCAAAACGTCCGAAACGGAAGTTCTTAGTAGGGAGACCACCGGCTTCATTTAGAATGTTAACTAAAACGTTAGTACCGTAGGTAGGTAGACCTTGACCCGTAACAGGATGCTCAATCAGACCTTTAGCAAGACGACGAGCTGCTTCTTTAAATTTCTCAGGGTTAGCAATTACCACTCCCGGAGCATTAGTATCATCGATTACAATGGCCTTAATGTTTTTAGAGCCCATAACTGCGCCTAAGCCACCACGACCAGCGCTTCTGATGTTGCCATCAGGGTCTTTTACGGAAATATTCGCTGCAGTCATCTTAGCTTCACCGGCAGGACCAATAGAAAGAACTCCAACATTTTGTCCATAGGTATCACAAAGAGCTTTCATTACATTATAGTTTCCTACACCTAGTAGAGTTGAATCTTCCACAATCGTGGCGCCATCTTTGTCTACTTTGATTATATAATATTTATCGTCAGTAGGTTGACCCTCAATAATGATAGCTTTATAGCCTAACTTAGCAATCTGTTGAGAAGCAGTACCACCGGCATTACTTTCCTTAATACCACCAGTTAAAGGACTCTTTGATCCTACAGATAAACGACCTGAACTAGGAGCACTAGTACCGGATAATAAACCTGGTGCAATAACTAGTTTGTTATTTGGCCCTAGAGCATGACAGTTAGGATCAACTTCATTTGCTACCACAACTGAAGTAAGTGCACGACCTCCAAGACCGGCATAGTTACTAGGAACGCTTTCTTTAGTCACGGTGAGGTTTGTCATGTTGATGCGTAAAATTTGCATGGATAAACTCCTCCTTATATTTTATATAGTAAGTAAAAACTCTAACATTAAAATTAATTGCAAAAATCATACCAATTCGTAAAACATTCAAAAAATTCTAAATCGAGAGAAAGGCATGTGAAATTTTAAGTTCCCACATTACGCTTAAAAAAATAAAGAAGAAGACACTGTTTGGGTGCCTTCTCCTTTGCGCAATGGCAGGCTTGGAAATTGCTGACCAAACCCAGTGTTTATTTAATCCCGGAGGGATTAAATAAATCGGAGAAAAATATAAAGTAAACTTATTCAGATGGAGTTTGACTCCACCTGAATTTTAGTTGCACTTATCAGGTTGTCAGCGTCCGTTATCCACACTTACGATGTTGAAGTGGGGGTCTTACGGACG
>JUEG02000563.1_pt1 | contig 32396 bp, 40 predicted proteins | sample 432341 | NCBI WGS metagenome assembly JUEG02 (sample SAMN02953476, study PRJNA257561) | rock porewater metagenome | biome: terrestrial; feature: Opalinus Clay rock; material: porewater; isolation source: Opalinus Clay rock BIC-A1 borehole | place: Switzerland: Mt Terri URL, St-Ursanne ... | reverse complement strand
GGGTAACTGCCCGGGAGAGTAGGTCGTCGCTGGTTCATAATAAAAATAACCTGAAATGTTTCAGGTTATTTTTATTATGTAGAAGTTTGTCAAAAAAGCATAAATATACAAAGGCGTAAAAATACACAATTTGCAATACTGCGCACATACAAAAGTAGACAATAGTTTTCAAATATATATAAAATAGGACAAAATAACTATAAATTCTATGAAGGAAAAATTAAAACAATATAGAATATTAATATATCAAAATAAGTGTAGGGGAATGATATGAATGCTTTTAAAGGTAATATTTTTAAGTATGTTATGTATGCCAATCGCATATCTACAATATTTATTAATTCGAGATGCAGCAAAGGACATTAGAAAGCCGAAGAGAGCATTAGTTAATAGAAATCAAGAAGCGACTACTACCTCTGAAGGATACCTCAGAATCGCAAAGTAACCGTTAAAATTACACATTGAAAAAACGCACCTCCTTCATGGAGGTTTTTATGTTTTAAAATGGATCTATCTAGGAGCTGTACAACTCTTACAGACTCGGAATTCTTTGAGTTCTTAACTATTGATAAATATTATTTGCTTGTTGAAATGTAAGGTGGTAACATAATACATGGACATTAAGAAACGAACAATAAGGAGAATGGCTATGGCCCCTATTATAAAACAGAAAATCACACAAAAACAGATTTCATTTTGGAAGTTGCTAATTCTTATCGGAGGAGCTATATTAGTGATTAATATGGCCATAACAATCTTTAGTAGGATTAATCCCATCGCAGGAACAATAGGGGGTCTAGTTGCCTTTGCAGGGGCCATTGCAGAATGCTTTCTAATTATTTATAAAAGCTTAGCCTATTATAATTATAGGTTAATTGACGATGATTTTGTGATGGAAAGAGTTTTTGGCAGGGCTAATCACTTGTTTCTAAGCTTAAAGCTTAGTGAACTGGAGTTGTTTTTACCATATGAGGATTTTGTGAAGACAAAAAATACTACCCCAGTAAAGCTATATAAATTTGTTTTGGGAAAAAACATGAAGTGCTGGTATGTCGGCGAATTTACACGCAGTGGTGACCGTTATCGCTTTATTATTGAACCCAATGAAGAGATTATAAAGGCTATAACCTCCTATAATGCTGAATAAAGAAATCTCCATGTCATAATATGGCATGGAGATTGACATTTTCCAGTACATTATGCAGGGTGTCGCTTAAAGAGATTAAAAGGTGGATATTATCTGATTATGCATCGACAATCATCAGATACAAGCCTAACAAAAATAGACTTGCATCTTAAAAAAAATAATATCAAGACATACTTTGCCGGAATAGAATGATATATAAAGGTAATAATCAAAATAAAAAGGGCTGGTGGAGTAGATGGTGGAAGATTTTATTGAATGTACTTTTTGTGAAAGATACAATTCTAGATATATTAAACTATTAAATACATATATATGTGAAAAATGTGAAAGAGAAATCACAAACATAAGTTGTGAAGATATAAGATATGAGTATTATAATATTGTTATGAAAAAGGTATGGAGTGAATACCTTATAAACTTTTGAAAATTTCAGAGTAACGATAAAAAACAGAGCCCCTATTCGTTTTATTTGATGGCTCTGTTTTACTTTAACTGCTAAATTCGATACAATAGAATAAGAGGAAGGGACTATTGGATAAGAATAATAATACCCTATTAATAAATGAACATGAAAGGAATCACTTAGTGTGATAAAATAGTAGTAACAGTATAGTTAGGATGAACCATTAGAAGATACTTGAGATCACCCTCAAGCGTGAGGCGGTAAAATAAAAACTTGGTATCAATATAGAGTGACATTTTAGGATGGGGTGAAGCATGAAAGGTCTATTTATTACTATGGAGGGGCCAGATGGATCTGGTAAAACAACTCAGATTAAAAAACTCAAGGAATTTTTAGAACTTGAAGGCTGTGAGGTTGTTTTAACGCGAGAACCAGGAGGGACTCGGATAAGCGAGGGAATAAGAAATATTATTTTAGATAAAGATAACACAGAAATGGACAATGTAACTGAAGCACTGCTATATGCTGCATCGAGAGCTCAGCATGTGGCTGAAGTTATAAAGCCTGCTCTTGATAAGGGACAAATCGTTATATGTGACCGTTTTGTAGATTCAAGTATTGTATATCAAGGTATAGGCAGGGAGTTGGGAATTGACCTTGTTGAACAAATAAATAGAGCTGCCGTAATGGATTGTATGCCTCAAATAACATTTCTATTTAAACTATCTCCTGAAATTGGAATAAAGAGAAAAATCCACCAAGGAGATCAGGATAGATTGGAGATGGAGGAATTGATTTTTCATGAAAGAGTCTTTAAGGGATATCTTATGCTAGAGGAGAGATATCCAGACCGTATTAAGGGAATAGATGCAAGCAAGTCAATAAATGAAATACATGAAGAAATGATTGAGCTTGTTCGTCAGGTTCTAAAAGTTTTAAAAATTAGAAAGGGGAGTTGTGAAAATGAAATTAGTCATTGCGATTATCCACGATGAGGATGCTCATGATTTGGTTGAAAAGCTAACGGAACAACAGCATGGGGTAACAAAGCTGGCTTCTACTGGAGGATTTTTACGCTCGGGAAATACAACCCTCCTAATTGGTGTAGAAAAAGAAAAAATTGATAATGTAATCGATATTATTAAGGAAACTTGTAAAAGTAGAAAAGAGGTGGCGCCTGCACCTACTCCAATGATGGGTAGTACGGGGGTGTTTGTAACATTCCCTATTGAGGTTAAGGTAGGAGGAGCAACTATTTTTGTTTTAGATGTTGACCGATATGAAAAAGCATAAAGGGTCGAATCTTGGAGGGAAATATGAATTTTGAAGATGTAGTGGGTCAAGAGCAATTAATACTCTATCTAAATAATTCCATAAAAAGAGGTACTGTGGGACATGCCTATTCCTTCGATGGGCCTTCAGGAGTTGGAAAGACCACTGCAGCCTTAGCATTTGCAAAAAGTATACTGTGTAAGAGTCTAGAGGAGAAGCCCTGTAATACATGCTCAGCCTGCATAAAGGTAAATCATTTGAATCATCCTGATTTGCACATTATAGAACCGGAAGGAAACAGTATTAAAAATAAGCAAATAGAGGACTTTCAACATGAGCTGCAGTTAAAACCCTATGAGAGTAATAAAAAAGTTTTTATTATAAAAAAGGCCAATGAAATGACAGTAAGTGCACAAAACCGCTTACTGAAAACTTTAGAGGAACCACCGGAATATGTTTTAATTATTTTACTTAGCTCGAATGTGAATGGATTTTTACCTACGATTAAATCCCGTTGCCAAATATTAAAGTTTAAGCGAGTCGGAGAAAAAAAAATTGAAGAGCTTTTAATCAATAGATACAATACTCCGAAGGAGGATGCTAAGATTTTTGCTGCTTTTTCCCGTGGAATTATAGGAAATGCATTGAAGCTTATGGAATCAAAAGAATTTGTGCAGGATAGGGATGAAATAATAAAAATAATAGAACGCCTTTCGGAAAAAGATAGATTTACAGTTTTTCAGGCGACTGAGTTTTTCAGTGCAAACAAGGACAAAATCTATGAGCATTTGGATGTAATGTTGTTTTGGTTTAGAGATATGTTAATTCTTAAAGAAACGAATTGTGAGCAGCATTTAATAAATCCAGATAAAAAAATAGCTTTACAAAGACAACTAAATCATATAGCATATGAAAAAATAAGTAATATTATTGACATAATAGAAAAAACTAAAAAGGATATAAAAGCTAATGTAAATTTCCAGCTGGCAATTGAAATGATGCTTTTAAGGATTCAGGAGGTATAGCATGGTAACAGTAGTAGGAATAAGGTTTAAAAAGGCGGGCAAAATCTATTATTTTGATCCCGATGAAATAGAAATAAAGAAGGCACAGAATGTGGTGGTGGAAACTGCTAGGGGTGTTGAATTCGGGGAAGTCGTTGTAGGGCCTAAGGAAATTCATGAAGACGATATCGTTGCTCCTTTAAAAAAGGTGCTTAGAATTGCAACAACTGAGGATGAGGTTCAAAACAATGAAAATATTACGAAGGAAAAAGAAGCCTTTGAAGTTTGCATTGAAAAAATTGCAAAGCATCAATTAGATATGAAACTGATAGATGTGGAATATACTTTTGACAACAATAAAGTTATTTTTTATTTTACTGCCGATGGTAGAGTTGATTTTAGAGAATTGGTAAAGGACTTGGCTGCTATATTTAAGACCAGAATAGAATTAAGACAAATAGGAGTAAGGGATGAGGCGAAGATGATCGGGGGCTTGGGTCCTTGTGGTAAATCTCTTTGCTGTGCCACATGGCTAGGAGATTTTGAACCAGTATCTATTAAAATGGCTAAAGAACAAAATTTATCTCTGAATCCATCAAAGATATCAGGAATATGTGGTAGATTAATGTGTTGTCTAAAATATGAACATGAGATGTATCAAAGTTTAAGGGAGGATCTTCCAGAGATTGGAGAGAAGATACAGACACCAGATGGTGTAGGAATAGTAGTGGAAAACAGTGTACTTCTTGAATGCGTAAAAGTTCGCCATATTATTGATGAAGGTAAAAATGGTCACGAAGATAAGCTAAGCGATGATATAAAGGTTTACGATAAGCAGGATGTTAAAAGAACAGGATGTTGTCGCATGAAGGCAAAACAGGAAGAAGAAATCGTAATCGATAAGGAAATGTTGAAGCTAGAGGATTAATATTCATAGTTTTAGGATTAAAGGTAATAATAAATAAATCTATTGTAAATACTTAGGTAGAAAGATGATTTTACGTAACGGAGGTGAATTATATGGCTTATGTAATTACAGATGCTTGTATAAGCTGTGGAGCATGTGAACCAGAATGTCCTGTGGATGTGATCACCGCAGGAGAAGATAAATATCTAATTGATGCATCCGGGTGTATCGACTGTGGGGCCTGTGCCAATGTTTGTCCTGTAGACGCACCTATACCTGAATAATATTAAACAAATCCCCCGTCTTGGGGGATTTCTGTTATGTAAACTTTTCTGTGGCAGTGATATGGGGAACAGAATTATAGTATAATTAAGATAAGAGAAATATTCTTCGTAAATTAAAGTAGGAACGGGGAGGATTTAAGGTGACCACAGAAGGGTTATCATTGATCGTTGTTTTTTTAGAAGGCTTGGCTTCTTTTGCTTCTCCATGTGTTCTGCCCCTGTTACCAATTTATCTTAGTTATCTCGCTGGAGCATCCTTGGAAGAAATTGAAAAGAATAGCAAGCTAAGAAGAAGTATGGTTTTTCATTCGATTGGCTTTGCATTGGGATTGTCAGTTGTATTTATTGGATTAGGAGCAACGGCAAGTGCCATAGGAAGGTTCGTGTACTTAAATGGAGATATACTCAGAAAAGCCAGTGGTGTAATAATTATTGTTTTTGGACTACATCATGCGGGGATGATTAATCTTAAGTTCTTGAATTTTTCAAAGAAGATGGAACATACCCAAAATTCTCCTAAGTTTCTGAAGTCAGTACTGTTGGGAATTACCTTTAGCTTTGGTTGGACTCCTTGCGTAGGGCCTATTTTGGGATCAGTACTGATGTTGGCAGGTAATACGGAAACCATTTGGGCGGGGATGGGTTTATTAACTCTGTACTCTTTAGGCTTAAGTATTCCCTTTATTATTTCAGCCCTAACAATAAATTTATTTCTGGAACATTTTCAAAAAATATATGAAAGAACCCATATTATTAAGCTAGTAAGTGGTATTCTGTTAATTATTATGGGTATATTGGTATATAGCAATTATTTTTATCGTTTAACTGGTTTTTTATCTTAAGGAGGGATATCTATGTTTAATAGCTATAAATATAAACTATTGTGCTTTTTACTTATTATAATACTTGTTTCCCTTAGTTTATCTGGCTGTGTATTTAAAAAAGAGGCTCCCAAGAATTCACCACCAAAAGTTACAATTGATTCACCTGAAAATGGTGACAAAGATGAAAAGCAGGGTGAAGTCCCAAGCAATAATGAAGAAAAGCCAGATGACGTTGGTAAAATAGGGGTTTTCCCTGGTGATAGAGCTCCTGATTTCAGTCTTATGGATAGAGAAGGAAATGAGATTAAACTATCGGATCTAAAAGGAAAAATTGTCTTTATTAATTTCTGGACCACTTGGTGTGGTTTCTGCACCTATGAAATGCCATTTATTCAAGAAGCTTATGAGAAATATAAAGATGAAGAAGTAATAATCCTTGCGGTAGATGTTTTAGCTGCAGAAAAAATCGGAATTGAAGAAGTAAATGAGTTTTTAGATGAAAATGGCTTTACTTTTCCGGTATTATATGATGTGGATGGCTCAACTTCACAGCAATATAAGGTGAGAGGTTTCCCAACCACCTATATAATTGATAAAGAAGGATATATTGCTGATTTTGTCTCTGGAGCCATGGAAAAAAATGTAATCATGGAAAAAATTGATAATGTATTAAATCAATAGGGGCGCGTCCATTTTTGTCCTCTGTCTGTTTAGATAGGAGGAAAAGTATGTTTAAAGGAATAGGTGCTTCTCCATGAATTGCAATTGGAGAGGCTTCAGTTTATAATCATAAAAAACTAAAAATTGAAAAGCGTTCCATTTACAGCATAGAGAATGAGCATATAAGGTTTAAAGAGGCCATTGGTATTTCAAAATACCAAATAGAGGCAATTGAAAAAGAGGCCATGGTGAAGCTAGGCACAGACAAAGCTGCCATATTCGAAGCGCACAAGATGGTTTTAGAAGACCAGAGTTATCTCTCCTATGATCGGATGAGGGAGGTTTCAGAGGGAGCGTTAAATTTCTCGACAGCAGAGGAGATAAAGAGTTATTTCGATAGTGAACTTGCAAACCCTATGTAAAGTGAAGTCTACTTACTAATAAAGTAGGCTTTTCTTTTTTTCTTCTATCTTTATATATATTCATTTAACGTGATATAATAAGTTTAATGTAATTATATTAGGAGAGACGTATATGGAAGAAAATCTAATTAAGGAAAATGAAAGAGTAGACGACCTACAGTGTAACGGACTGCAGCTTATTCAAAATCCTAAGGGATTTTGTTTTGGTATAGATGCTGTATTACTGAGTAATTTTTGTGAGATACGAAGGGGCTGGAAGATTATTGATTTGGGTACTGGGACAGGTATAGTGCCTATTCTATTGGCAGGTAAGACAGAAGCTTCTGAAATTGTGGGCGTAGAGATACAGGAAGAAGTGGCTGAAATGGCCTCAAGAAGTGTCCGTCTAAACAATTTACAGAATAAGGTGAAGATCCTCAATGACGACTTAAATAATATATTTGATTATGAAGAGGTGAATTCATTTGATGCAGTCACATCAAATCCTCCCTATATGAATAAAGGGGGAGGTCTTATTAATCCAGAAAGCATGAAAGCAATCTCAAGACATGAGGTTAAATGTACTCTTGAGGACATTATCCGTGTTTCTTCAAAGCTTTTAAAGGACAGGGGACATTTTTATATGGTTCACAGACCCCATCGCTTAGTTGATATTATCTGGCTGTGTAGATATTACAAGCTAGAGCCTAAAAAGCTTAGATTTGTTCATCCTAATAAAAATAAAAAGCCCAATATTGTTTTGATACAGTGTGTAAAGCATGGTGGAACGGAACTGAAATTCATGGATCCCCTATATGTATATAATGAGGATGGTAGTTATACTGAGGATATTCATAGGATTTATGGAAGGAAATAGTGGAAAGAAATGGGGAAGCATCTATGAAAGGGAAGTTATCGATATGTCCAACTCCCATAGGTAATCTTGAGGACATTACTTTAAGGGTAATTAATACACTAAAGGCGGTAGACCTCGTTGCAGCAGAAGACACACGACATAGCCTTAAGCTTTTAAATCATTATCAAATACAGAAGCCTTTAACAAGCTACTATGAACATAATAAGGATACAAAGGGATTGGTCTTGGTAGAAAAAATGAATAATGGTGAACATATTGCCTTGGTTTCTGATGCAGGCACTCCAGGAATATCCGATCCTGGAACAGATTTGGTTAAGCTGTGTATAGAAAATGATATTCCAGTAGAAGTATTACCTGGACCCACGGCCATAACCACAGCCTTAGCTGCATCGGGGCTGTCAACAGATAAATTCACTTTTGAAGGATTCTTGGATAGAGATAAAAAAAATCGGAAGAAAAGATTAGAGCTCATAGCCAATGAGGATAGAACCTTGGTTTTTTATGAATCACCCCATAGGATAACGGCCATGCTTAAGGATCTTAGAGAAGTATTGGGAAATAGAAGAATGGTTGTAGCAAGGGAATTAACTAAACTTCATGAGGAAATCCGAAGAGGGCGTGTAGAACAAATAATCGAGCACTATACGAATAATATCCCTAGAGGTGAATTTGTAATTTTAGTTGAAGGAATTTCCTCTGAGGATAGAGAAAAACTAGGAGAGAATAAATGGGATTCGCTGTCCATTAAGGAGCACCTACTACTCTATATTGAAGATGGAATGGATAAAAAGGATGCTGTTAAAAGGGTTTCCAAGGAAAGAAATATTCCTAAAAGAGAAGTATATGAATTTAGTATTGATATATAAATGACTTGGAGATTGTTCATCAATCAAGGACTTGTTTTGTGCTAACTAAGGAATGGCCCGATGTCGAAACTTAATAAAGGGGGAAAAACATGAATTATCATAAGGACATGACCGTACAAGAAGCTTTATATAGTGATGATATGGTATTGGATGTTTTCTTAAAGCATAAATTACCCTGTTCAACCTGTGGAGGAGCAGCTTCAGAAACCTTAGAGGTAGCGGCCAGAGTACACAATTGTGATCTAAATGAACTGCTTAAGGATTTAAATAAGGCCGTAAAAAAGGAAGATTAAGGAAGGGGGCTCATTTTATGAAAGCGGCAACGAGTTTACTTCCTTCTACTAACTATGAAGTCTATATACTTTAAAACTTCATCAACTTCACTATCATGTAAGTGTGTTACGTTAATATTTTTCTTTCCAACTGCCTTGTATTTTCCCTTATTTTTAATAAAATATATGGTAATCAATCCGGTATAGATTCCTACAAAGCTTATTCCTACAAATATTATTAAAGATGCGATAATCCGTCCCAGGAGTGTTTCAGGAGTAATATCTCCATAGCCTAGGGAGCTTGCTGTTACTATGGTCAACCATAGTGCATCCTCAAAGTTATTAATGGAGTGGTTACGCTCTGCATAATATATGCCTGCTGATCCTAAGAGTAACGCCGCTATGGTAATTAAGGAAATATATATAAATCCACTTGTTTTTAAAAAATGATTTATTTCATATTTCAATTTATTTCCGAATGCCACTAATCTAAGGAGCTTAAAAACCTGGAATAGCTCTGAGAGCTGAAAAGCCCTGAGTGCCCTGACAACCCTAAAGGCCCTAAAGAGTGAATTGAAGGGGATAATGGCAATAAGATCAAACACATGTTTTTTAATATATTCCTTTTTGGACTTTGAACCCAGAAGTCCCGAAATATAGTCTATAAAAAAAATAATTAATATACTGTTTTCAATGAGTATTAATTTTTTTGAATCTGAAATGGATATTCTTCCTATTATATCTAAAAACCCTAATGTTACAGCGAGTAACGCTAAAAGTGCAATAAATATTTCATAACAAATTTTTATTCTTTTATTTACTTTTCCTTGCAGTATACTCATACACCACCTTTGCTATAAAGAAAAGAAAATCAAAACGAAAGACTACTCATAACATAGTATTTCTTAATGTTGCAATAATATTATAGCTTTAAAGTAAAAAAAAAGCTTGTGTATTGGTATTGACACAGGCTTTTTTAGGTGCAAGATCTATTTTATTTCTTCAATGCATGTAGGACAGATATTTTTTCCTTTAAAGTTTGTAATATCTTTAGCCTGTCCGCAAAAGATACAAGCAGGCTCATACTTCTTAAGTATTATGTGGGCGCCATCCACGTATATTTCCAAAGCATCTTTTTCACCAATGTTTAGAGTACGTCTGAGCTCAATAGGAATTACAACTCTTCCTAATTCATCAACCTTCCTAACAATTCCAGTGGACTTCATTTTTTCCCTCCTCATCAACAAAATTCGACAATTTTTTCATCAATTAAATAGTACCAAAACTGTAAATAAAAGTCAACGTAAAAATATATAAAAATTAATTTATATTTAGTAATCATATCGGATTAATTATTATATAATGAAAAATCCACCCTAGGCTTCTCCTAAGTAAGATAGGATGTGGTTTAGATTTTGCATACTTTCAACGTTTAACATTTCTTTGAATATATCGCCTTTTTTGTTTAACCGTTCAATTATATTCAAAAGGGTAAAATTTTGAGGAGTTAAACCCTTTTTTAATTCATTCCATTCAACAGGAGTTGATACCGTAGCCCATTTTGTTGCTCTTGGAGAATAGGGAGCGGTTATAGATTTTCCATGCCACATTTGAAGATAATCAAAGTATAACTTTCTCCCTCTCTTGTTGACAACTCTCTCAATTGTGAAGAGATCAGGAAATTTTTGACTAAAATATTTTCCAAAGAAAGAATTTATTTTCCTCGCCCGAGTGTAATCGTACTTTTCTCCCGTGGGTATGTACATTTGAAGACCCGTGGCACCCGAGGTTTTCACCCAGCTTTTTATTCCTAGACCTTCAAGGGTCTCATTAACTAGCAGTGCTGCTCGAACGACCTCATCAAATATTTGACCTTCGGAGGGATCAAGATCAAAAACAAGGAAGGTGGGGTAATCTTCCTTGAGATAAGAATTAAAGGCAGTGTGAAGTTCTAGAGCGGCTTGGTTTCCAAGCCATACCAATGTAGGAAGGGAATTCAATACTATGTAGGGGGTTTTATTCCAAGGAATCCTACTAATCCAATCCGGTGCATAGTTAGGAATACTTTTTTGATAAAAAAACTTCCCGTAAATACCATCGGGATATCGAATAGTTGTCAGTATCCGATTAGAGGAGTATGGAATAATGTATGGAGCTAATTTAATTAAATGAGAGATATAATCGACCTTTCTTATTCCTAGTTCAGGCCAAAGATATTTTTCAGGATTAGAAATTCTTACATCATAACCTTCAACTTGCAATATAGCCGTCATTCTAGGTATTCCCTTCCATCTGCTTCTTGAAGCCCTTGGCCATGAAAGCCAATAATTTTTGGATGTCTCAAATGTCCATTATTAGTCCATTCAGAAAAACGAACCCAACAAGTGAGAAATGGCTTTAGCCAAGTGACATTCTTTTGACTTAACATATCAGCAAAGGGACTCAAGGAATGAAGTGCTCCATTTGAATAATCCTTCAGTAGTAGAAAATCCCTTTGTTTTAATCCAACAGAAGCTTTTCCTATATAGTAGAGCTTATTCTCATGATATATTCCTAATAGCAATGAATTGGGATAGTCATTTTTCCATTGAATCCCTCCCACCACTGCTAAAAGCTTTCTACTTATCTTAGTTTTATACCATGCACTATGTTTTTTCCCTGAAATATATGGACTTTCGGTATTCTTGGAAACAATCCCTTCCCAGCCTTTGATCTTCATTAATTGAAAAAGGGAGTCTCCCTCTTCAAAGTCATCTGTTATTGTGATGTTACCACTCTTATTCAAATTTTTTACCAGCAGCTCCTTTCGATCTCTCAACGGATAGGCTCTTAAATCCTCTCCATCAAGATACAAAATATCAAACATAATATATTTTGCAGGATACGTCCTGACATAATGGGAGATCTTAGATTCTGTACGAACTCTTTCCCGAATAAGGCTTCGATAGAATGAGGGCTTTCCTTCTTTATCTAGACCTATTATTTCTCCATCTAATATGGCTTGTTTTCCCTTAAAGAGTGAAAGTAAGTCTTTAAGCTCCGGATAAAAGCCTGTTCGCTCATTTCCTTTTTTAGTATAGATCTTTAGCTCCCCATTATTGATGTAGCACAACCCCCGTATACCGTCCCACTTTATTTGGTGTAACCATCCCTCTTGTTGAATTATTTCTGATGACAATAGGGGCTCCATTGGTTGAATCCAATCCATTATATTTTATCCTTAACTGGCGGGAGGCTGTTTCTTTTTTCTGTTGGAGGAAGCAGTTTTCTTAGGAGCAGCTTTCTTTTGAGTTTCCTTTAGGCTCGACTGTAAAGCCTCCATCAAATCTATGACATTTCTCTGGGGAGCTTCTGGTGCAATTTCTATTTCTTCACCTTGAATTTTTTTGTTTAAGAGCTCTCTTAAAGCTTCTCTGTAATCATCTTTATATTTTTCAGGTTCAAAGGTCGCGGTGAGATTTTCAATCAATTGTGTAGCCATATCCAATTCCTTTTTCTCAAGATTAATATTTTCAGGTATACCGGGTACTAAATCCACGGACCTTACCTCGTCGGGAAAGAATATCGTTTCCATGACTAAAACATTTTTATATACCCTTAAGGCAGCTAAGGATTGTTTGTTTCTAATAGTAATCTTAGCTATGGCTATTTTGCTTGTATCGTCCATGGCCTGTCTTAATAGGTTATAAGCTTTTCCACCCGTATCCTGGGGAGATAGATAGTAGGTCTTGTCAAAATAAATGGGATCTATTTCTGATAGATTAACAAAATCCAATATTTCTATGGATTTTTTATTCGTTTCAGTTTCTACAGCCTTTAAGTCATCATCATTGATAATTACAAACCTGCCGGGCTCGTACTCGAAGCCACGGATAATGTCATCCCATTCCACTTCCTTTTCACAGGTGGGACATTTACGTTGGTTTTTTAGGGGAGTACGACATTCCTTATGTAAATATTTAAACTTTATATCCTTATCCTCCGTGGCAGAAAACATCTTTATAGGGATGTTAACTAAGCCAAAGCTTATGGAACCCTTCCACATGGTATGCATAAAAAAACACCTCCTGTTATTCATAGGTTTTGTAGAATAACAGGAGTTCATTCAAAAACTTACGTGAAACGAGTACGTGAAACGAGGGGACGGTTATTTTGTTTCATTTCCTTCTTTAAATATGGTATAATAAGCTAAAAAAGAATTGTGGGTGCTTTACATGCCAAGACAAGCACGAATACGAAGTAGTACGGGGATTTACCATATTATGTTAAGGGGAGCGAATAGGCAAGAAATTTTTCATGATGAGGAAGATGCTTGTAGATTCCTTGAGATTTTAGACAAGTATAAAAGTATAAGTGAATTAGAAGTGTATGCCTGGTGTATTATGGGCAATCATGTGCACTTGTTATTGAAAGAAGGAAAAGAAGATTTGTCTATAACAATGAAACGTATAGGGGTAAGTTATGCTTGGTATTATAACAAGAAATATATGGCTACGGGTCACTTATTTCAAGATAGATATAAGAGTGAAAATGTAGAGAGTGATGGATACCTGGTAGCTGTAGTTCGATATATCCATCAAAATCCAGTTAAGGCAGGATTGGTTAAAAAGCCAAGTGAATGGAAATGGAGTAGTTGTAGAGGATATTATGGGAAGGGATATTTTCCACCGTTTCTACTAGATAGCGAATTAGTACTGGGAATTTTCAAGGAGTTTAAAGCAACGATAAGTGTAAAAGAATTTGTTGAATATAATGAGATAGAAAACAAGGATAAGTATCTTGATAATGATATAAAAATTAAGCTTACTGACAATGAGGCAAGAGTAGAGATAAGAAAAGCTATTGACGGGTATGAAATCGCTAACATAAAGAGCCTACCGAAAGCTATAAGAGATGAAAAAGTTAAAAGAATAAAAGAAATTGATGGATTAACACAAAGACAGATATCACGAATGCTTGGAATTCCATTGAGCCTAATTAATAGGGCTTAACGAAACAAATGAACCGTCCCCTCGTTTCTTTTCTTTTTTCTTTTTTTTCTTTGTCGACACCTTTGTTTCGTAAACAACAAAAGCGGCCTCGGCCGCTTTTTTAAAACCATTTTCTTTTTTTATGTAATCCACCTAGGAAATCCTTAATAACATAGATAACTTGTATCACTCCTATAATGCTCGTTAATACGTCAGTGTTTTCTGCCAAAGCGCCTGCAGCTACCTCCGATGTTCCTGCAATCTGATCGATTGTTCCCTGTATTGCCTTCACATCATGGGCGATATCTTCACTGATACTTTCAATATTGGAAGCTATGGATGGAGCCTGATTCAAAACAAGATCAATGCTCTTTCTATTGTCCTCCACCAAGTTCTTTACAACCTTCATCGTCTCATATAGGTTTTTAAGAACCATAATTGCGTAGATTAATAAAACGAATAGGGCTGTCCCCAGTAGAAACAGGCCCAAATCTCCCAGTCTAATAGTCGTATCCATTCTGTATCACCCCACTACTGTTCTTTTTCAGTCTGTTCTTCAACAACTTCGGGCTCGCAGGTGGCAGCCACATCCTCCTGGGAAGTTCTACCGATTCTCTTAATTCTTTCAACTGCTTGACGAATCTCTTCTTTTTTACTCTTTATACTCTGATCAACCTGATCCTTCCTTTGATTAATGCTGTTTTCAACATTGTCCTTTAGATCCTTTGCATTATCCTGTATTTTTTTTCTGGTATTTTTACCTGAATCAGGGGCCAATAGTATAGCTGCTGAGCTTCCTAGCAAGCCTCCTACAAAGGTGCCCAAGGCAATACCCTTAACAACTTTTTTCTTCGCCTCTATCTTCCGTTTTCTTTGTAAATCCCGCAATAATCTCATTGATATCACTCCTACAATCATTTTTATTGTTCTTACCCAAATTTTAACATAATAAAACAATAAGTCCAAATTAAAATATTTTGAAGGGTATTTTATTTCTTCTACGTCTAATATAATAGATGGGCAAGGAGGTGATGCTTTGACAGACGAGGAGATTATAAAAAAAATACAAAAGGGTGAGGTTGAAATCTACAGTCAGCTGGTTGACCGATACAAAGATGGTATATTTGGTCTCATATATAAATATACAAATGACTATAATGAAACTCAGGACATAGCCCAAGAAGTATTTATAAAGGTATATAAGCAACTTAATAATTTCAGATTTCAGTCAAAGTTATCCACCTGGATTTATAGAATAGCTACGAATAGTTGTATTGATTGGGGTAGAAGGAAAAAGAAGGATGCCAATATTATGCCTTTAGATGAAGTAACAATGACAGATAGTAGTATCGATCTAGAGTCCAGTTTCGTTTTTGAAGAGCAACGGAAGCGTGTGAGGTCTATCGTAAATAAGATGCCTGATAAGTATAAGCTGTTGGTGGTAATGTATCATTTTCATAATCTAAAGTATAAAGATATAAGCGAAATATTGGCAATGCCCGAAAAAACCGTGGAAACCAGACTGTACAGGGCAAGGGCATTGATAAAAAAGGAAGTTGAAATTACTTATGAAGGTGGTGAAGCTTTATGGAATATGAAAAGATAAGTAATCTACTGGAATTTCATGAGGAGGTAAAAGCTCCGCCAGATTTCACTCTAAATATAATGAAAGAGGTTAGAAGAATCAAGAAAGATAAAATCAATCCTGCACTATATTATAGGGCTTGGGGTATTAGCCTAATTGCGGCGTCTGCTGCTTTACTAATTATTAATGTATCTGGTATTCATGGGGAACCAGATTATAATATATTCCTAGAAAAAACAAGTATTGTCCAACGGAGCATTACCCTATCCGTTGATGAAACAAGCAGGACAATACTACAGATATTTAATAATATTACGGATAAATAGGAGGGCTTAAAATGAATTGTAAATACCATAAAAAAATACAATCTGAATACATTTGTAGCATATGCAACAATCCCATATGTGGAGAATGCATGTCAACCGTTAATGGAAAAAGGGTATGCCATAACTGTATTGATACAAACCTGTTTAAAATGGGGGGCGCACAAAAAGGTAGAAGCAAATTTTGGAACTTTATTTTTTCTCTCATACCCGGATGTGGTCAAATGTACATGGGTATGATGAACAGAGGATTGCAGCTCTTAACAGCCTTTGTAGGAATATTTGTTTTAGGAGTTTTGACAGAGGGTGTTATAGTAGCCCTTGGTGCTATCATCTGGTTTTACAGCTTTTTTGACAGCCTAAATATTCGCAGACAAATTCTTATGGGAGAGATCGTGACGGATAGTCCTATTTATCCATTAAATATAGGAACAATTAATCCGAAATATATAGGTTACGCCCTGGTAGCACTGGGAGGATTAACAATTCTAAGAAGTATGACCTCTCTTACGGTCCGCATAGTAAATACGATCTTTAATAGCAGTGTCCCAACCTATTGGATTAACGATATTTATAGAAACATAACTCCTTTAGCTCTACTCATTCTTGGCATTATCCTAGTCAGAAGAGCTAAAGGGGTTGAAATACCTAGTAAAGAATTGATTGATATTGATGAAGATCAAACAATAGAATAAAATCACTTCCTATCAAAGATTTTTTAGATTGAATTTATCTCAGCAATCCTTCTTACGGCTGTCATTAGCTTTGCAAATTTCTCGGGCTTTAATGACTGAGCACCGTCAGAAACTGCCAGCTCTGGCTGATGGTGTACCTCGATGATAAGACCATCTACTCCAGCAGCCACAGCTGCCTTTGATAAAGGTTCTACCATGCTCCATTTGCCAGCAGCGTGGCTTGGGTCAACGATAATAGGTAAGTGACTTAGCTCCTTCATCATAGGAACAGCACTTAAATCTAAGGTATTTCTTGTATATTTTTCAAAGGTTCTGATTCCCCGTTCACATAGTATTACATTGGGGTTTCCTTCGGACATAATATATTCCGCAGACATGAGCCATTCTTCCATAGTGGCAGATAAACCCCTTTTCAAAAGAACTGGGGTTTTACTTTTTCCAGCTTTCTTAAGCAGGGCAAAGTTTTGCATATTACGAGCCCCTATTTGCATAATGTCCGCATAGGCTTCAACAATATCGAAGGTTTCAACACATATAACCTCTGTGACAATGGGCATACCGGTGATTTCTCTGGCTTTTTTAAGAAGTTTAAGACCTTCCTCCTCCATTCCCTGAAAACTATAGGGAGAAGTCCTTGGCTTATAGGCACCGCCCCTAAGAATATGGGCACCCTGCTCCTTGACCAATTGGGCAATAGTTAGGAGCTGTTCTTCACTTTCCACAGCACAGGGTCCTGCCATCACGGTGACATTCCCATCTCCAATTTTATGACCCAGTACATCAACCACGGTATTTTCTGGATGAAAGATTCTGCTAGCCAGCTTAAACGGGTGTTGTACCCGTAAAAGCCTATCGACATGGTCATTGGCCTCGATTTGACTCGGGTCAATTTTACGGGTATCCCCCACAAGACCAAGTAAGCAATAATCTTCTCCCTGGGATTTGTGTACACTACACCCTAAACTCTCAAACTTTTTCTCTAGCTTTGCAATAATTTCATTTGGTGTTCCTGGTTTCATTACAACGACCATAGTAAATGCCTCCCTTATATTTTTTAGTTCCATAAATTTTCACTACTCTACGGCTACTCAATATCCTTATTAGAGTGCATTGATCTCTGAGATCTTTTTAATAGATTCCATAAGCACAGCAAATTTTTTCGGTTTTAATGATTGAGCACCATCGGATACGGCCAACTCAGGTTGATGGTGCACTTCGATGATAAGACCATCTACTCCAGCAGCCACAGCTGCCTTGGATAAGGGCTCTACCATACTCCATTTTCCTGTAGCGTGGCTTGGATCAACAATAATAGGCAAGTGACTGAGCTCCTTCATCATAGGAACAGCACTTAAATCTAAGGTGTTCCTTGTGTATTTTTCAAAGGTTCTAATTCCCCTCTCACAGAGTATTACATTGGGGTTTCCTTCAGACATGATATATTCAGCAGACATAAGCCATTCCTCCATGGTTGCAGATAAACCTCGCTTCAAAAGAACTGGAATTTTGCTTTTGCCAGCTTTTTTGAGTAGGGCAAAATTTTGCATATTACGAGCCCCTATTTGAACGATATCTGCATAGGCTTCAACAATATCAAAGGTCTCAACGCATATAACCTCTGTGACCACGGGCATACCAGTGATTTCTCTGGCTTTTTTCAGAAGCTTAAGACCTTCCTCCTCCATTCCCTGAAAGCTGTAGGGGGAAGTCCTAGGCTTATAGGCACCGCCCCTAAGGATATGAGCACCCTGCTCCTTGACGGATTGTGCAATAGTAAGAAGCTGTTCCTCACTCTCAACGGCACAGGGTCCTGCCATCACCGTAACACTACCATCTCCGATTTTATGACCCAATACATCAACCACAGTGTTTTGGGGATGAAAGATTCTACTGGCCAATTTAAATGGGTGTTGTACCCGTAAAAGCCTATCCACATGATCATTGGCCTCGATTTGACTCGGGTCAATCTTACGGGTATCTCCTACAAGACCAAGTATACAGTAGTCATGTCCTTGTGTTCTATGGACACTACAACCTAGACTTTCTAATTTTTTTTCGATCTTTTCGATCATTTCATTTGGTGTTCCTGGCTTCATTATAACGACCATGGCAAATGCCTCCCTTTATTGTTTGTTATTTATATAAAAAAAGGAGCCTCTGAAAGAGACTCCTTGATTTCTAATATTACTAGAAACTTAACCTAATCCGCATGGGGATGGTATAGAGGATTTTCTTATCAAATTAAAATTTAGGTATTTGATTTTATTGAATGCAAAATAACCAGCGCTAAAAAAGAAATAGCCCCAGCTAAAATAAACAAAATAACCTAATGAATTTAATTGATCTTTAATTTGATTTAACATAACCATCACCTAAGCCTTAATGTTTTATTAGTCATTATATGAGTTATTATTTAATCTGTCAACAGAAAAAAGTTGATGTATTATTAAAAAAGTTTATAAGAAAACATAACTATAATAAAGTCCGTAGAAATTTTCAGACAATAGTTGACTTCAGTTTTTCAGTAGAGTATAGTAATGAATAAAAATAATCACAATAAAACAGAAATGATTATTATATAGTTAGCATGCATAATTATTCTAAAATTATTCGTATTTTTGTAATAGATAAATGGTTTTTAGTGAAGCATGGGGGAGAGATGTTCATGACGAAATTTAACCAGATTTCAATTCTGGGTATGGGTTTAATTGGAGGCTCCATTGCATTGAGATTAAAACAAATAGGTTATATGGGAAAAATTGTGGGGCAGGATGTATCAGTATCTTCCTTAGAAATGGCAAAAATGCTCGGTGCAATTGATGAATATACTACAAGCCTAGGAGAAGCAGTGCAAAATTCTGATTTGGTAATTATTGCAGTTCCCGTGGGCTATTATGAAGATATTTTTAAAAGCATTAGTGACTACCTTCAACCCCATACTATAGTGACTGATGTGGGGAGCGTGAAGAAGCAAGTGGGCACCTTGGCTATGGAATATTTGCCTGATTATGTTCAGTTTGTAGGGGGACACCCTATGTCGGGATCAGAAAAGACAGGAATAAGAGCGGCCTCTCCATTTCTATTTGAAAATGCTTTTTACTTCCTCACTCCCATAGAGAGGACTGACCCAAATACAATTGCTAAGCTAAAAATTTTTATTGAAACCCTTGGGGCTTATCCCGTTATAATCGATTCTGGAAACCATGACCATATCGTAGCCTTGATAAGCCATATACCCCATCTCATGGCGGGTATGCTGGTAAACTTAGTTGGGTCAACCCAAGATTCATCTTATCTATCCTATGCTGGGGGAGGGTTTAGAGATACTACAAGAGTGGCTTCGGGAAACCCAAGCATGTGGCGAGATATTTTGATGATGAATAGGGACGAAGTAATAAAAGGGATTGAAAAACTAGAAGATCTAATGAAAAGCTTCAAGAAAAATTTATTGGAAAACGATGAATTTAATATTATGGCAGAACTTACAAGGGCAAAAGAAGTAAGGGACAGTATCCCAAGATACATGAAGGATGCCATTCCAGTGATTTTTGAAATAATCTTGGATGTTCAGGATAGGCCTGGAATTTTAGGGGAAGTAACGCAGTTAATGGGGATGAACGAAATAAATATCAAGGAAATAGAGATCGTACACGCTAGGGAAGATAGAAATGGAGCCCTTAGAATGGGTTTTTCAACGGAAGAGGAGCATAAAAAAGCTCTAATTATCCTAGGTCAAGCCCAGTACCGTGTTGCCTGTCATGATGAGGATAAATAGAATTAACTTAAGGGGGTTAAAAAATTGGAGAATGTAAAAATTATACCATCAGAATTAAATGGAATCCTCTCCATACCATCATCAAAAAGTCTCAGCCATAGGGCCGTTATAGCCGCCGGCTTAGCCAATGGAACCAGTAAAATAGAAAATCTTCTTCATTCCGATGACATATCGGCTACCTCAAAGGCCATGGAAGCCTTTGGTATAACCATGGGAACAGAAGGAGATTCCTTGATCGTTCAAGGGCAGAATAAGTTAAGGGTATTAAGTGCGGAAATTGATTGTATTGAATCGGGATCAACTTTGAGATTCTTAATTCCCATTGCACTTCTAACTGGGGAAGCTGTTTCATTCCAGGGTCGAGGGAAGCTTAGAACTCGACCCTTAGATTCATACTTTAAAATTTTCGAAGAACAAAATATTAATTATAAATATCATAATCAACTCCCCTTGAGGGTCAAAGGAAAGCTTAAGCCCGGTAGCTTTGAGATAACCGGCGATGTAAGCTCTCAGTTTATCACAGGTCTACTTTTTGTACTTCCACTACTAGATGGAGATTCTAAAATTATGATTACTTCCCCTCTAGAATCAAAGGGTTACGTAGACTTAACCCTAGATGTATTGGCCAGGTTTGGTATTGAAGTTGACAATGACGGGTATAGGGTTTTTCATATAAAGGGAAATCAAAAATACCGTGCCCATAATTATAGAGTAGAGGGAGACTTTTCACAGGCTGCTTTCTGGATGGTGGCTGGAACCTTGGGAGGGGAAATTGAATGCTTGGATATAAACAAAAATTCCTTCCAAGGAGATAAGGTTATTATGGATATCATTAGAAAAATGGGTGGAAATATATTGATACAAAAAGATAGGGCAAAGGTTAGAGCAGCTAAAACCCATGGAATAACCATCGATGCATCCCAATGTCCTGATATCGTTCCGGTACTGGCAGTACTGGCTGCCCTAAGTGAAGGAAAAACAGAAATCATCAACGGGGCAAGACTTAGAATAAAAGAATCGGATCGATTGAAGGCTGTTGCCACGGAACTTAATAAGCTTGGTGCCGAGGTCTTTGAGAAAGAGGATGGACTAGTGATCTATGGCAAAGATATGTTGCAGGGTGGTACGGTTGATAGCTGGGATGACCACCGTATAGCCATGGCCATGGCTATTGCATCAATTAAATGCAAGAACCCAGTAATAATCACAAATAGCCATGCTGTAAGCAAATCCTATCCAGGATTTTTCGGGGATTTTAAGATGTTAGGAGGTAAATTTGATGAATGGAGTGTGGGGTAAAAATATTCGCTATTCAATCTTTGGTGAATCCCATGGAGAGGGCTTAGGAATCGTAATAGATGGATTACCCCCTGGGATTGAACTGAACCTTGAAGAGATCAATAGAGAAATGCAAAGAAGAAGGCCAGGAAAAACCTCCGTGGAAACGCCTAGAAAGGAATCCGATGCCTATAAAATCGTATCTGGGTATTTTCAAAACAAAACCACTGGTGCCCCTTTGTGTATATTTATACAAAATCAGGATCAGCATTCTAAGGATTATGAAGCCATAAAGGATAGGGTCAGACCAGGTCACGCTGATTATACGGCCCATGTGAAATATAAGGGCTTTCATGATTACAGGGGTGGAGGCCACTTCTCTGGACGTTTGACAGCACCTATAGTATTTGCCGGTGCTGTGGCAAAACAACTATTGAAAGAAAAGGGAATTTTAGTTGGCTCCCACATCTATCAAATTGGTAATGTTTTTGATAAAGCCTTTGATAGGGTTAACGTCGATGAAAGTATCATTCAATCTCTACATCTTAAGGAATTTTCTGTAATAGATGTTACTAGGGGCAGTGAGATGAAAGATGTAATTTTAAGGGTAAAGGCAGAGGAAGATTCCATAGGGGGTTCCATTGAGACAGCCATAATTAACTTGCCTGCAGGATTAGGGAATCCCTTCTTTGATTCCTTAGAGAGCAATCTTGCCCATCTACTCTTTTCCATTCCGGCCGTAAAAGGTGTGGAATTTGGAGAAGGTTTTCAAATGGCATCCATGAAAGGCTCGGAAGCCAATGACGGCTTTTATATGGAAAATCATAGAATAAAAACCTATACAAATCATAACGGTGGAATCCTAGGAGGAATTAGTAATGGAATGCCATTAGTATTTAAAGTGGCCTTCAAGCCAACACCCTCCATAGGAAAAACCCAAAAAACCATAGATATATCCAGAAAAAAAGATATACAAATAAGTACAGAGGGGCGACATGATCCCTGTATCGTACCTAGGGCAGTACCCGTAGTAGAAGCCATGGCCGCCATGGGAATACTAGAATTTCTTTTGGATCAACGAGCATTCTGATCGAAGAGAAGAATCAAATAAAACGGGGCGATTCACGAATCGCCCGAAAATAAGGGTTGATTAAAGTACCGTCATCCTGAACGAAGTGAAGGATCTTTCGGAGAGTTTTCAACGTAACCTAGACACCCAACCGTCAACCAAAGCGACGAAGTCGTCTTTGATTATTAAAGGGGGAACGATTAGCATGAACAAAATAAAGGTAGGTTTTCAGGGCGTTTCAGGCTCATTCAGTGAGGAAGCTCTACTTTTGTATTTCAATGAACAAGTCGAAGCCATTCCAGTACCAGAATTTGAAGATATCTTTTATGCTATTAGGGATGGTCATATAAAATATGGGATTCTTCCTGTAGAAAATTCTTCAACGGGAGCTATTAGTCAGGTATATGATTTACTTAATCAACAGGATGCCTATATTGTGGGAGAAGTATGTCTAAGAGTTGAGCAACACCTTTTGGTTTTACCAGGAGCTACATTAGAGGACATACAGGTGGTTTATTCCCATCCCCAAGGCTTTGAACAATCTAGACCATTTTTAAAGCAATATCCTTCATGGCAATTAATGGCCTACTATAACACTGCCAAAAGTGCTGAACTAGTCATGAAAAGTCAAGATAAATCCAAGGCTGCCATTGCCAGCGCCAGGGCGGCGGAGCTATACGGTTTAAATATCCTCCGAGATTCAATTAATACCAATGACACCAACACGACGAGGTTTATCATATTAGGTAAGGAATTAGAAATCAAAAAGGAATCCAATAAGATAAGCGTAGTTATGGCAACAAAACATACAGCAGGGAGTCTTTATAAAGCATTGAAGCATTTTGCAGATAACAATATAAATATGTTAAAAATAGAATCCAGGCCTATCCCAGACAAACCATGGGAATACTTTTTCTATGTGGATTTTGAAGGCAATTTAGGGGACGGTACAGTTCAGCATGCTATCAATGAGATGAAAAAGGATAGCCAGTATTTTAAAATACTCGGAAATTATAGAACGAATAAATAGCAACAATAAAATGCGACAGGGGAAGTTTGAAGTGACCCCTGTCCAATGATCTTTTCACTCAAAGCTTATTAGATAGATATAAGCTCTTTAACCTTTTCTGTTCCAATCACTCTTATAAGTACTGGAAGTCGGGGTCCTTGGGTTTGGTCTATTAAAAGCTGATAGAGTATTTTGAAAAATCTTTTCTGATTTTGTTTTGTTTCTTTAGGATTATCCGTTCTCGTTATAGAATAGATTCCTTCCATCAAAGAATCTATAGTCCGCTCTTTGTTGTTATTATCTATAACAAATAAAAAACGATCAATCCAAACTTTTTCTTCTCTAGTTAATCCGTGAAGCAAATTATTATTTTTAGTTTCTCTAATTTTAATTGCTTTGCTAGGACTCCAATTTTTAATCCAATATTCTATTTTTTTGGATAATTCTTCAAGTCCCTGATTCGAAAATATCTCACCGCTTTTTTCAAGTACTTCTTTTAAAGTAACTACGTCATAATTTAAAATTGGTAAAAGATCAGCAATTTTTGAAATACTCGGATAATCATCAATGGGTCTTGCTAAATCAGAAAGCTCCATTGATGCCAGCATAATATCAGAAATTTCCAACTCTCCTCCTTTATACTTCTCCCTAAATCTTTCAAATTCTGTATAATTTCTAATCACCTCTTCATCAAATCCAAAATTAAAAGCTGCCGAGGGATGGTATTTTGAAAAAATATAAAGAATGATTTCTGGAGTATACACCTTTAATAATTCACTTGGTGTAATTAAATTTCCTAATGAACTAGACATTTTCCCTTGCGTCCCTTTAATACCGATAAACTCATATGCAATATAATTTGGTGGCGTATAGTTAAAAATTTCTTTTGCTACTCTTGAAGATACTTCGAAACTTCCTCCCACCGAAGAATGATCTCTTCCACCTGGTTCAAAAATTACACCTTCGTAATTCCATCTCATAGGCCAATCAACTTTCCAATTAAGCTTTATATTATCCGCTTCTTTCACATTCGTTACATTTTGAGATCCACAAGTACAGGCATATTTTATAATATTTGTTACTTCTGAATAGCTTAATACTGTAGTATTGTCTTTACCACATTTATGGCAATATATTGTAATGGGATAAAATGATTGTCTTTCCTTTTCTGAATGTTTTTGAGTCTTATACTCCATCAAAATATCATAGATTTTTCTCCTATAATTTAATGCATGAATAATCTCAGAATTATACTTACCCCCTTTATATTCTTTGCTTTGATAAATAAACTCTACGGCTATGCGAAAATCTTTGATTGCCGATTCAAACTCGTTCTCAAAATGTCGAGCATAGGATTCACAGCATCCAAAGGGATCCGGTATTTCTGAATAAGGTAAGCCTAAATACTTTTCATAGGAAGAATCTATGTTTTTAGGGACCTTTCTAAAACGATCATAATCATCCCATGAAAATATAAATCTTGCTTTTTTTCCTAACCTTCTCAATGCCAAAACAACAAAATAGGTTGTTACTAACTCCCGAAAATTACCGATATGAATATGCCCTGACGGGCTTATTCCTGATGCACATACAAATTCATCCAGATTCGGATTCTCTTTAATTAATTCCTCTGCTTTTTCCAATGACCAATGCATAAAAACACTCCTTTGAATTTAATATATTCTCGTTTAGTTCAATAATAATTAAACCTCAAAAAAATAAAAAACTCTCAACCATAAGAATACTATTCTTAAGGACGAGAGTTAAAACTTCGTGTTACCACCTTATTTCATTGATATATTACTATACCAATCTCTTCAAGTACGGTTAAATAAACATATACTCTATCTCTGTAACGGGAGAAACCGTTGTACCATCCCTACTATTTAGCAGTTCAATACAAAGCTCCGAGACTTTTTTCATTAGGATACAACTTTCTCCTTCTCAGCTACTGGAGTTCTCTGTAGAAGTCTATCATAAGTACTCTTCTCTTCATTGCCTTTTAATATTAAGTTTATTCTAATATACATTAAGATTATTTAAAATATACATTAAAATTATGGAAAATGCAAGCGAAAAAAGTAAGACCTCGAATGAGGCAGGAAGTCAAATTACTGCATAGTGCTGCTAATATCTTTTCTAATAGTATAATCCAGCCTCCATAATTCAGAAATTTCTATAACTTCTATTGACAAAAATTAAAAATCAATATATGATAATTGTATACGTTGTATACAATGTATACAATAAGAGTTGAGTACAATAATCAAAGGAGGTAACGATGGGTATTTTTTCATTAGAAGGTAAGATCGCAATAGTTACCGGTTGTAGGGTAGGATTAGGTCAGGGAATAGCTTTAGCCCTTGCAAAAGCCGGGGCGGACATTGTAGGGGTAGGTTCTACTGATTTAGATGAAACAAAGTGTCTTGTAGAAAACACTGGAAGAAGATTTGTGGGAGTTCAGGCAAACTTAATGGAGATGGACTCAATTCCAAAAGTTATTGACGCTACTTTAAGTCATTTTGGCAGAATAGACATTCTCGTGAATAACGCTGGAATTATCAGACGAGAGGATTCAGTCGATTTTTCAGAAAAAGATTGGGACGATGTTATGAATATCAACTTAAAAGTGTTGTTTTTTCTTAGTCAAGCAGTGGCAAAAAAATTTATTGAACAGAATATCAGAGGTAAGATTATAAATATTGCTTCTATGCTTTCTTTTCAAGGTGGCGTAAGAGTACCTTCCTATACAGCGAGTAAATCTGGCGTTAAAGGTATTACGATGTTGATGGCAAATGAATGGGCTAAGCATAACATTAATGTAAATGCAATAGCTCCTGGGTACATGGCTACAGATAATACCACCGCACTCAGAGCAGATGAGGCAAGAAGTTCAGAAATATTAGCTAGAATACCTGCTAATAGATGGGGAACGCCTGAAGATGTAGGCGGAACAGCAATTTTTCTGGCATCTAAGGCTTCAGATTACGTAAATGGATTTACAATTGCAGTCGATGGTGGCTGGCTAGCAAGATAGCGACTTAATAAGGAGAGAGTTTAATGAATTTAGAAATAAGATATGCAAATCATCCTGAAGATTCTAAGTATTATACAACAGAAGAATTAAGACAACATTACTTCATTGAAAAGTTATTTGTACAAAATGAGGCAACACTAGTTTATTCGCATATTGATCGAATCATTGCTGGAGGCATCATGCCAGTTGAAAAGGGAATTGAACTGAGTGCAGGCAAGGAACTAGGCGTTAGCTATTTTTTTGAGAGAAGGGAGGCTGGTTTAATAAATATAGGGGGTAAAGGAAAAGTAACCTTAGATGGGGTAGAATATCTTTTAAATAATTCTGACGGACTGTATATTGGAATGGGATGTAAGGATGTCACATTTGAATCAGAAGATACCGATAATCCTGCTAAGTTTTACTTTAATAGTAGTCCGGCTCATAAAGTTTACCCTACTAGATTAATAACATTAGAACAAGCTAGAAAAGTGAGATTAGGTGAAAAAGAAAACCTTAATGTAAGAACAATCAATCAATATGTTCATCCAGATGTATGTGAGAGTTGCCAGTTAGTTATGGGGATGACTATTTTAGAACCAGGAAGTGTATGGAATACCATGCCTGCCCATACACATGAACGTCGAATGGAAGTGTATATGTATTTTAACATGAATGAAGAAACTAGAGTGTTCCATCTAATGGGTCAACCTCAAGAAACAAGACATATTGTCATGGCTAATGAGCAAGCGGTTATCTCTCCGAGCTGGTCAATACATAGTGGTGTAGGAACCAGCAATTATAGCTTTATTTGGGGTATGTGCGGTGAAAACATAGAATTTACCGATATGGACCATATTGCAATTAAAGACCTCCGATAGTAAAATAAGATAAAAAATATTTTATCATGAGGAGTTTTTAATATGACAAACTACAATATCTATAAAGCGAGTACAATTGCAGAGGATGTATATGAGAGTTTGGAAAAAGATATTCTTAACTTAGTAATTAAACCAGGACAAATCTTAACAGAACAAGATATATGTGAAAGATATAATATATCAAGAACGCCAAGTAGAGATGTTCTTCAAAGACTTAAAAATGCCGGATTAATATTTACTATTCCATATAAGGCAAACTATGTTTCTTTGTTAGATATGGATAGTATACGTCAGTTTATCTATATGAGAATAGCGATAGAAACTATGATTATTAGAGATGTGACAAAAATCCTTGATGAGAGATTGATTGCTGAACTTGAATATAATCTTAAATTACAAGAAGCTTTATTGAAATCAGATTTTTCAGTAGAGGAATTCTATAAAATAGACGGTGAGCTTCATAAGGTATGGTTTAAAGCCACAAATAAGCTAATAGTTTGGGAGCAAATTCAAAAATTGCAGGTACACTATACAAGATTTAGAATGTTAGATATTGTTGCGGTTAAGAATTTTCAAGCTATTTATGAAGATCATAAAGAATTAGTAGATATCATAAAGAATAAAAAGACGGATGAAATAGAGCCCTTTGTAAGTAAACATCTCAATAGCGGTATCGCAAGACTTGGCGATAAAATCTATACAGAGTTTGCAGACTACTTTATTAACAAGAAAGGGAATAACAGTAAAGATTTCTAGATGTTTAATCGTATAGAACTCTATGGAAATTAAATAGTGAGTGGAGGAGAATAAAATGTTGAAAAAAATAATGGTGATTTTTATTACAATTATAATGATATTTACTTTTGTTGGATGTTCAACAGATACAACAAATACTGAAGGTGAAAAGACTGGGGAGGATAAACCTGAAGTAGTTAAATCTCAATTACTAAAACTTGCTTTTAATCAATCTGAAAATCATCCACAATATAAAGCATTAATTGAATTCGGAAAACAGTTAGAGGAGCAAACAGGTGGTGCATATAAACTTGAGATCTCCCCTAATGCTTTACTAGGTGACCAAAGAGCAACAGCGGAACTTGTACAAAGTGGCGCCATTCAGATGGCGGTAGTTGGTAATCCAATCGTTGAAAACTTTAATAAAGACTTTGCTGTAATCGGTTTACCTTATATTTATGATAGTCAAGAGCATCAAAAGGAAGTATTTACATCAGGTGTATTAAAAGATTTATTTGCTTCTGTATCTAGTAATGGATTTGAGGTTGTAGGTGCTTTTACAGCAGGCTCTAGAAATATATACACAGATAAGCCAATTGAAAAGCCTGAAGATCTTGCTGGATATAAAGTTCGTGTAATGCAATCTGACACAATGAAGAAAATGCTTGATTATATGGGTGGAGTAGGTACTCCAATGGGACAAGGTGAAGTTTATACAGCTGTTCAACAAGGTGTTCTTGAGGGCGGAGAAAATAACGAAGTAACCTATGTAGATCTTAAGCATTATGAGATAGCACCATATTTCTCATATACACAACACTTAATGGTACCAGATTTAATTATGATCAATAGTGATATCTATGCAGAAATGTCAAATGAAAATAAAGAGATTTTTGACAAGCTTATGAATGAAACTGTAGAAAATGAGTTTGAGGTATGGAATGAAAATGTAGAAGCTTCTAAAAAAATTGCCATTGAAAATGGAGCTACATTCGTAGATGTAGATATTAAACCTTTCCAGGAAAACGTTAAACCTCTTCATGAAGAAGTAACAAGCTCTTCAGAAAAGGCAAAGAAATTATATGATGATATAAGAGCTTTAGCTAAGTAAAAAAAATTAATATTTTTACTAAGGAAATTTGGCTCATGTTATATGAGCTAAATTTCCTCTTTAATATTTAGTGAAAAAGTATGAACTGAATTTATAGGAGTAAGAAAAGTAAAAAAACAAATTTCTTAGGCAACTACTATTTTAAAGTAAGTTAGGAGCTGCAAAATGGAGACAATTAAGAATATATTGGATAGGATTGTTGAATTTTTCTGTATTGGCATAATGGGTATAATGACAATTCTTGTAACCTGGCAAGTTTTTACTAGATATGCACTGAACAACCCTAGCGCAGTAACAGAGCAATTGGCTCAGTATTTATTTGTTTGGTTAGTTTTATATGGGGCTGCATATGTTTTCGGTAAAAGAGACCATATGGCAATTATATTCATTAAAGACAAAATGCCCGACAAGATAAAAATTATTATGGAAGTTATACAAGAAATAGTGATCGCTTTATTTGCATTAGGAGTAATGATCTATGGAGGTTATATTTCTGTGATTAAGCAAATGGTTCAGTTAGATGCTGCATTACAGATTCCCATAGGATTAGTATATTCCGCTATTCCGATAAGTGGTTTATGCATTATTTTTTATACAATATATAATATTAAAAGCATTGCGACAAGTAAGTAAAAACAAAATATAAGTTAGGGGTAGAAACTATGGATTTAGCCATTCAAGCTGGAATGATTATGCTTATTTCAGTACCGATATTATTACTAATTGGTGTTCCAATTAGTATTAGTATAGGTATGTCATCAACATTTTCTATGTTATTAGTTTTGCCTTTCAAAGGGGCAATGATTACATCAGCACAGCGACTTTTTATAGGAACTAATTCCTTTGCACTTCTTGCAATCCCATTCTTTATACTAGCAGGAAACATCATGAATAATGGTGGTATAGCTATACGTCTCATAAACTGTGCAAAATTAATTAGTGGTAGATTGCCAGGAGCTTTAGCCCAGTCAAATATAGTTGCAAATATGCTATTTGGAGCGATTAGTGGCTCGGGTGTCGCCGCAGCAGCGGCAGTAGGGGGGACTATGGCTCCGCTGGAGGAAGCTGAAGGATATAGTAAAGAATTCAGTTCGGCAGTTAATATTGCATCAGCACCAACAGGAATGCTAATACCACCTAGTAACACACTAATTGTTTATTCAACAGTTGCTGGAAGTGTATCTATATCAGCCCTTTTTATAGCTGGGTATATTCCAGGAATATTGTGGGGACTAGGAGTAATGGTGGTTGCAGCCATCATGGCAAAAAAAGAAAATTATATATCTACACAAGAATTTACAATTGCTCAGGCTACAAAAGTATTCTTAGATGCCATTCCTAGCCTTTTATTAATCGTTATTGTAATTGGAGGTATCTTAAATGGTGTTTTTACGGCCACTGAGGGATCAGCGATTGCAGTGGTTTATTCTTTAATGCTTTCATTTATCTATAAAGAGATAAAACCCAAAGATTTACCGGATATTTTATTAGGCTCTGCAAGAATGACTGCAATAGTAATTTTTATGATTGGGGTTTCTTCAATAATGTCTTGGGTGATGGCTTTTACTAATATTCCCCAAATAATAGCATCATTATTATTGGGTCTTACAGATAGTTCAATTATAATTCTAATGATTATGAATATCTTGATGCTGATTATTGGTACCTTTATGGATCCCACACCTGCTGTACTTATATTCACACCAATTTTCCTTCCAATTGTCCAAAGCTTTGGAATGCATCCGGTACAATTCGGTATCATGATCGTATTTAATCTTTGCATAGGAACGATAACGCCACCAGTTGGCCCCATTTTATTTACTGGTTGTAAGGTGGGTGGTGTAACCATTGAACAGGTATTCAAAAGATTAATTCCATTTTTCGCGGTAACTACCTTAATTTTATTTTTGGTTACCTATGTTCCAAATCTCTCATTAATGTTGCCAAGATTACTAGGACTTATAAAATAAAGCATCCTTTAAAAAGATAATGCGGCAGGGATCACATTGAAGTGACTCCTGTCTTTTCTTTTTTAATCATATCCTCTCACCATTCTCATATACTTTTCTAGAACCTTATTTAGGGGGAAATGCTATATGATGAACAAGATCTGGGTATTTATGATTCTTATAGGAATAGGTACCGCCATCATAACTCACAGAATAGAAATTATAAATGAAGTAGTTATACAGAATACACAGGATGCTGTGGCTTTTGCTATTAGTCTTACTGGAATTATGGCTGTATGGCTGGGGCTTATGAAGGTGGCGGAAAGGTCAGGTCTCATAAAGCAGATTGGGAGAATGATGGGTCCTCTTATTCGGCTACTGTTTCCTGAAATACCGAAAAATCATCCTGCAATAAGCTCTATTGTAATGAACATGGTAGCCAATATGTTTGGAGCGGGAAATTCTGCTACAGCTTTAGGCTTAAAAGCCATGGAAGAATTACAGAGCTTGAATGTTCAGAAGGATAGAGCTACCAATGCCATGTGTATGTTTTTGGTCATCAATATGTCCTCCATACAGCTAATACCCCTTACGGTACTGAAAATTCGTGCAGATGCTGGGTCTTTAAATCCAACGGAAATTATTGGTACGTCCCTTGTGGCAAGTACAGTATCTACACTTGTTGGAATAGTAGCTTGCAAGCTATTTGAAAAGAGGTATTAATATGCTAAAACTTCTAAATATCCTATCGATTATGATCATCCCTATAATGATAACCATCATACTATTACATGGTGTAATTAATCGAGTGAACATCTATGATACCTTTGTTGAAGGAGCATCTGAGGGCTTTAAAACGGCTATAAGAATAATGCCCTTTTTAATAGCCATTTTTTTTGCAATAGGTATTTTTAGAGGATCCGGTGCTTTAGAGTTATTAACGGAGTTAATCTCACCGATAACCAATCTCCTGGGCATTCCTGAAGAAGTTCTGCCTTTGGCGATTATGCGTCCAATATCCGGGAGTGGAGCTTTGGGAGTGGTAAAGGATCTGATTCATAGCTATGGGCCTGATTCCTTCGT
>JUEG02001286.1_pt1 | contig 33079 bp, 28 predicted proteins | sample 432341 | NCBI WGS metagenome assembly JUEG02 (sample SAMN02953476, study PRJNA257561) | rock porewater metagenome | biome: terrestrial; feature: Opalinus Clay rock; material: porewater; isolation source: Opalinus Clay rock BIC-A1 borehole | place: Switzerland: Mt Terri URL, St-Ursanne ... | reverse complement strand
CAACTTTTACCGTCATAGAATTCTCAATACCAAGCATATTGGCGCTTACAGCCGATATCATAGGTACAACCGTCCCTAAGGTTGTTCCTAATCCGCCTACTAGACCGATAACAACAAATATATCGATAGCTCTTCCAAGCCATCCGTCAACCCGGTCCCCCAATACTCCCCTGCAAGCATAGCTTGGGTAGAAGTAGGGTTTTTTTCTTACGTGAAGCATGTAGGCAAAGGCGATGGCCCCTGGGACAAAGATAGCCCAGGCCGTAATACCCCAGTGAAATATTCCATAAGCAATAGAGAATTGCGCAGCTTGCGCTGAAAATGGCTCACCCCAGAAAGGAGGCCACTTAAGATAAAAAATAGGCTCGGCCATGGACCAATAAACTAGACCTGCTCCGACACCGCCTGTGAACATCATGGATATCCAGCTGAAGTCTGAGAATTCAGGTTTATCATCTTTTCCGCCCAATATTACATTGCCATATCTGCCAAAAGCTAACCAAAGTGAAAACAGTACACAGCCCAAAGCAAATAATAACCATAACCAGTCCATTCTATAGGTTATAGCTTTTAATATGGTTGAAACATAGGGTTGCAGTTCTTTACCAAAAATAAGCATTGGGGCATATAACACAACGCATAAAATAGCACTACCCCAGAAAACAACAGGATTAATAAGAACAGAAATACCTTTAGATTTCCCTTGTGACAAGTTATTCACCCTTTCTTGTGATTTAATCTGAGAACCGGGTTTAAGAAGATAAGTCAGCTGATCAAGTGATTCTTAGCTTCAGATGGAGTTTGCCGAAGAGGAATACTTACTCCAGCTGAAGCTTAGAAGAACTTATCCAGGGACGTAGCAGCCGTTATCTCATCCTCACCGCTAAAGTTGTTCTGTGTAGTTTGCGGTTCGGCGAAAGCATCCACTGGATGCTTTCGTACTTATATAAGATGGGAGTCTTACGGCTGGTAGTCATCGGATAAATTCCACGTGTCTATCTATAAGTATGTGTTACGAAAGCAAAATCCTTGGTTATTACCTTCTTGGTATTTTCAGGTCCGTGAAAAACAATCCTATGCTGATGCCCGCTATGAACCCTCCTTTGATTTAAATATTTCATTGCCCTGAAATGACCATCAAACCCTCCTTTTTATAAAATGCTTAACTTCTGTCTTACAACTTTAATTGCAAGTTCTTTGCCAATTATCACAAAAATTAATAAGTCATGTCAGAAAGTTTAATAGCAGTGGACTATGTACGTATTTTCAAGGACTTATCCTAAGCTTTCAAGTCCCATTTATCAAACCCTGAAAAAGTATTATCTCAGAGTATTTACAGACTATAACTTTTCCATCACAAAAATTAAGTCTTGATGACTCATTCAAGTCACCAAGACTTAATTTTCGAAATATTTCCGTAAGTCAGGAAGACTTAAACTTAAATGCCAATTTGGCCTCTCGATAATAACTATTTCAGTAGTCCGGGTAATGGCATGGTGGGCAGTAATTGTATTAATCGCACGTTTCCTTTTGGGCACGCCATCGACACTGTACGACTAAAAGACGCCCTAATAAACCAATAGCACTCACAGCCAATCCCAAAACTAAACCAATCCAGTAACCCGTTGCCCCAAGGGTAGTATAATTAGCCATATAGTATCCAGACGGTAATCCAATAACCCAGTAGGAGATACAGGCCATGAGGAATGTAACATTGACATCTTTATAGCCCCGCAGCGCTCCCTGGATTGGAGCTGCAATGGCATCAGATAGTTGAAAGAATAAGGCGTAAATTAGAAAATGCTGGGCCATTTGAATAACTGCAACTTCTCGAGAATATAAAGAAGCCACTTGTTCACTAAAGAGCAAAAGAACTGAAGCACAAATACAGGCCATTCCTAGGGACATCCCCATGCCAAGATAGCTGTACTGACGCGCATCTCTAGGACGCTTAGCCCCAACTTCAAACCCAACCACAATAGTTAATGCCGAGGAAATGCTAAGGGGTACCATATAGAGCAGTGTAGCGAAATTCATAGCTACCTGATGAGCAGCAATAGTCACTGTATTAAACGTGCTCATCAATAAAGCAACCACCGCAAAGATACTGGTCTCTACGAAAATTGCGAAACCAATCGGCAGACCAATCTTTAATTGTTCCTTCCATTCCTTGAGCGATATGCTATACAAATATCTGAATACTTGATAGGATGCGAAGGATTCCTGACGCAGGATAATCGTTAGGGTTATAAGCAACATAAACCAATAGGTAAGTGCAGATGCGACACCCGCTCCGACACCTCCTAAATTTGGAAAACCAAGTTTACCAAAAATAAAAATATAATTAAGACATACGTTAATTGGTAATGATAGAACTGCTATCATCATAGTCACTCGAGTTTTCCCTAGAGCATCGATAAATGAGCGTAGAACTTGGTAAATAAATAGTGCCGGAACACCACAGGCAAGAGCCAATAAATAGTGACGTGAAATCCTAAGTACACTATCCTCTAGCCCCATCAAGGAAAGAATTGGATCGAGTGCAAGGGTCCCCCCAACGATCACTAGACCTGAAATCACCAAAGCTAAATAAACTCCCTGAATGACTTTGAAAGCAATATCTTCATTGCGCCTCGCGCCAATTAATTGGGCAACGATTGGAGTCACTGCTACGAAAATTCCACCTAATCCGGCTCCTAAGGGCACCCATATACTAGAACCAATTGCCACTCCTGCCAAATCCGAAGTGCTAGCTTGTCCTGACATAACGGTATCAAAAAAATTCATTGAAAACATGGTAACTTGTGCAATTAATATTGGCCACAAAATTGAGAGCAATTGTCTAAATTTCTGTAGGGTCGTATATGTTTGCTTCATGATGTTACAAGCTCAAATTTCAATTTAGCCTCAGATGAGTTCTCCCAAATCAAGTATGCTGAAAAAGATTGTCCGGATTTTGATTTAAACCCTTTAATCAAGGGGGTCTTACCTTTCTTCAGCAGGCTTTTGATCTGATTCGGAGTTAATACCTTACCACAAATTGGTGTTTTCCAAAGAACAAAGCGGCATCCCTCTCTCCAATTCGAACATCCAAACCCTTTCTGTCCCTCGATCACCTCTCCACCACACCTAGGACAGTTCCCTAAGGCTTGTGCTATTACCTGAGACTGGACTTGACTCTTGTTTGGAGTTACATTCTCACTAATTCGCTTCTCGGATTTCCGAACTTGATTTTCCTTGTTGCGAGCAGTTTTTGGGGCAAGGGCAAGAGGAGTTTTCCCATATCGTTGTTCGAAGGAACGTAGTTCTCCAATAATTCGTCCAATTGCGGCCTCTACTTCTGACATATAGTGTTCGATGGTAAGTTCCCCTCTTTCAACTTTAGAAAGATCAAACTCCATTTGTCCGGTCATTTCCGGACTAATAAGGAGCTGAGCCTGGGGCAATCGTTCCTTAATCAGTCGAATAAGTTCAATTCCCTTTTCAGTGGGTTTTAGAATCTTACGGTCTTGAAGAATGTATCCTCTATCTATTAAGCTTTCTATGATGGCCGGACGAGTCGCTACAGTGCCTAATCCTTTCCCTTTTAATTGTTGACGAAGAACTTCATCATCAATCTGCTTACCAGCTCCTTCCATAGCCTTAAGAAGGTCTCCCTGAGTGAAGCGTTTGGGGGGTTTGGTACTCTTTTCTTCACTGTAAACATTTTTAGTCTGCACACCCTCTCCCTTGCTTAAGGGAGGTAGAGCTGCGTTCTCATCCTCAGTCTCTTGGTTGTCCTTCTTCTTGGTTTTCCTGACAACCTTTTCCTCTAAATCATCGGGGCCATATACTTTTTTCCATCCTAAGTTCAGCAGAACCTTACCTTTCGAACGAAAGGATTCCCCTTCGACGATGGTCAATACGTCAGTCTGATGATACTGAGCAGGGGGAAACCAGACAGCCAAAAATCGTCGGACGATTAGATCATAGAGATTCTGTTCTTCCCGATTAAGCCTGTCAAGAGCGACTTTTTCAGTCGTCGGTATGATGGCATGATGGGCGGTAATCGTATTGATCACTCGTTTACCTTTAGGCACACCTAGGAGACCGGCTTCAGTCGCTAAATCTGTGTAAGGCTCTTGGCGCACAGCCTTAAGATGCTCCGGTAATTTCGGTAGAATATCTTCTGAGAGATAAGCACAATCCGTTCGAGGGTAGGTAATAGCCTTTTTCTCATAGAGCGACTGAGCTAATTGAAGAACCCTTTCTGCACTATACCCGTATTTTTTGGAAGCAGCAATCGTCAATGAGGTTAGATCAAAGAGGAGTGGCGCAGGCTCCTGCACGTCCTTTTGTTCCATTTTTGCTATTTTCCCGGGTTTACCTTGAGTTTTAGTAACGATCCCCTCTGCCATTTGGGGATCCGTCATCCGTTTTGAATCCTCACCTGGATCAAACCATTTCCCTAGATACTCTCCTTGGTCAGCCGCAAACTCAGCCTTGACTTCATAGAACGGCTGAGCTATAAAGCGTTCAATTTCCCATTCTTTCTCGACGATCAAAGCGAGTGTCGGGGTTTGCACCCTACCTATCGATATAACATTGGGTTTTTTCCGTACAGCATCAAAGCTTCCAAATAAGGCAGTAAACCCTTCCGTCAGATTCATGCCAAAATCCCAATCAGCAAACGCTCGGCCATTACCTGCAGCAGCTAATCCAGCAACTGATTCAGCGGGACGTAAGTTTTTCAATCCTTCCCGTATTGCTGATGCCGTTAGTGAAGAAATCCAGAGTCTGGACAAAGGTTTTTGGCACTCCGATGCATCCCAAACTTCCTGAAAGAGCAACTGCCCTTCTCTATCAGCGTCTGTTCCGCAAATAATCTCTTGAATATCGGAAGATTTCAGCCAGCTTTGAATCACCTGATATTGCTTAACCGCACCCGATTTAACCACCCTGCGAAACGCCCTTATATCAGGAAGAACTGGTAAACGCTTTAAACTCCAACGTTTTCCAACCCTTTCAAGATCCATATACACTTCCGGGCGCTCCAACTCTAAGAGATGGCCGTAGCACCAAGTAATGACATACTGCTCATTTTCCAAGCATCCATCCCCTTTGCCTCTAACACCTAAAGCAGATGCATATTCTCGTGCTTGAGACGGCTTTTCCGCGACGATCAAAATTCTCCCCATGCTTAAGCCTCTCTCTCTTTTAGTCCATAAGCGCTAAATCAAAACCCCGAAAACCACAAATTGGGTTCGGGGCTTGCTTATGGACTCTTATCAACTGTAGGGGCAATTCATGAATTGCCCCTAAGTGTTTTTTTAATAGTTTACTTACCAAGGCCTACATAGCTTAGACTTCTTCTGGACTCCAAGAGGCCAGATACACTTCCTGTTCCTTGGTTAACTTATCTATTGACAGACCAAGAGACTCAAGTTTCAGCATTGCAACTCTCTCATCAATTTCTGTATTAACTTGATAGACCTGAGGGGACAATATTTCATGATTTAAGGCCACGTATTCAAGAGACAGCGCCTGCAACGCAAACGTCATGTCCATTACCTCTGCAGGATGCCCATCTCCAGCGGCCAGGTTGACTAAACGTCCTTCAGCTAAGACGTATAATTGTTGTCCATTAGGGAGGGTATACTCAGTTATATTCGTCCTTGCCATCCTTTCGGAGACGGAAAGTTCCTTCAGTTGTGCTACGTTAACCTCTACGTCGAAATGCCCGGCATTACACATAATAGCCCCGGATTTCATAACGACAAAGTGTTCTTTATTAATAATGTTCGTATTGCCGGTCACGGTAATAAAGAAGTCACCGTGCTTAGCTGCCTCAACCATCGGCATAACTTCAAAACCATCCATCAAAGCCTCGTTTGCTTTAATAGGATTAATCTCGCAAATAATCACTCGTGCTCCTAATCCCTTGGCACGAAGAGCAACACCTTTACCACACCAGCCATACCCGGCGACAACCGCCGTTTTACCGGCAACGACCAAGTTGGTCGTTCGCATAATTCCATCCCATACGGATTGCCCAGTACCATACCGATTGTCAAACAAGTACTTGCATTGGGCGTCATTAACCGCAACCATCGGAAACTTAAGAACTCCATCCCGGGCCATAGAATGTAAGCGTAAAACCCCTGTTGTCGTCTCCTCAGCTCCACCTTTAACATTTTTAAGAAGCTCTGGGCGAGTTGTGTGAATGGTTGAGACTAAGTCCCCGCCATCATCGATAATAAAGTCAGGCTCGGTGTCAAGAGCTAATTGAAGATGGGAGTGATACTCTTCGTCCGTGGCATTATACCAAGCATGTGCACCAATCCCACTTTCAACAAGAGCAGCCACAACGTCATCCTGAGTCGAAAGAGGATTGCTGGCAACAACTGTCACCTCAGCACCTCCAGCTTTAATCACCTGAGCGAGATAGGCTGTCTTTGCTTCTAAATGCAAACAAATCACGACTTTCTTTCCTGCAAAAGGCAATTGTTCCTCAAATTCCTTACGTATCTTATTCAAGACTTGCATACGAGGAATGACCCAATCAATTTTACGTTGTCCTTCGGGGGCTAATGATAAATCTCGGATGGTATAGTTTAAATCCATATATAAATACCTTCTTTCTTATAGTTACATCAAAAGTGGGGTAAACATCGAAACTACGGTGGTGGGGAGTCTAAAGATTGAGTGAACTGTTCAACTAAAGTTAAACATCGAGACTTCGGTAACTATGAATCAAATCTAACTAAGTACTATTATATGCTATAAACCAAGTATGTGTTGTCCTACCTGATTATACTCTAAAACAATGATTCCCTTCAACAATAAGGATTGATTATCTTTGACCATATCCCTGAAGATAGAAATTTCTCATACCGTCAATATCCTCTTGAGATAATTCCACAGCTCCACCCAAAAGCTGGGCAAAGAGAATAATTTGTGCTGATTTTTCGACTACTTGACAGACTTTTAGTGCTTCCTCTAAATCACGCCCGACCCCCAGCATGCCATGGTTAGCTAACAATACTGCATTTCGCCCTTCCAAGGCTTTAACGGTATTTAGGCCAAGTAGCTCAGTTCCCGGTAGTGCATATTCATTAACCCTAACATTTCCACCCACAATCTGGACTAAATCCTCAATCGCTCCAGGAATTTCTTTCCTTGCTACAGCCATTGCGCTTGCATAAGCACTATGGGTATGTATTATTGCTTGCACATCCTCCCGGGCTTTATAAATTGAGAGGTGCAGAGGCACTTCAATGGATGGTTTACGAGTTCCACTGATTATAGTTCCTTCTATATCTAGGACCACGATATCTTCAGGCACTAAGGTATCGTAACTCATTCCTGTAGGAGTTATAGCTATATAATTCTCCCCTGGCACTCGAGAACTAATATTTCCCCAAGTCCCTACTGTAAGGTTTTTGGTGATTATTTCGATCCCTTTCTCGACGATACGTTTACGGGTTTTCAACAGTTGAACCATGTTTAAATTACCTCCTAAAATAGTTTGAAAAGCTCTCCTTTCTCTCATGGAATAGGAGAGCTTGTAATATTAACCAAAAATCTATACTCTAAAGCGATATCCTGCGCCCCAAACTGTTTCTACATATTGAGGATTTGATAAGTCACTTTCAATCTTTTCGCGTATTCTTGCAATATGAACAGTAACTGTTGCTGAGTCTCCTAAAGCATCCAAGCCCCAAACACGCTCAAATAGCTCCTCACGCCCGAATACTCTATTTGGATTTTGCGCCAGATACAAAAGTAAGGCATATTCCTTCTGGGCCAGACTAACTTCCTTACCGAGCACAAAAACTCTACGTGAATCCTTATCGATCTTAAGTCCTCGAATTGTCAATATATTTGACTTCCTAGTCCCTTCTCTGAAGCGAAGTTTTAGCCTCTCATAATTCTCTAGATGGGCTTTAACCCTCGCCACCAATTCGCCTGGGCTAAAGGGTTTGGTTATGTAATCATCGGCACCTAAGCTCAATCCCTTAATCTTATCTATTTCTTCTTTTTTAGCGGAAACTAAGAGTACCGGTACATCTTTATCCTCTTTTAAACGACGCAAAATTTCTAAACCATCCAAGCCAGGCAGCATAACATCTAAAATGAGTAGATCAACCTCATTTTCCTCGAAGGCCCTTAACCCATCCAGTCCATTGGCATAGACATTTACATCAAACCCGGCAACTTCTAGATAGTCCTTTTGCAACTCAGCAATACTAGCATCATCTTCAATAATTAATATCCTCTTGTTCATTTTAACCCCTCCACATCATGACTTTCTAAGCGAGATCATGATACTGGTCCCTTCTTCTCCATGGCTGACTGCCCATACTCTTCCATTATGCCCTTCAATGATCTGCTTGGCAATGGCCAGCCCTAAACCGCTGCCTTTACTTCGAGCAGCATCAGCCCGATAGAACCGATCAAAAATGTGAGGTAAGTCTTCTTCGTTGATTCCAGAACCATTATCCCGAAGCTCAATGATAATACTGGCAACAGTCTCTCTAAGAGAGATTCTAATCTCACCCAGATCCTTGCTCATGTACTTACGGGAATTATCTAAGATGTTCATAAGGACTCGCTTCATTCGTTCACGATCTAATAAGACATATCGCTTTTGTTTCAACTCATTATTGAACATAATTTTGATTTGGTCCTGTTCTAACTCTGGTTCATTTTCTACTATACAATTAATAAGATACTCTTCTATGTTAATTTTCTCGAAATCAAAAGGAATCTGGTTTAAATCGAGTTTAGCATAAAGCAAAAGATCGTCAATCATTTGATCGATTTGGTGAGCCTTTAGAGCTATAGTTTTCAAATATCGTTCCATTTTCTCCGGGTTACTAGCGATCCCATCCAAAATCCCTTCTACATACCCTTTGATGGAGGTTACGGGAGTTTTAAGATCATGAGAAATACTTGAAACCAGCAGTTTACGATTATCCTCATACTTCAATTGAGTGTGGACTGAATCTTTTAGTTTGATCCGCATGAGTTCAAGATCACGACACAACTCTTGAATTTCTCGATCCCCTTCCTCTACGATGGAATAATCAAGATTCCCTTTGGTGATTTCCGCAGCAGCACTTTGTACGGTGTGTAACGGCTTAATAATACTTCGGGAAAATTGGTAGGATACTATGATGTTCGTTATGACAAACATAACCACGAACGTAATACAGGCCAGTATTAGTAAACTAGTAATACTGGTTTCCCACCGCTCTTCCGGTAAAAGAAGCAACAAACTCCCTTGGGAACCTTCTTTGTACTTGAGATCCACCACGAAGACTGTAAAAGAGACGTTATCTATAGTAACGGGTTCTCTCCTCCCCGTCATATTCCCTGCTGCCAAACATTTAGCCACTTCTATTTTCGAAAACTTCCTAGAGGAAAACGTCACCTCGTCATCCTTGATCAGCGCTAGCTCACCATGAATTTCCTCAAGCTGATCCAGGAGATATTTCTGATAGCTTTCATCTTCTAAAAGCTCAGGTGTTCGTTTCCAACTACTAGTCTCATTGATAAGCTCAACCTTAATCATAGATTGTTTTTGCTGATGCTCATAAGATAATTCGCTTGCAAATAATTTACCAAATATAAAAAAAGCGGCCAATGCAACTAGAACAGTAATGATCATTGGAATCACCACTGTTGAAGCATTGGCTAATATTAAGCGTGTTTTGAGCTTCATATTATCACCTTAAAATTCCTTCTTATCAAAGATGTAAAAACCCGCTGTAAAGAACATGATACCATACCCGAGCATGATCAAAAATTGGCGTAATATTTTCAGCAGCGGAAAAGAATTTACCAGAAATAGATTATACCAGTCAAGATGAGTCGTCAAGAATAACCCTGAATACTGAGAAAAAAGCACACTCAGCACAGTTAATCCTAGGAATGTTAAAATAGATACAAAAAAGACAGCTATTCCACTCCGTAAGATATTAGCTAACAAAGCTATAGCTAGCGCCAAAACCGTCATCGGAAACAGGCTTACGAGATAGGAAAACACGGTTCTGCCCAAGGAATCAAGGGTCGCCGAATTCGTATTAAAGATAAATCCTGCCAGCAGGGAAAAGACTAGTAATAATAGAAGAGCACCTAAGATAAACAAAACAATGGCCATAATTTTTGCTGTATAGACTTTAAATCGACTGACGGGTCGCGTGAGAGTGATGCGCATACTATTCTGGGTGAACTCCCCCGAAAAACTATCAATCGTGACTAAGGCCGTGAAAAGAGGCAGGATCGTGTTAACGACAACCGATAGTACTAGCATCGGAAACTCGACACTACCTGTGCCGCGAAGACCGAATCCACTTCTTACACCAACGATCACTAGTTGACCAATGACAATGACGGCAAGAGATAGCAAAATACCTACTAAAACCTTTTTCTTTTTATAAAGTTTCTCCAATTCATTAAGAAGCGCTGCTTGAAATACGACCATTTCTCTCTACCTCACTTACAAAGTAATTCTCAAGTGTAGCATAGTTTTTGAGAATCGTACTGGTACTTTCTACATTTAGTATTTTTCCATTGTAGATTACACCGATGCGATTACAGGTTAATTCAACATCGTGAATCAAGTGGCTTGAGATAAAAAAAGTGGTCTCTTCCTTTTCCGCTAAATTTTGGATCATTTTACGAATATCAATCATCCCTTCGACATCAAGCCCATTAAGTGGCTCATCAAGGATAACGACCTTAGGTCGAGATAATACAGCTGCTGCCAGTCCTAAGCGCTGCTTCATTCCCAGGGAAAACTTTTTGGGCTTTTCATGCTTAAATCTCAGCATTCCTGTCAGTTCTAAGACCTCTTCAATTCTTGAATGATCAATTCCAGGATAGTAACGAGCCAATTGCTTTAAATTATCATAGGCGCTTAAATAATGATATGACTCGGCAATTTCGATGAGACAGCCTACTTTGGCCATTGCCTTTTCGTATTGTTCCGTAACACTGTAGCCCAAGATCTTAACATCCCCATGTTCAGGTCGGACTAATCCAGTCATAATTTTCATCGCAGTCGTTTTCCCTGCCCCATTTGGTCCCAGAAAACCGAAAATATCCCCTTTATAGATGTCCAGATTTATATCACTAATTCCCCGCCCATTTCCATAGGATTTTGTTAGGTTCTTGATTTCAATTACTTTCTCCATACCTCAACCTCCATCGTGAAAAAGCTAATGCGACTGCCGAGAGAATCTCGGCAGTCTGCATTGTTTCAGAATTACCATGCGTTACCTGCAGCATTCTGTCATCCTGAGCGTAGCGAAGGATCTAGATCCTTCAGTCGTCCTTCCTTCAGGATGACATAGCGCTTGAGTTGCTTTCATAGCAATGCTTTTAATCTAAATCAGGACTAAAGGTTGAATCAAACATTAATCCACCCTCGTATGAGGTGTTCATACCATTGAAGTTAATTTTTCCTTGGTAATCATCAAAGTAAATGTTTCCTTGTCCCTTAACTCCGGATTTAGTCGTATATTCGAAGTTCGCATTCCCTCTTTGGTCTTTTATAAATTCAGCACTAAAGCTAAGCTCACTCGTATTGGTAGCGTATTCTTCAAAGCCTGGCTTAAACTCCTCATGATATTGACCCGTTACTTTTATAGTATCGATATGAGTGATATCAATTATCCGCTCACCAATTTTGACAAACTTTCCATCCTTTTCAATAAGAATATCGTTTTTAAATTTGCCAAGATACTTCTCTGGATTAGAAATCTCAGAGCCAGAATAATCCCTTTCTAAGTGACGAACTACTTTCTTACCCGTAAGATCCGGCTTTGTGACTGTGGTAGAGTTTATGTCTGTCACGGTAATTAAAGCATCAACTGAGATTTCATGAATTGCTCCTTGCTCATCCTTACCTGATAGCACCGCAATCCCTAGAATACTCTCCAATACGCCGTCTTTATTCACTTTAGCCGTTCCAGTGACCTGTTTGACAAAGACATCTTTGACAAGCTTAGGCATATTACTTTGGTTATGATTACCATTAAACTCTTGTTTCAATTGAAAAGAGGCTACTGCATTAACTAAAGCTGGGATTTGGACCTCAGTTAGAGAACCGTTAATTTCTTTGCTGCCATCATCTTTTTCTGTAATGACTACATGATCTTTAAGACTTCCAACAATTGCATCAATGATTTTTTCTACATCAGCCGCTTCTTCTTCCTTAAAAGGATTATTAAAGGATTCTATTTCTCTTTCCTTACTAAACTCTGTCACATAATAAGTTGGATCACTTTCAGACACTCGAATCATGGTCTTCGTGTCAGAGTAGGTTTGGGAGGAGTTCGTATATCCGTTCAGATTTACATTGGATGAAAGGCTTTCAGTAGCTCCCGTCTTTCTATCAAACTTCTTGGTTTCGTTCCCGCTCATCAACGTTTTGCCGTTATCCTTCATAGCCATCGAAAAGTCCAAGGTAAAACTGTCAAAGGCCTCACTGCCCCGTTCTGCAGTTAGTTTAATTGCGTCCTTAAGCTCCTCATACCCACTTTTACTAGCAATATCCGCTAAGGCTGTTGTTGCTAACAACAAGGCCCCCATCGTAAAACTTGCCAGTAACGCTGTTTTCTTTTTTAATTTCATCGTTTCAACTCCTTAAATGTTTTAAAAGCTCCTAAATATATTCTAACTTAGTGGTCTTGATTTTCCCTAAACAGTGTATAAACAAATTATAAACTATTCTAACCCCTCTGAGACACATATTACAACCACCCACAGGTTATTTGTGTAGTAAAATGAAGACTTCCAAGTCACACGTGGTGATGCTTGGAAGCCTCCCTGGTCTAAAGCCGTAATTAATTTAGCAAATCTTGTGCAGCTCAAAAAAATCTATAGAGATAATTAAACGGTTAGTAACTAATCAAAGAGGCCATTAAAATCCCCGTTGATACACTTAAACAAAATGAGAAAAATCCTACAGCAACATTTCCATTCGGAATTTCGTGACGAATTCTAAGGCTAGGTGTCAATAACTCAAAGAGCCAATAAACAATAATAAGGGAGATAGTTCCTGTCAATGTCCAAATAATCATGTCCCATAGACCTATGGAGTGGTAAATAGCTGAAGAAAGCAAAATAGCTGTTCCTAATACTTTACCGCCTAAATCGAAGGCCACGGCTTTTGCAGAAGAGACTTTGCGAGGATTGTCTAGATCATCCCCATCAGCGAGGATTTTAAACTCCTTATAAGGTGTGGTAAACAAAAAGAGCATCAACGAAAAAATCATTAGTGGAATTGTAACTCCTAAATACATTAAAAAATTCATTAAATACATGAACTAATTCACCTCACTCAACTTTTATTCCTACTGGTATATAACAGGCAAGATTACTTGTAATTCTCTCCCCTACACGGGCACTGATAGCCGAAGCTTTACCCCCGACCAAGAAGGATCCCCAAAGCAGCCTGCCAATATAAAGACCATTTTCAGTATTACATTCGATTTTTTCCATCTCAACTCGCTTCTGATAGATCATAGGTTGATCCCAATAAGAATCATCTTTGTCTCGTTCCACCATGACTCCGTTTGCTTCAAACAAACAGACAGCACCACCTTCTCGACCAAATATAGGCTTAGTTACATAAGGCGACTTATCTAAAAACTGATTTTCCATGTATGTTGGAAGCATATACTTCTCAATTAACAGATGTTCACTTGAGGTGTAGAACTCTCCAGCTTCATGAAGATTCCAGATAAGGCTAAGAAGTGCTTTAGATTGGGCAACAAATGCCGAGGGTGGATTAATTATCGCTAGCTTTCCTCTGGCTACCAGATCAAGAACATGAGCACCTGTAGGGTATTGATCTTGTTCATCACTCTCAGCAGCAAGTTTCTCTAAGGCATGAAGACGATACCAGACATCAATGGGTAAAAGCTGATCGTTAATTAATGCACATAACCGATCCTGTGAAATCCGTAGATCTTCAAGGGCTGCGAACTTTGCTGCCAGACCGGATTGCTTCAACAAATAGTTTACTGTATCTCTATCCTCATCATGCCATCCCAAAGCACTAAATACGATGGAGTCTGTTGCATAACCGAGCTCCTTGTAAGTTTCTAGAATTGTTTTGAATGCTTCACCAATATGTACTTCCATGCCTTTATTTGGACTTTCAGAACCAAAAAAGGAACAGGCTCTAGCATTTACAAAAAATGCTTCTACGACACTGGTCGGTGTATCTGAGTTAAACTCAAGTAACTTTAAACCTTCAACGGTGTTAACAAAATCAAAACGACCTATGACAGTCACCATTTCCGGCCGAATTAAGACATGAGCCATTGAAAGTGCTTCCTTGGGTATCCCTAATGTCAGCAATAGTTCGTCATCAGCGTTTTGTACCGCGTAGACCGTTCTCGCGAAAATTTTACCTAAGGCTTCTGTAGCAAAAGCGATTTCCTTGCGAAATTCCTCAGTAATATAATGAATTGTCGCCAGACCATATTCCATGCCATCCAATCGATCCCAAGTAAACACTGAACGAAGTGGTCCATAAAGCCGTTCTCTGATTTCCTCATAAGAGGACTCAGCTAACACTTGAGCCACCTCCCCCAATTCCTCCATGTGTTCCGCTTGTGATTCCACTCCCAGCAGTAGAACTACTACCTGGCTTTATTCCGGTCTTACTTCTTGTTGAACCTGAACTATCTGCAGCATCCGATTGGTCGGAATTCGGATAACTAGAGCCTCCGGAAGTGATCCCTGAAGGTTTTGATGGTTTTACGGATCGTATAGCACTTGAAGAATGCTTCTTTGAAAAACCAAAAGGAGCTAAAAACATACCGAAAAACCCATCATCATCGTTATCTTCTTCAAGTATGATAGGATTTCCTTCTTGGTCATAAACAACTTGTTGTTCAGGAGCACATGCAGTGGTGCCAATTAACAGTGCCGTTGAAAGAAATAAACTCACCATCTTAGAACTCTTGTTCACTTAATTTCTCCTTTCCGATTGAACCTATCACGCTCTTATGGCATAAAGGACGTATCTCTCTCGGTCCTCATCTACTTCAAAGGAAGTCTTTTCCCACTCTTGACCATCAATCATAAAATAATTACACTGTGCAACAATTGCAAGATCAGTTAATGTGCTAAATTCAACGCTGTCAATGATCGGATATACATTGACATCTTCTTTAAATTCCCTTATTTCTAAATTAATATAGCCCGTTCTGACGGTGGGACGGTGATTACTAAGTAAAGGTTTCTCATCCTTTGCCAGTTTAACATAAATAACATGAAGTGGTGCTTCAAGTGCATTTGATGTCTTTTCGTAGACGATACCATCCTTAACTAAGTAATCGCAAAGAAAGCGGATTATTAGTTCGTCCTTGGCGATAGATTTATAATGGTAAAGAGCTGGAAATTCCTTTTGCTCGTCAAAGAGCCGATACTCGAGTTGTGCCATATCTTTATCCTTCCGATCATCCGAGTTTTTCTATTTCACCCTAGTCTTCGCTTTTGCAGACCTTTCAGAACGCGAGTTTATCGGTTCGATTTTAATCCTGGTATTCTGCCTTAAGCCCTTTTGAACTATTAATGAACTTAATAAATATATTCTACACTTGAATAAGAAATCCTGCCCCTCTACCTAAGATCAGATGTTTACGTCAGATCTAACATTGCTAAGAAAGCAACTTAAGCGTTATGTCATCCTGAAGGAGGAACGACTGAAGGATCTATCGTAATTCGTCCTAAACCTTGGGTAAATTAGATTCTTCGCTGTGCTCAGAATGACGTTAAACTTATTCTTTCTGACAGTACAGAAAAACTTAATAGAGCCGACCACATACATGATCGGCTCTATTAATAATTAGCAAACTAAAAACTAAAAGTGACTTATACGCATCCGGTTGGTTTTGGAAGTCCAGCAATTTTACAAGCGCCTTTTCCTGGGCCAGCTGGGAAAAGTTCATAGATTTTCTTTTGGTCATAACCGGTGTCTTTAACCATTTTACGAACCATTGGAGCAACACCGAACTGATCAAAATAGTCACGTAGATAGTTAATCATTTTCCAATGATCTTCTGTAAGTTCTTCTACTTCCTCAGTGGCAGCGAGAGCATGAGCTACTTCTTCAGTCCATACAGCATAATCCTCAAGAAAACCGTCTTCGTCCAGTTCAACAGTTAAATCTCCTACTACTAGTTGAGCCATAATTAATTATTCCTCCTTATGTGTGTTTATAAAATTGATACTGTTTGAGATTGGGATACCCCCCCCAAACAAGCATCAAAACCAATCATACAATTTAGCTTGCTTTCTCTTCCCTAACTGATATTGCAACTTTGTAGAGTATCGTGATTAACAGCAAGCCAATCGAGTATACACCCAAAGTTACTAATACCTCATTGAGAGTCGGAGCATATTCGACAACTCGTTCGAAGGAATTAGGGACGAATCCTGCAACAATTAACACCATACCTTTATCAATCCAGTTAGCAATTATGATCGACAGAAGTCCTATTGTTAAAGTTGCTCCATTCATTCGTGTACTTGGGAAAATGAGAATTGCAACTCCTAAGAAGGCTAAGACAACTGCTGTCCACATAATGGGTACTAAACTATTATAACCATTTAAACCAAAGAGAGTATATCTTAAAGCTGCACTGTATTCAGGAATACCACTATAGAATGCTGTAAAGATCTCTAAGATATAGAAGAATATATTGGCAATCATGGCATATCTAACTATCTTTACTAGAGACTGAATTGCTCCACCTTCTGGATCCGGGTTAAACTTACTGACCTTTCTAACAATAAAGCATAATAGAAGCAGGATTGCAGGACCAGCAGCGAAAGCGGATGCAAGGAAGCGCGCAGCCATGATAGCAGATAACCAGAGATGTCTGCCAGGAAGACCGGCGTATAAGAAGGCAGTTACGGTATGAATACTGACAGCCCAAGGAATGGATAGATAAATGATTGGTTTAACCCATTTCGGAGAAGGAAATCCCTTGCGCTCCGCACCGAGAGTCGTCCATCCAACAACCAAGTTAATGAGAAGATATCCGCATAGGACTATCATATCATAAAACATAACTGATCGGGGACTTGGATGAAGAATTACATTCATAATCCGCATTGGTTGCCCTAAGTCTACTACAATAAATAACATACACATTATCACCGCTGGGATAGCCAAAAACTCTCCCAGGATGACCATTTTGCCAAATTTCTTGAAGTCATGCAGGTAATAAGGCAAAACCAACATAACTGCAGAAGCAGCGACACCCACAAGGAAGGTAAACTGGGCAATGTATAATCCCCAGGATACATCCCGGCTCATGCCTGTTACGCCTAAACCATTGTTAAACTGATTCATATACGCGTAGAAACCGATTGCTATCATACCTAGTAATAGTGTAACCCATATCCAGTATCTTTTGCTGCCTGATAGTGCTTTTTCAATCATGTTCGCCACCTCCTACTAGGTAGTAAACACAGGGTTGGGTACCCAATTCTGGTTTACGTCGAATAGTAAGTTTCGTACTGATGATTTTTCGCACCTCGGAATTCGGATCATCCAAGTCTCCGAATATTAATCCCCCATTTGACTGTTCTACACAAACTGGCTGTAGTCCGTCAGCTAAACGTTCATAGCAAAAGTTGCACTTTTCAACTACACCCGGTGTTCTCGTTGGATATTCTGGAGAGATTTCATCAATATGGGTTCTTGGATCTTTAAAGTTAAAACTTCTTGCACTGAATGGGCAGGCTGCCATACAGAATCGACATCCAATGCACCTGTGAAAGTCCATTGCAACAATACCATCTGGCCTCTTAAACGTGGCCTGGGTGGGACATGCCTTTACGCAGGGTGGGTTATCGCAATGATTACATGTTACCAAAAAGGGACTATGCATTACATTCTCATCTAAATATTCATTAAACCCACCGGCAAAGGTATGATGATAATCGTCTTTCCAGATCCATTTAATTTCATCCTTTGGATTACCGAAATCAGGTACATTATGGAGTTTATGGCAAGCTTCAACAACCTTATTCATGTCAGCTTCTGTTTTGAACTTGCTCATATCAACAACCATAGCCCAACGCTTAGCTGGCATATCCTTAGGAGCCTTTGCAAATCCAGCTGCTTCAGCAACCTCTTTCTTGCGGAAACCGCTGATTACAAAAGAACTCCCTAGTCCCAATGCAGTGATCACTCCAGCTCTTCTCAGAAATTGTCGTCTATTGATGCTCATTTCACCGCCTCCTTTGGCTCAAAATGGCAAGTCCAACATAGCGGCTTCACAGCTGAATAATCATGGCAGGATGCACAGAATTCAGGTGAGGCATTTAGTGCTGGGTTACTTACTCCTGTGCTGTTCGCTGGATTGTTTAGGACTACTGGGTTCGAAGCCGACTCAGTTGCATGACATTTCAGGCACGTATCTTGAAGACTAATATCAAATTTCTTACCTTGGCTATTGATATACACTGTCTGTCCGTTCCGTACCGCTTCCTCTCTCCATTGATTGAGGAGTTGCATGTGATTCTCTTTCATAAATTCTGGCGACTCCACACATTGCTGTTCGGATGCAGGCAGCCGTTGGATAGCTGGAGTATCAAGAGCAACATCTGGTCCAGCATTGACTTTTCCCATGTTATAGAAGAAAGGGATCGTAAAAAGTGCCGCAAAGATAATGAGTGAAGCAATTATTTTTCCGCCTTTATACATTACTCATTACCCCCTTTTCCTGGAAGATCTTCAAAACGGAGATTAGTGGTTCTCTCTTTCTCGCCTTTCATTACCAAGGCATTACCAACTAGCTCGGTTACACCAGTAACTCCTACCCCTGGATTCCAGTAGTCCATTAAAGCTGGTAATGCGGCACGGTCAACTGCACAAATGTTTGCCAGCATGTTTACTCCATGCTTTTCACGTACATACTTAACAGCATTAGCTCGTGGGAATCCACCTCTCATGCGCTGTTCCATATTTTCAGAAGCGTTTAGTCCGGATCCGCTGCCACAGCAGAAGGTCTTCTCTCGGATCGTGTTTTCTGGCATCTCGTAGAAATTATTGCAAACTGCTTTAATGATTTCTCTTGGTTCATCAAGCAATCCCATTCCACGAGAAGGATTACAGGAATCATGATAGGTAACCTTTAGATGGTCATTGCGACTTGGGTCAAGATTTAATTTTTTGTGCTTAATTAAGTCAGCGGTGAATTCGGAAATATGAATCATCTTAGTAGATTTAGCATTTTCAAAGACTGTGCCAGTAATTGGTGAAACCGGAACCTCTAAGAAATCTGCAGGACCATGCCAGGTATCCATGTATTGGTTCAGGACCCTCCACATATGTCCACATTCTCCACCAATGATATATTTAACACCTAATCGTTTTGCTTCGGCATAAATCTTATAATTAAGTCTCTTCGCCATATCATTTGATGTGAAGAAGCCGAAGTTACCACCTTCAGAGGCATAGGTACTCCAAGTATAGTCCAGACCTAGCTCATGGAAGAGCATAAGATAACCCATACAAGTTTGAATCCCTGGTTCACCTAGAAGGTCGCCTGAGGGAGTGACAAACATGATTTCGGCACCTTTTCTGTTAAAGGTTGGATTGACTCTAATACCAGTGATATCCTCAATATCATCGACCATGGATTCAATGTTCCCAGTAATTGCATGGGGCTCTAAGCCTAGGTGATTCCCTTTCATGTAACAAGCAGCAGCCGGTCCTGCAATCCAGTCGATATTTAAACCTACTAGATTAAGAAGTTCTCTACCAATGATTGTGACCTCTGCTTGGTCAATACCATAAGGACAGAAGACCGAACAGCGTCGACATTCGGTGCATTGGAAGAAGTAAGACCACCATTCCTTTAGAACATCCATATTAAGCTCTCTGGCACCAGCCAGACGTCCAAGGAATTTCCCTGATTTTGTGAAATACTTTTTGTAAACAGATCTTAGCAGCTCTGCCCTTAGTACAGGCATATTTTTCGGGTCACCTGTAGCAATATAAAAATGACATTTATCGGCGCAGGCCCCACATCTTACACAAATATCCATGAAAACTTTGAACGAACGATATTTGCTCAACCGTTCTGCGATTCCCTCTATGATTGTAGATTCCCAACCATCTGGTATTTTCCAGTCTTCGTCGGCTGGCGACCACTGTCTTGGGTTAGGTAAGCCTAACGTGAGTAAATCTTTTTCTTTTGCTCCCCAGCAATAGGTACCCGGTTTGAATTCTACTGGTGTATCCATCCAATCCGTTGCCGGGTTTTTAAATTCAATTTTCGATAATTCTCCCGGTTTAGGAAGTTTTACTTTCGGCGCCATCCACGATCACTCCTTTTCTACCGGTATACCAGCTTTTTTCATCTTGTCCCTAAATTCGTCTTCATACTGTTCATAAGTATGAACTTTAACTTCAGGATTCCAGGGATTAATGTGTCGAACCATGCGGTTATTACTAATCATATTTCTAGTAGGACTCATAAAGATTCCGCCCATATGCATTAATTTACTTGTAGGGAAATAAGCAAAGAGCGTACTGACTAAGAAAATATGAATGAAAAACATTGGGCCGATTCCCGTAGGGAGGACAGGCTGAAACGTAGCTAATCCAATTGTCAATTGTTTGACTGCAACTAGATCCACTTTATAAAAATAACGCATCAGGACTCCCGAGATTGCTATGCTCATAATCATAAATAGCGGGAAGAAATCAGCAGGAAGTGAGATGTAGCGAACCTGTGGAACAACAATTCTTCTGAGGAACAGATAGGTAATCGCGACTAAAATAAAAACATCTGTTAAGTAAATCGCCGGTAAGCCAATCTGTAGGATCCCGTCAATACTCTCAAGGGCTTGAATTGCAAACGGAATAGGCTCCAAGAAGAATCTAAGATGTCTTACAATGATGATAAGGAATGACCAGTGAAAAAACAAACTACCTAACCAAAGCCATTTTGCCGAGCCGTAGGCTAGTTCTGGGCCATTTTGCCCTTCCCTTAATTCAGTCTTAGTATTACGGAACAATGAGCGAAAAAATAGCACTTCCATTGCCATTCTGACAACAACACCAAAAGCACTTGTTGGATTTTCAATCTTATTCTGTTTAATCCAAGGGAGTGATTTTTGCTGTCCAATCGTTGTAGGTATACGGAAGGGTACAGGAGACCGCCCCCATTTGACGACTCGGTAAATGAATCCACCTACAAACATAGCGAAGGCTAGATAGGGTATAATAATACCAAAGACATAATGCAAATTTGTAATAAACGCTCCCATGGTGGCTACTAGAATGATTAAAATGACTGCGAGGAAAGAAAACAAGACTTTCACTCTACGACCTCCTTCCTTTAATTTTGGTCTTTGGGTTCACTTTCTGGATCTGGATCAGGAATTTCGGACATTAAATTAGCTTTCTTTAATAGGGTAAAGGTCATCCGTTTTAGCTCATCTGTCCTTAGTTCATAGATTTGTTCTCGGCATTTTACATATATATCAAAGGCATTAAGGGCCAGATCATCTATTTTTGATTCAAACTCCAACAATTCGACGTAGATCTGGTTCTGCCTTATTTCCTTTCTTAATTCTTCGCGAACTATGGTTTTAAGTTGGAAGATAAAGGCCATAGCTTTCGCGGGGGTGAAATCTTGTATTGCTCTAACCTTAATGATATCATTGAGAAATTGTAGACTTTCTGCGGAGTCCTCATCTTTAATGAGCACTTCTAAGATGCCGTCTAACCCTTTAGTAAAGGTATAACCCACGGGATTTGCGAACCTATCTTTTTGACTCATTAAAAAGCCGGAGTCATCTTTGGGATACGACGCTATCATGGTATCTAGCCATCGTTTTGAAATGGTGGATTTCTTTTCTTTTAAGATCTCATTAAACTTGATGTCCAATTTTGACCACTCCTTGTAGTTTATATTGTAAGATCCGCTTTATTGATTCCTACTAGGAACGCTCATTACCACCATTTTCATGGCCTTTGTGTAACACAATTCAGTCGATGTTGGCGCTATTCAACATCGACCTATCCTGAGAACGTTTTCACATAAATAGTGCCCTATTCCCCCCCGAACCAGGATGGATTACATCACTCATAAGCATCTTGAGCACACTCTTTTATCACTAAGAAGCTTATGAATCTTTACCCCAAGGAGTAAGTATTCAGAGTATAAGATCACATTTGTTCTTATTATCACTATCAGTCTAAGGAATTTTACTAAGCTTGTAAAATTCTTATTTCTTATTGATCAATTAGATAATCGTATTGCGATCATAAATAGGAAAGAGCTACAAAAATTGCAGCCCTTTCCTTGACGATTATCCTAAAGCACGTTCTAGAATTTCATTAAGTCGATTCACCATTCCTCTGGGATCTATGATGAGTCCCGCCGCTATTTGTGCGTTTTCGAATATCTGCTCTGCAGCAATTTTTGCAAAGGAATCTTCGGATCTACGAGCGCTGTCTAAGCGTTTAATCATTGGATGAGCGGGGTTTATTTCTAAAACACTAGGACCAACCTTGTTAAGGTCTTTATTTACCAGCTGCATCATCCGTTGCATACTGTTTGTCCCGTATGGACTAAGCACTACCGCCGGGCTGTCCACTAAACGCTTCGATTCCCGAACTTCGGTTACCTTACTTCCTAAAACCTCTTTGAGCCAAGTTGTGAGGGCCAATACATCTTCCTCCGAGAGAGCATGTTCACTTCTCGTCTTTTGTTCAGCATCCCCCAAGTTTAAATCTGCTTCATCCGCAGAAATAAGTTTTTTGCCCTCGTATTCCCTGATCGCTCCAAAGATATAGTCATCAATTGCTGCATAAGTATAAATAACTTCTAAACCTTTGTCCTTGAATATTTCAAGATAAGGACCAGACTCTATGACCTCACGCGAAGGACCGTTCACATAATAAATAGCTGCTTGGTCTTCTTTCATTCGTCCTACGTAATCAGCCAAAGATACTAATTCGCCAGCCTGGGTGTTTGATGACTCAAATCGCAAAAGTTTAACAAGTTCTTTTTGATGCGTGAAGTCATTGGCTGCCCCTTCTTTAAGATAGAAGTTGAATTTCTCCCAAAATTCTTTGAACTTTTCAGGCTCAGATGTTGATTGTCCATCGAGGAATTTGAGAAAACGACTTGTGACTACTTTATTAAGCTTACCTACCAAAGCACTGTCTTGCATGGTTTCCCTTGAGATATTAAGGGGGAGCTCTTCACTATCGATCACCCCTCTTAAAAAGCGCAGCCACTCTGGCAAAACAACCGGGGACTTTTCTTGAATCAGAACTTTTTTGCAATAAAGACTTACCCCAGGCTCTGTGCGTCCGAAACCAAATTGTTCGAGATTCTCCTTAGGTACAAATAATAAGGTGTTAATATTTAGGGGAGCGTCTGAAGAAAAATGGAGACGAAAGAGTGGTTCATCATAGGCATTGGCGACAAACTTATAGAATTCGTTATAGTCATTATCTGAAATCTCGTTCTTATTTTTTGTCCAAAGGGCGTCAACCGTATTTACCTTTTGTCCATTAACCATGATAGGATAAGGAACAAAACTGGAGTATTGTTTTATAACACGTTGAACAGTCTCTTCCTTAGCAAATTCGTAAGCATCTTCTTTTAGTTGAAGAACCATCTTCGTTCCTCGAATGCGGTCCTCTCCTTCAGAAATTGTATAACTCCCTACACCGTCTGATTCCCAGGTATAGCATTGGCCCTCCTGATGATAGGAACGAGTGTAAATAGTCACTTTGTCAGCTACCATAAAGGCTGAGTAAAAGCCAACCCCAAACTGCCCGATAAGATTAAGATCCTTTTGATCCCCTTTCGTGCTTAAATGTTGGATAAATTCTTTAGAACCTGAATGTGCAATAGTCCCTAAGTTTTCAACTAACTCTTCCTTTGTCATTCCAATTCCGGTATCTGTAATCGTTAGTGTATGTGAGTTATCATCCGTATCGATATGGATTTCTAACGCAGCGTCTTTATCCTTAACTTCTGGTCCTGTTAACTGCGTATAACGCAGCTTCTCCATAGCATCTGCAGCATTGGAGATTAGTTCTCTTAAGAAAATCTCACGCTCAGTGTAAAGGGAATGAATGACGATGTCTAATAATTGCCTGATTTCTGTTTGAAATTCCTTTGTTTCCACAGCCGTACTCATTTTGTTACCTCCATGTTTTTAAATAAGTAGGGGGCACCGACAAGTCGAAGCCTCTATTTATAGTTTAATCAAAATTTGCCAAAAGTGCAAAGTCTTTTACTCATTCGTTTGTTAATTAGTGGTTTTTGATTACTTTAAGTATTTCCTGAAGACAGGTTTCAAATTGTTCATCGTTTTCAGGTGATCGTTTTTTGGGACCTTTAGTTCTTCCTCCGCCTCTGCGGAATTTTGCTTTAACCTCTCGTTCCTCCAGCAAAAATTCAATGGTAGAAGGGTTAAATTCCCTCCCTAGGGGATTTATACACTTTACCCCTTTTCCCAATAACATGGCTGCCAGCCCCCAATCCTGAGTTACTGCCACATCTCCTGCTTGGGCAAGATTTACAACCTTAATATCTGCTTCTTGTGAGGAGTTTCCTACAACTATGTGATGGTCAGACACGATATTATGATTAAAACTAGCTACAGTCCAAACAGGGATCTCGTAATCTCGAGCTGCTCTAATACAAATCTCCAATACTGACTTCGGACAAGCATCCGCATCGACAACAATTTTCAACTTCGGTTCACACCTTCCCCATAGTGAATACGTAGGGGTAATTTAAGAATTACCCCTACATCGGTGTCTCCCTCAAACCGCCTTCTATTTGAATCACTTTATTCTCTTTGAGTAGTTTGCCCACTGCCCTTTTGAAGGCTGATTTGCTCATGTTAAGGCGACTTTGGATTTCCAGGGGACTGCTTTTATCATTTAGTGCTAAAAAACCATCATGATTCTTGATTCCTTGGAGAATCTTTAACGTATCTGTTTCCATTTGGATATGTGCAAGTTCCCTCGGAGATAAGTCAAGTTTACCATCTTCACGAACTCTTATGACTCGAGCTTCTACTTGATCTCCTTCTCTGAGCTCCGTGAAATACTCATTAAGCGGAATAAGTCCCATGTATTTATTATCAACGGCTACAAACGCCCCTATATCAGGATTCACTGAGTAGACTGTACCAACGACTTTGTCGTTCTTCTGATAGGGTGTGTCTGCAGAGAGATACTCATAAATCTCAGTTGTAGCGCTCAACCTTTGACTTTTATCTAAGTAAACCTTCACTAAATAACTTCGTCCTATCTCAATCGGGTAATTCTGCTCCTTAAATGGAAGGAATAGTCCTCTTTCTAAACCCCAGTCTAAAAAAGCGCCAATTTTAGTCTTAGCATTGACCTTGAGATAAGCTAAGTCCCCTAATTGGGCTAGCGGTTTTCTCGTCGTTGCGATTAATCGTTCCTCAGAATCTCGATAAATAAAAACTTCAAGTTCCTCTCCCTCTTTGGCACCCTCCGGTACTTGCTTTATGGGCAGGAGGATATTATCATGTCGAACACCAGTACCCGCATCTAAATAAGCTCCAAAGGATGTGAAATTTGCGATTTTAAGACGATGGTATTTACCGATCTCAATCATTGCTTAGTTTCCTTTCCTATCTCAACTGTTAATTTATGTGTGCCAATAGAGGCAATCATTGCTTTCATTATAGCGAAATGGAATCAAAGGTGCAAAAAAACAATGTAATTTTTTTCCTCAAGTCAAAAGTTAAGTTAATTAACTCTAGATTTTGTCGAAAATTTAAAAAAACTATTTGGAACAGCATATTTTGGCTAGTCCCAAATAGTTAAAAGTGAATTTATACATTTAAAATTTAATCTGTTTGATTCTCAAATAATTAAGATAAAACTACGAAATTAAAAGAAACTCGAACTACCCTTAAACTGTTCATAACAGTTTGGACGACAGTATTGACAACCATTAGTACAACAGGGCCCAAAAAAACTTGAAGAAAATTGGAGGGGATTGTGCTCTTTATTAATGATTGTAACTTTGGTCCTTACTTCCATTGAAGCCAAATTAGCATGAGAAGTTGAGGCTTCTTCTTGCAGTTTTTTCATAGATCGAATCTCCTTTTCCATAGTTTACCTAGATTAAGTAAAAAATGTTTAATCTTTTACTAAGGTATGCTTAATGGAAAATTAAATTCTTATATTAAAGTAATTCTATTTTCTTAACCAACGGTCAAGAGCAAATTTATTAGTTTCACGGTTTAAATCCGCCAGACTAGTTGTTAAAGGTATCTCCTTTGGGCAAGCACGAACACAGTTTTGTGAATTACCACAGTCTGCAATACCGCCCTCTTCAAGTAACGGAGCCAACCGTTCATGTTTATTCATTTCTCCCGTTGGATGTGTATTAAAGAGACGAACTTGAGAAATAGCCGATGGGCCAATAAATTTAGAACGCGAATTAACTTGAGGACAGGCTTCCATACAACAACCACAGGTCATACACTTAGACAGCTCATAAGCCCATTGTCGTTTTACTTCCGGCATTCGTGGACCCGATCCCAAATTGTAGGTCCCATCAATAGGAATCCAAGCGTGGACTGTTTTAAGATGATCGAACATGATTTGCCGGTCAACCATCAGATCTCGCACTAGTGGAAACTTAGTTAGAGGTTCTAGAACAATGGGTTGTTCAAGCTGATCGACTAATGCCGAACATGCCTGCTTCCCCTGCCCATTAATATTCATGGTACAAGCCCCGCAAACCTCCTCTAAACAGTTACATTCCCAAACGACAGGGGTCGTCTTCTTACCGCTGGCAGTTACCGGGTTTTTCTGAATTTCCATTAAACAAGATATCACATTCGATTTTTCACGATAAGGTATTTCAAACTCTTCCCAACGGAAGGGTTTATCTGGACCATCCTGACGACGGATTTTTAACCGTATTGTTTTTTGTTCAGCCATCATTAACCCTCCTATTTATCAATGTCGTAACGGCGGGCACGCAGTGGAATCAACGACACATCAACTGGTTCATAACTAAGCTCAGGTCCTTTGGATGTCCAAGTAGCAATGGTTGTTTTCAACCAATTCTCATCATCTCTTTCTGGATACTCTGGCTTATAGTGAGCTCCTCTGCTCTCATTACGATTCAAAGCTCCCAACGTAATAACTCTAGCAAGTTCCAACATGTTCCAAAGCTGACGAATAAACGTTCCTTCTTGGGTTCCCCATTCAACTTTGTCACTTCTTCCGATGTTATGCCAGCGTTTCATGAGTCCCTGGAGAATGACATCAGTTTCTGCCAATTTATCATTGTAACGCACGACTGTCACATTCAGCGTCATAATATCTCCCAGTTCTTTATGAAGGTGATAGGGGTTTTCTGTGCCTTTCATGGACAGTATCTTCGCCCATTGTTCCTGTTGGCGTTTTGTTTCTTTCGCAAATGCTGGTTCATTGCCACTAGGGGTCTGTCGCTTATTTTTCTTAATAAATTCCATGACCTTAGGCCCAGCTACCATACCTCCGTAGATAGCGGAAAGTAAGGAGTTAGCTCCTAGACGGTTTGCCCCATGATACTGATATTCGCATTCTCCAGCTGCAAAAAGTCCTGGGATATTTGTCATCTGATCGTAATCCACCCATAGTCCACCCATTGAATAGTGTACCGCTGGAAAAATCCTCATTGGCACTTTTTTGGGATCATCCCCTACAAACTTTTCGTAAATCTCCAAGATCCCACCCAACTTAAGTTGTAGTACGTGAGGATCAATATGTGACAAATCAAGGTAGACCATGTTTTCTCCATTGATACCAAGCCCTTTGTCGAACACCACCTCATAAATTGCACGTGTGGCGATATCACGAGGAACAAGATTTCCGTAAGCAGGAAACATTTCCTCAAGGAAATACCATGGTTGGCCGTCTTTATAAGTCCAGACACGTCCACCTTCTCCACGTGCTGATTCAGACATCAGCCTAAGCTTGTCATCCCCTGGTATTGCAGTGGGGTGAATCTGGATGAACTCGCCATTTGCATATTTAACCCCTTGTTGATATAAGGCAGATACTGCACTACCCGTACAGATTGTGGAATTTGTACTTTTGCCAAAGACAGCTCCTGGACCTCCTGTTGCAACGATCACAGCATCTGCCGCAAATGACCTTATGCTCATATCTCTAAGATCTTGTGCGACGATCCCTTTACATAATCCTTCATCAAGAACAACCGAGAGTAATTCCCACTGTTCGTATTTCTGCACCAAGCCTTCAACCTCATAACGCCGAACTTGCTCATCGAGGGCATAGAGGAGTTGCTGTCCTGTTGTGGCGCCTGCAAAGGCCGTTCGACAAAATTTAGTTCCTCCAAAACGCCGGAAATCTAAAAGTCCCTCTGGGGTTCGACTGAACATAACTCCCATCCTATCCATCAGATGGATAATCCCCGGTGCCTCATCACACATGGCTTTTACCGGTGGCTGGTTGGCTAGAAAGTCCCCCCCATAAACTGAATCATCGAAGTGATTCCAGGTGGAATCCCCTTCTCCTTTAGTGTTGACCGCTCCGTTAATCCCGCCTTGTGCACATACGGAGTGCGACCGTTTAACTGGTACTAATGAAAATAAGTCGACGTGCGTTCCGGCTTCGGCCATTTTAATTGTCGCCATCAGCCCAGCTAGGCCGCCTCCCACTACGATGACTTTACTCATTCCCTGACCCCCTACTCTTTTCTAGTACTAAACAGACTTCTATGCCGCTGCGCGGCACCACTGATAAATGAAAAATCCGGTGCATTTTTGTCATTCTGAATGAAGTGAAGAATCTTAAGCCCTAGATCCTTCGCTATCTTACAAGGATGACATTAACCTAAACTTATTTCAGGGCAGACCCCCATGCCGCTTCGCAGCACCATCAGATGATGAAGAATATTGGATATATAACTTCGTTGCAAAAATAACCGTTTAGTTACTTAATAAATGCTGCGATATCCGCCAATCCAATTGCTGACAGGAGAACAAAAACTACTCCTAACGTATATAACCAGACCTTTTGGGAATGAGGTCCAACCGTTAGACCCCATGTAATGGCAAAGGCCCACAGGCCGTTCGTGAAATGGAAAATTGCGAATAGTACACCTAATACGTAAAAGATTAATCCCAAAGGCTGGCTTAAAAAATGTGATAATGCTGCAAAATTCGCCTCACCGAAGCGCAGAAGGTAAACATGAATAACTACGAAAACCACCGTATAGAGACCAGAAATTCGTTGAATAATATAAAACCAATTCCGAGCGTAGTTATATCTCAAAACATTGGCCTGCCCCGTATAAACCACATAAGTTCCGTAGATGGCATGAACGGCTATCGGGATAAATATTACGACAAGTTCAATAATCATAATCCCCGGGAAACCTTGCATGGTTTCGATAATTAAGTCATACTGTTTCGCTCCACCAAGGGCCGTTAGATTTAGAATCATGTGAAAGGTTAGAAAAAAGCCGATGGGTACCAGTCCTAATAAGGAATGAACTCTTCGAATTAAAAAGTGATTACTCGTTTGCGTCGTACTCATACACTCCATCCTCTCTTCCGAACTCATCTGACGAATAATTAAAGTCCTTTTTCTGTAGAGTGAACATATCTGGTTCTTTAATCTCCCTCCATATATTTTTAGTCTTAAATAATTTATTGTAGCAATCTCCATGCCAATGAAGATTGAATAGATTTATTTTTCTGATATCTAATTAGGGAAAAAAATAACCGTGCATGACTACTGGTCTTGTTATCGATAGTGCCTTTCTAAAGATCTATTAAGGACATCCAAAATAATCAATGTGTATATGCTTCTACACATAATGAATTTATAATTTCTAGAATATAGTATGGTATTATTCTAAACATTAGAATAATACCAGCTATTACCGTTCATAATTAGGACATTATTTTTAGTTTATTATAAAGAGTCGCTAAAGATATCTTTAAGGCTTTGGCAGCTTGTTTCTTTCCTTCAACCGAGTCACCATAGCGTTCTAAAGCCATCCGGATCATCTTCTTTTCCATCTGTTCAATAGGCATAATACCTTCAAATACTTGGTCATGATGCTGTATTACTGAAGGGGAGTCTACTAAATTAAGGATCTGTTTATGCGTAATTATTTCGTCATCCACTGTAACCATAGCCCGTTCTACGACGTTTTGAAGCTCCCTAATATTACCCGGCCAGTCGTATTGCAATAATACTTCCTCTGCTTGGGTAGTAAGTCCTTTAACGTGTTTTCCAAATTTACGGTTAAACTTGGCTATAAGGGAATGCACATAAGCTGGAATATCGTCTTTGTGGTTTCGAAGTGATGGTAAGCGCAATTCTACAACATTAAGTCGGTAATAAAGATCTTCGCGAAAATCTCCCTTCTTAGCCATCTCCAATAAGTTACGATTAGTTGCTGCGATCACACGAACGTCAACTTTAATAGATTGTGATCCACCGACTCGCTCAAATTCCATTTCCTGCAAAACTCGTAACAGCTTGGCTTGTAAATATAGATTCATATCTCCAATTTCATCTAAAAAGATCGTGCCGCCATTAGCTAGCTCCATTTTCCCTAGTTTTGTTTTCAATGCGCCAGTAAATGACCCTTTTTCATGCCCGAAAAATTCACTTTCAAGTAATGTTTCTGGGATCGCTGCACAGTTAACCTTTATAAAGGGTTTGTCTAGACGCAAACTGGAACCATGAATCGCATGTGCAAAGAGCTCTTTACCTGTACCTGATTCTCCGGTAATGAGAATAGTTGAGTTGCTTTTAGCGGCTTTACGAGCCAAATCTAAAGCACTTTCAAATTCAGGATGACTTCCTATAATATCATCAAAGGTATACGAACTTGTAGATATTTGATTAATACGAGTTTGTAAATCGTTAATGACTTGATTAGAAGCTTTTACCTGTTCCATTAGTTTATAGATATCTGTCAAAGGTTGAAAAACTACGACAGCACCTTCCATTTTACCATCAACCACAATGGGCGATGCATTAGCGATGACTTCTACATCCGCTCCTCCGACAACGGCACGATGGGCAAATACCGCTTCATGGGTCCGAAGAGAACGAGCTAAGGCGCCATTAGGAGAAACATCAAAAATATTGTTGCCAATTCGTTGACCAGCATTAATTGATGTAACACGACTAAAAGACGGGTTAACATATTTAATCCTACCATCAATGCCCGCCACTTCAATAGCCTCTTGCACTGAGTTCAAAATGGCATCGAGTTCCCCTTTTAAACGTTTTATATCTGCAAGCTTTTCTTTCTCTTCTATGATGCACATCATTAGATTGGCTCCTTGAGCCTCGATCACGGCACTATAGTTTTCTTTATATTGCTGTATTAGCTTTCGAACAGAGTCAACCCCTGTAGCCTCAATGATCACATCGAGATCAGGAACCTTTAAAAAATCTTCGAGTGAAATACAAGTTTGCACACCGTCTAATTGTGCGGCCTGCATTCCTGGAATATTTTCAAGCCGGTCACAAACTACAGCGATCTGAATATCTTCAATACTACGTAATGTTTTATAGATCGCCCCCCCTCCTTGGCCCATGCCAACGATACCTACTTTTACTTTACGAGCCATTAGTTTAACCCCCCAAATATTGGACATGTTAGTGCTGTAGTTATTAGAATATTCGCGCCTTAAGTTTGAAATCCTGCAGCAATTTTTTAATTTTTAGAATTGTTTAACTTGTAAATTCTCAAAGGGCAATTCGATTTTACTTAAATCGAGAGTAAAATCTGCAAAATATATTAAGCAGATTTCACTCTCTTGTTATGAAAATTAATAGAACTGTTCTCGAATAGTTTTTTATAATTGACACACTGTTGTCCGTCTTTTTTCCATATTTGCATAAGAAACTCATATATAATGCATAGAAAGACTTTTTCTGAAGAGGGGTAGTGCCTGTTCATAAAAAAGTTCCTTGCAGAAGTACCTAATCCATTAATACTCGTGGAATATAGAGTGATAGCTCAGGGAAGACCACAAACAGGCCCAATGCTGCAATCATCAAGACAATAAACGGAATTACTCCTCGGACAACTTCTCCGAGAGGCTGCCTTGCCATTGAACTAACTACAAATAGATTTAAGCCAACCGGGGGAGTTATCATCGCCAATTCCATATTGACCGTCATGACAATTGCAAAATGGATCGGATCAATTCCCAATTGCTTGATGATCGGCAATAAGATTGGTAAGGTAATTAAGATAACCGAAACCGCTTCCAAAAAGGTGCCCATTACAAAGAATACCAGTTGAGTTACCAAGAAGAACAAGAGAATATTTAGATTTGCGCTGCTGATCCAATCAGCTACTTTATTGGGTATCTGATTATTCGTTAAATAGAGGGCAAATACCAAAGCTGCTGCGATAATCAGAAAGATCATCGAGGATGTATTGATCGTTTCTCTTAAAATTCCTCGAATATCTTTAAAGTGCAGTTCTCGATAAATAAAAATAGAAACTACTAAAGTATAGGCGACAGCGACCACCGCTGCTTCTGTCGGAGTGCATACCCCAGTATAAATACTCCCTAAAATAACCACGGGTAAAAGGGCCGCTGGTATGGCTTTAAGTGAAGCTTTCCAGCGTTGAGACCAGGTATACTTCTCACCATGACCATAATCGTTTTTCTTAGCGTAGATAATGGCCGAAAGGATTAAGATACTCCCTAAAATCAAACCAGGAATAACCCCAGCCATAAATAACTTGCCGATGGATTCATCTGCCGTGACACCATAAACAATTAAGGGAATGCTCGGTGGGAGCAAAATCCCAAGGGTACCTGCCGCCGCAATCAACCCCATGGCGTAGCGTTTTGGATACCCTCCTTTCTCCATAGCCGGGAGCATAATTGCTCCGATGGCTGCCGCTGTCGCCGGACTGGACCCGGATATCGCAGCGAAGATCATACACGCTAAAATTGTGACGACGGATAAACCGCCAGGTAAATGTCCGATCCAAGAACGTAAACTTTCAATGAGATATTTAGAAACTCCCCC